>Ga0181612_164597_pt1 | contig 15794 bp, 11 predicted proteins | sample HoacroProtozoa21_FD_119630 | JGI IMG/M metagenome (GOLD analysis project Ga0181612, IMG submission 119630) | Hoatzin crop microbial communities from Cojedes, Venezuel. Combined Assembly of Gp0051906, Gp0051904, Gp0051908
AAAACAAATATGCTGCATCAAATTGTGGATATTCCAGATCTTTTTCTTTAATAAAATATTTAGTAGCTGGTTCTATTCTCTGCCCCAGTTAAAACTTCTTCCCCCCCCCCCCCCATCAAACTTTCTTGGTTTCACCGTAACTGAGAAATAGTTGCAGTATTATTTCATCATCGTGTTTTCAGGATAACTAAATTGAACTCCAGTGGAGACAGAACACTATGGGTTTTATTTTAGTCTGGAAAGTTGAGACTAATCCTTTATGTTAATTTTTACCAGCTAAGGAAGCCAGTAAAGCGAGAAATTTCTGAACCTCTTCTTCTCCAAGATTTTAAGCTTAAAAAATAAGCTACTACAAGGAGGCCAATTTGGTGGGGGAAAAAAATCTACTGTTTTATTCCTCTACTGGAATTACTTCCCCTGTATATATAAAACACAAAACACAGCCCTTGCATCAATTATATTGCCTCAAGTAAAGGTCTAACTGCAGGCATGCCTGGGAAGAATCAGTCTCTTCTTCAAGTTACCAATTGTGATTTTCCTTCTGACAGACCCCTGGCTTCTGCATACCCCAAAGCCCTGAGTTCTGTCTGCTATATTCTTAAGCTTTCCCTGCTATCAGCCATTTTTACCTGTTTTCTGCTATGACTATTATATTTTCCTCACAAATAGCAGTACTAAAATCAAGTAAATAGTGATAATGTTGTAGCAAAGTTTATATAATCTTTATTAGGAAGAGTATTTTCCCAAACTTTTTTCTTTTTTTTCCCCTTCCCTCTAGCTATTCAGTTGATCTGATTTAAGAAAAAAGCAACAGAAAAGCTCTTTAGGAGTTGTGTTTATACATGGTTAGATGCTCCTCTTGTATATTATCATACTTATCCTCAAATAAACAAAAAGCCTACCAAGAATTTAGTTTATATTCATAGCACATCTTTGCTAAATCGACGCTCAATTGTAATCAAGACTCTAATCTCATAAGCCCTTTCAGTTCCAGTAAACCTCTGTATCATCAGGAACATTTGCTCTTTGCTTCCCTACAATTCTCAAACAGCAGCGTTTAACAGGAAGGAAAAACATCAACTAGACAACTTCATTCACCAGTTCTTAGTTTTTTGGGTGCGCTTCACCCATCTTGCATCCTTCGCCAAGGTACTCCAAAAAGGCTGGCAAGCTAATGCTATGACTTAGTGTTTTCCCCCAGGACTCCCCAGTCCAACACAGCTCACTAACAGCACATCTCATCATCATTACTGTTAATACAGCACAGGCTTCTGAAGGATTGAACAGGAGCGAGTAAGTACGTACTCAGTGTTTTAGTGCTGCTTTGAACTTTTAACATTTTTGACCTAACTTTCCCAATAGCCTCTCACTTCTTTGGCAATAGTGCTTAACAGTTTTCCAATAATTTGCAAGCTGAGTAGAGCTGGTTAATTCCTAGAAAAGAGACTGCCAGGGCAAGCCTAGTAACTCCTGCTAAAGACTAAGTAATTAGACTAAATTAGAAGAGGAGCTGAACCCTAGTCCAGCATATTCTGAAGCTACATTGAAAATAATCACCTTTCTTCTTGTTAGGATATTAAACCAAGAGCTTTCCATCTTGCTTCTAGCCTGCTCAAGCAAAGACACAAGACTTACTTTCTATCCTGTTTGCTGTATCTCTGTCTCGTCATGTATTTGGTGCTCACAAATGGCTTATTTCACAAGCAACCAGGAAAACAATGAATGAAAGTGATTGGGAAGAGAAACTTGGACAGAAGTAGTGAGATTCAGACAGGAAAATGTGAATGTAGACTGGAAATTCTTCTAGGAAAGTTTACTAGATGACTAAACCCCACAATTTCATAATTGTGAATAAGGACATCTTCAGTTAGCAGCACCTCCTAATTAAGTGGGGAAGTAAAGGCAGCTATTAAAAATATATCAAATAAAGAGGAGAAGAAAGAGGAAGGAGGCAGCAATTATGTAAATTAGAGACTGTGGAAATGTAAAGAGGGGAAAGACTTCAGAGGGAGCAAAAGAAACCCCTACTTTGCAGCCTAAGGACAGTAAGGCATTTTAATGGATAAGAGCAAGAGAACAGTTCCTAACGATGGTATAGTTCACTCGCTAGCAGAAGGTGGTGAAAGTCTTCATGATTCAGGAAAGGCAGAAATACTCAATAGTTCTCTTTTGTGTTTAGAAAGAAGCAGGATGATGTAATCATGCATCATGGGAATGCAGAAGTACCTTCCAAACCTCCCACGTAACAATGAAAGACGATAAACAGCAACCACAGAGAACTAAAAAATAAAACTCAACATGCCTAGGTAGCACCAGATAAGCAAGGGAGTTGTATGAGATGCGTAGCCTTCTCTCGCTCACTTGTAGTAAGTCTTTGAGCAATAAGGAAACTTTTGAATGTGGAGGAGAGTTAACGAGAAGAAAGGCAAAGCAAGATGGCCTGGATAATCCTGGCCCAGCTTGTTTGACAGTAGAAGGCAAATACTGAGAAAAGCTTGAGATGGGATTCAACTAGTAGAGGAAGAAAGGAAATATACCATATTGTGCCCTGTATAAAGTGAGATTTGGATTTTTTGGCATTTTTTTTTTTTTTCAGAAAATATTATTTGAAAATATCCTTGGTGTTACCTGATACCCTGCCAGATATATGGCCCTTCACAGCCCTTTGTCAGCTCCAGTGACGTACTCTGGTGGCTGGAATTAGTTGGTGCTATCACTGGATTTGGCACAGACGTTGAGTGCTAGAGCTGGAACCATCCAAACTAGGATCAACACGTTGACTGTTGCTGAGACAGTTCAGTAGTTTTATCTGTGTCATTTCTTGTGCCCAAAGCTAGCTTAAAATAAATTTTATAAAAGACCCTTGCAAGCTTGGAGAATAGAATATGGGAGAGGTAGCGTGTGATGGAAGGCGGGTGAGCCATGAGGCAACAAATAGGGGTAAGGGAGCATGTAAGACATATTTTTTAACAAAAATCTATTCATTTTTGTTGATGGAGATAAGAAAGGCAAGAGGACACCATTTAACTTTGTGTGTCAAAGTGAATCCAGCCTCAGTTGCATCAAAGTGGGTAACTTTATTCTAATCAACATGGTCATATGCCAGGTAGTATTGTCAGGCTAGTTTGTATTGATTTGGAATGAAATAATAGATAAAGGTAACTGTAATCAATTTCATATCTAGTCTTTTTATTAATCACTAGGTACAATAGAAGTGAAGCACAGCTTATGAGCATTAAGAACCATACAACTGGAAGGCAGTGACTCAGAAATGGATATAAGGGTCCTGATAGAAATAGAGCTGAACGTGAGCTTGCTGTGGGATGTGGCAGTTCTGCAGTGATGACAGAGCAAGGCTGCGTTCATGAGATTCATTAGTTTAATGTCAGAGCTGAGAAACCCATAAAATCTGGAGAGTGCAGAGGAAAAGAGCCATACCAATTATGAAAATATTGAAAAAAGCCTTCCAGTGGGAAACTGAAAGAGATCCAGCTGTTCTGCTTAAAACAAGACTTGATTCAGACTTCATACATAGCACGGAGTCTAGCTGCTACTAAACCAACTTTGTATTATTGCTGGAGAAAGCATATAAACGCCCCTATAAGAGGAAGCTGAATCAAGGTAAGTTTAAATTAGAAACAGAGACAGTGAGATAATTGCCAAGAGAGGGGGATAGATTCTCCATCTCTCAAAAGCTTCAAATCAAGGTGCGACACCAAATATGCTCCAGTCAAATCCCAGTTACTGGATTGAGTACAGAAGCAGCGAGGTGATGCAGCATCAGCCTTACACAGGAGGTGACACTGAATAATTTGGTGATCCCCAAGGACTCATGAGTATCTGTTACTCTTCTGACACTTTTGAAATGCATTGCCCTACACTGGGAAACTTGAGTCGGCTTTGGTGCTGATACAGCAGTTATTCTATCAATCTATTACACTGTAGATAAAGTTAGACTTCGTCAATTCTTCAGTTTAATCAAGTAACCTGTGTAATATTTGTGTTTGAACAGCTCTGTGGGAGCAGGGTATTCATACCGAAAAGTGTAAGTTCAAGAGATTCCAAAACCAAGGGTGCTTGTAAGGACCTTGCCTTGTGATGATGATAAAGTACATTGCTTTAAGGAAGCTGTATTTTCTCTGAAGTGAATTCTCTGCTTTTTTTTAGCTTCCAGCCAGAGAATAATACACATTCTAAAATCTCTCCCATATATCTGTGTCTGTTATTACTTTCCTCTCTACAGATAATCTAGCGTGACTTGAAAAGACAGTAAATTGCAGAGTTAAATATACAGTGAGGGCAGTGTATCATTTGGATCTGATTATGTCCTGACATCAAAAGTTTCTGTTATTGAATTGATTCACCTGGCTTTAATGAAAACCCAAAATTGTAAATGGTTGGTCAGTAGGATTATGCAAGGTTTACATAGATTTACATCCCTTGAAAAGGCTGTGGAACTGTACTAACACTACTGCGGTTGTGCGACAAGCTGGATGGGTATTGAACCACCTGAAGGATCTTCCTCTTTTGTCTTTCCCTGTAACGGTTACTTCTACAGAACACCCCTGTGGAACAGCACCTGAAGGCGGTGTCATGTCCAGCTCTTGCCCTCAGCATTGCATGACCTTCTGCAGCATCTTTCAGGCAGGTGAATAACCACGAGCACCAGAGGGATGTCATATGTGTGGGTCCATGAGCATAATAATTTCTTCATAAATTGAAAATGGTGATGAATTATGAAGATCTGAATAACTACCGAGAAGTCTATGGCATACAGGTACGTGTGTCATCTTCCTTTGGAGGGCAGATTTTGGCACACAAAGTCCAGCTGGCTGCTGTGCTGCAGCTGAGCCTGCCCTGCCAAACTGTAGCTTACAAACGTCTACAGAGATATCTGCATATCTGGAAGTAATGCAAAAAGACAGCAGCCAGAGACATGGCCACTCTCTGAGTCAAATCCTGAGCCAAAACAATCCTCTGCTTCACTCTTCCACCCTAAAGCCATATGAAGCAACACATGAGTGGCTTAACCTTTTGAGAACAGATTAGAAAGCGGTTGATTCTCAGTATATGCCGGAACAGCGTGAGCAGTAGCTGGTTTTGGCTGGTGAAGGTTCGACTCTTTCCAGGGTTTACCTGTAACAACCTCAATTACATGCTCTAGCAGCCAGCGTTCAGTTTCTTGTAGGGTGAAGATTGTTGTATTCAGCTGGAGAAAACTTGCATCTCAACCAATAGGTATATGTAATCAATAATTACATGGTAGATAACTGACTGCTTTCAGTTCTCCCTCTGTTTCCCAGATCAAGAAGGGGAAACGTTTTATGCAGAAAATCTCAGTTCTCCACGCAGCAGTCTCATAAAATCTAAACTCTCCCATTTTATTAATCAGTGTGTTATAATTACAAAGTGTTTGTTCAAGATATTTTGCTACAGAGTTTGGAATTTGCTCTGTGTTTGCTAAGACCACACACTCAGTGGGTTTTACAGCAATAGGATTAGCGAATCCAGCGAGTGTAGATACTGTTGTGACAGCCAACGCTTTGACGCTGAACTCTTAACTAGAGACCATCCAAAGCTGAGCGTGTGAGTCCCTGCAGCCTGAGGTGAAGAGCCAAGCTTTGCAGCAGAAAGCCGTAACTGATCCAGCTCTTGTGTGGCTCGGATCCAGAGGAGAGTGCGTAACGTGCACTGATTACTTGGTTACATTCAGTTTATTTTGTTCTGATCTGGCAGGATGGCGCTAAGTGTTTCAAAATTGTCTGGGAAAGAAAAGTCAAAAGGAAAGAAATATCTGTATCAGGCTGAGAGAAAATGTTTTAACTAATCCAATGATATTTTAAAGGTTTTATAACATGAAATACTAGGACAAATCCAAAATAAAGAGCTATTTCAAAGGGAAAAGATGAAATGTTTCATTCTGAAACATTTAGGCGGAAAACTTTTACAAATTTTGGTTCTGTCAACACAGTTTCAAAAAAATTTGTCAGAACTGTCTGTCTTTTTTTTTCCAGTGGAAATTGATTCCATATCATTATTTTCTTCTGACTAGAACTTATAGCTAAGCTGTTATATTACTCCCAGTGAATGCTAACAATGCTTGTTCAATAATTCATCATCACCTCTCTCAGAACACTGAGCTGCGGGGGTGGGAACCCCAAAACTTTCCTGTGAAATGTGCATGTCACAGTTGTCAAACTGGCAACAGCAACACCAGCATATATTTTGAAAGATGGACATTTTTTATCTCAAGACTATTCTTCATTTCAGAGAAGACTATAAAATCATTCCAGGCTAGATTTTTAAACCTGGAAAGAGGAAGAAGTAACTGCCCATCATGACTTGCTTTATACTGTACCCAGATTGTGCATATGCATAGCCCTATTTTATAATGTTGATGTTCAATGATTTACAAATCATCATTGAAAAAGAAAATGAAGAATCGCTGTTTGAATAGCAGCTGCCCAGGAGAATAGTCATTAATTTAGATCATGACTCAACAATGTGGTTCAGAAAACATAGTTCAGCAGTTGGAAACACATTGGAAATGGTATAAATTTTTTCTGGTTTTTCATCTTGGCAAATATATCCATAGAAAAAAAAAAACTACTGGCCAATTGCATAGTGACATTGAATGCATGCCACTGGTGAGTCATGGCATATATAGTGGACACTGATTCCAAAAGAAATTATAAGCGGTGCTCAGCTATCAAACTGTACTCTGGCAAAAGCTCAAGGGGTTAGTATCTTCTATTTTGTGGTCAAATGATGTCAGCCTCTGTGGACCAGCTGGGTCTACAGGATGAAGAATTAAGGGCTTGCTATCAAAAATACCCTGTCTCTGAACAGTCAGGTCACTGGAATGTTAGCAAAATCACTGCAGAGGGTCTGAGCTTTTCCAGCTACAGCTAGGGTAAGATAGCCACTCCTTCAAACAGATCATAAGTGCTTTTAAAACTGCATTTAATCCCTTGGAGAATATCTAGAAATGGAGAGGAAAACAGAGAAAGCACTTCTTACAACAGCTATATATCTGACAGCTATATGAACTAGCAGCCTCATTTGGGCTACCTAGTGTTTCTGGACGGCTTGTAAATCTGTACTCTCTGGAATGTATCCTTGAACTGGCTGAGAAATCACTGCGTTGTAGAAATGACAACTCCATATGAAAGAAATTATTGCAGCTACCTGGAAAGTACACAGAAAGGACCTTCCTGGCAATTCTTTTCCTTTGGGAAGCCAGCATCCCACAGAAAGAAAGACCATAATGAAATCTAATAGTTGTGCCCAGTACAAATGGTTTTCATTCTATTTGCTTTTTTCCGTTCCAAAGAGCCCCCAAACCATTTCTGCTACTACAGCGTGGGGCTACTCAATGCGCATGCCTCACAGATGTGTTTGGACATCCCTGAGTAGTAAGGGAGATTCTGGCCCATCACCATTTTCCACCCCATCACCTCTACGTACCACAGTCAGCTTTAGAACAAGTCTTCAGTCAATGTGCTATTGCATCTTGACACTGAGGAGAAATAAAAATTAGACCGTTCCAGTGTGAATGTTTGCTGTGTATTGAAGATGTCTCAGCTGAAATTATTTAACTATCTACCCCCAGAATCTCTTCATCAAAGTCAATGGGAAAAGGGTCATGTGGTTCCCTGTGGAACCCTCATGATGGGAACATGGTGGCATGTGCCTAATTTGCCTAATGGCCACCTCCAGGCCTGCCCCTACTGCTGCTGTGCTCCTGTGCACATGCTGCATTCTGCCACTGCCTCCAGGGTTGTCATCCATCTCCTCTTGCTCACATCTCCGCACTTCTTCCATGCTGCCATGTATTCTTGAAAGCTTTGGTTTGGTACAGCAAGTGATCTTATGTGTTTTTAATTTTTTTTCTTTTTTTTTTTAGAAAAAAATTCTGCAGCTACAAAGGGATTACCAAGTCTTGGTAGCATAAAAGAGTGAACAAAGTGAAAGTTGGGGTAAAAGTTACTGATGCAACTGAATCAAAGTCGGCATCAAATTTCAAATTCTAAACTGTCAAATCCAGTTCAGGCTCAAACAAAATAGGAAAATAAAGTTTCTACAGATTACTGAAGTCAAAATTCGTCACACCTTTCTTAATAATACATGATCAGAAGAAATGTCTTAATTAAGCTAAGATGAGCTATCATCCCATGACCCCAGCCATTCAGAAGCACTATCAAACTCCACTTGTAAGGGACCGGACAAGTAGCCAGCAGGTGCGGTGGACTGAACCTTGTAATTTATCTTCTTTCTACTATAAGAGTAGCCTTATTGGGACTGATAAGTAAGTAAGACTCATTGAAATCTACTTCAGAATTCAAAGATGAAGTAATTTTTTTCTTTCTTTCTTAAGTGAGATGAAGAAACCATTTTCTTTTCACCTCAGCTCACAATAAATAAAGAGTGTCTCGGGATCTTTGAGAAAACCTGCATGAGTGGAAAAGCAGGGCACCTGTTAAGTACTCCAGTGAAAGACCAAGACCAGGTTTCGAATGAGTTCAGAAAGCCTTTAGAAGTGTCAGCTTCACATGTCTCTGGAGCACTTCCTGCTTTGTCTCATATACAAGTCATAGGAGGGAACGGATAATTTCAAGCTAAAGCCTCCACAGTGACAACAAATAGAGTCAAAAGGTGAATCTTCTTTGCACCCACAGGAGAGGAGTCCCTCTTTTATAGAGTGGAGGTTGGTGTTGAGTTCCAGATGTCCTCCAGGTTATAGGTTGAAGTATTGAATGTAAACCGTGCCTCTCCTTCCAGCCTCTGCGGGTTTGGCTGGAGATGCAAATGCCCTTGCTGTTTCACTCTCCAGATGCTTAGAAATGCTTCTGGCACAGAGAGAACTTTTGTATCAGCAATGTAAGAACCTAAAAGAAGAAAGGCTAATACCCATGTTGTTCCTAATTAACAAGCCACAGTTATTGTGCAGAACTAAATCGAAGCCTGGAGTGTGAACTTTGCAGAAGTTATAAAGTGATGATTAATCTCTAAATGAGGATTCCTCCCCTGTTCTTTAAACTCAGATTGTTCTCCCGCTTAGCAGAGGAAAGGACTTTGCTAAATTATGTTTGCCAGATCTCACTGGTAAATATGCTGGCTGGTAAAGACAAAAACTGTTGTGTTATTAATGCATCAAAATTAATTATGCCAGTATAACTGGTTATCTTTGGCACAAGTACAGAGCTTGAGGGACCAGACTGCCCTATTTGTTGCCATGGTAGACAATTATGAAAGAAGTACAGATCTGGACTTGCATAACTTGAAAGCAGTTCTGAGCAGATTGTAAATTTCCAAACTAAGAGTAAAAGAAATGCTCCTTTCCCAAAAGCTATAATTTAGGACCCGGAAGGAATCTGACCCACTTGCAGGGGAAAACGAGCACAGTATAAAGAGCTGAGATCGATGCTGTACTGACTAAAGGGTTTTCACAAACCGCTCTGGAAAATTCACTTGATGTGCACTTAATCTGGTACTAGGTGGTAAGAGCAATCTAGGTGTGGCACCAGCTTGATATTTATACCTTGGACTTCTCTGGCTGTATCTTCTATAGCTGGGCCTGAATATGCAAGCAAAATGGCGAGCAACTTCTGTGAGACTGCGATAAACTACTCAATCTGAAGAAGGTGGTAGAACTACTTGGTGCTTTAGATAGTTGCTTTACCTGAAACCGGGGATTGGTCAAGCTTTGCAGTGAGCTTAGGAACTGTGATTGCTTCCAAGTACTGCTTTTAACTTGTGCAGGGTAAACAAATAACGCCTGGGATATAGAGATAGCTTTTCTATTTCCCTAGAAGGAAAAGCACCTGTTTTGATAGTCCCACGGATGCAAGGCTGCAGAAGCTTCATCAGGAAATGGCAGGCAACTGTGAGCATCTTTGACAGACAAGAATATCAGCAAACTAGTGAGTAAGGTTTTGTGTCACCTGACTACAAAGCAGCTTTTTCAGAAGTATCTGCAGACCTGAATGCAGTCCAGTAGTTGAAGCACATTTAAACAGTGTGCCAAGCAGTGTGCTCTTTGTGCGTACCAGATGTAAGCAAGCTATGATTTATGCGTGCAAATGCCTCTGTGCGTACGTGCGTATTAGCTCAGCCGGAATTTCACATTAGTGCTTTTGAAAACTTGAATTCTGAGTTGCACTTCCCACTTTGTTTGTTCTTTCGTATTAGAACAGGCTCTGCTTCTGAAGAGATACAGCATGGAACTTTACAAGCAGCTGAGGAGATAAAAATTTAAGCCCAGTAACAAAGGAGGTGAGTGCTAGTGAGTCAACAGGCTGCCCAGGGAGGCTGTGGAGTCTCCTTCTCTGGAGATATTCAAGCCCCGCCTGGACAAGGTCCTGTGCAGCCTGCTCTGGGTGACCCTGCTTCAGCAGGGGGTGGGACTGGGTGACCCACAGAGGTCCCTTCCAACCCCTACTATTCTGTGATTCTGTGGGACCGGTCAGCAAAAAGCATGAGCACACACGCACAGAGGGCCTCAGCTCCATGCCCTACGGGTTGGTGCCCACATCGCACACCCTGCAATGGCAAACTGGCCCCTTGCTAGACATTGGCAGGGAAACCAACAACCAAATAACAGTAGAAAGCTGAATGGCCTCCCCAGTCCCTTGGATGGAGGTGCACTGCGGTGTCACAAGGGGAGCCATATGTCCCTTAGATTCCACTCAAAGAATAAAAAAAAGGCTTCGCTCCCCAGAGCTAACAGGTCGGTTCCCTCCCTTCCTGTCCCCCAACATTTTGTCAAGAAAACTGAGCACTACAGGTTATTGCACATTATTTCAGCAGCTAGTTTCAAGGGAGCAGGGGAGGCCTGGCTAGGAAGTTGTGTTTCAGAGCTCCACAGTACGTCTTCTATTCCACAGGGACCTGCAAGATGCAGCGAACCCAGGTCACTGAGTGAAGGAGGATGGCAGAGCTGCTTCCCCAAAACAGACCTGGCACTGCTGATCCATCACATGAATGTGTGCCAGGCAGAACGGGGAAGAAGGAGAGGCTGGGAAAAAGCATTTTCACTCCTGCTTTATCTTGACATCAGTACTCATGTCAACTGTGCAGGAACCAAAGGAAAACACATTGGGTGGAGGGGCTCCTGCCAATCATGGCTGAGAATACTGCAACACTTAGCAGCAGAGATGCAAGCCCCACATCCCCCTCCAGAAGTACACCTGTCCCAACACAAACACCACAACACCTGTGTGGACCCAGAACTATCTCTGTCATAATCAACCCCCAATCTGTGTTTGGTGCCTACCTTCTCTCCTTCCAGCTTGCCTGTGCTCATCAGGCAGATCTGTGTGCACCCAGAGCCTGACTGATCTATACACGTGGACCCACCTGTTCACAGCCTGATCTCAGAGCTAGTAAAATGTCCTCCTCGGTTCTGTAAGAGTCCCAGATCTGTTTGCTCTAACATCACTTCAGTTCTGGATGTGCTCTGAATCCAGCCCTGAAAACCACTCTTCACCGTTCCTGCCTCCTGGAGTCCACAGTCTCCACACTACACATACATAAACCTTGTGCACTGCCTGCTTGTCTGTGCAAAACTTCTGCCTAGGACTGTGTAATCTGTAGTTCTCACTCTGACCAAAAGGCCCATGCTAATGTGTGGCAAAACACGCTTCTAGTATGGCTGCACTAAATCCCCAGCACCATCATCAGGGGACTCAAATGGAGACCAAGACAGCATAAGATGAGAGTGTGATGGTGGAGGAAAACCCAGTATTTCTCATAGCTTGCTCTGATGAGAAAAGTCTCATCAGCAGGCAACGGGCAAATCCAAAGCTTCTTACAGGAGCTCAGCTGCTTTCTGCCAACGCAAAATAGACTACGTGTGACCCCTCGAGTTAACCTCTTCTGATGGTAATCTCTGGGCTGCTCTGCTTTTGCTTCCACACCTACAGCCTTTTCATAGGATATCAGACTCAGATGTGCGAGAGACTGAGACAACTTAACCTGGTCCGTCAGGTGAAAATCTACCCAAATACCAGAAGGAAAATGACAGCCAGAGAACTCACACTGGGCAGCCAAGCTCAGCTCTACCTCTGACTCTCGCTCTTTACTTGAAAATGCGCTATGTTAAGTAACCAGGGCTGGGTTTACATCCCCAGCTACGCTTGCTCCTTTGCAACAGAGTGGAACAGGAGCCTGGACCCCAGGCTCTGCTGGTGGATGCCAAATGGGCACCAACTGGGACTGAAGGTTCAGAATTCAGGAGAGGTTCAGAATTCAGGAGAGCATGGGTGCTACTCATGGGGCACTGGGCTTGTTCCTCTGCTGGGCAGCAGATCAGGACAGCACTGGGAGGACTTCAGTGAAAAAGCTTCTGGGCAGCCAACCTGTGGTCTGCATTGCATACCCAGATGGTCATGCCCTTGAGTGCAAAAGAACTTCCCTGGAGATGGATCTAGACCAAGAGCCTGCCACCACCTGTTCCTGTGAGGCATGGAATAGGCTGGGAAACACGAATGAGAAAGAGTCACTTACATATTAAAGAGATTCAGCCCAATGCGGTAGAGGCGCTTCCTCATGGTGTCTGTGGAAAGTGTGGGGGACTTGCAGCTCGCTGGGTTCTCGCAGTGGTACCTTGGGAGGCTGAGGATCATGGCCTGTAGTGCCTCTTTCGAGGACACCTCGGAGGCTGACTTGGCTGAAGTGGAGGTGCTGCTGCTGCTCAGCTGCTCTGAGTTGTCTGCATTCTCAGACTCAGAGCCTTTGCTTTGCCCCGTCTCATTGCTAGCATCAAACTGGAGCTTCTGCACTGCCATCTGCCCAGGCTCAGCACTGCTGTCTCCCGTGCCGTTAGTACTGACATTCACCTCGGTGAAAGCGTGGCTGTTCCGTAGAGCTCCGGACTCAGGTAAGCTCTCTGGGGCAGCTGGTGGTTCACTGGCTTCCCCCTCCCCTTCTCCGGGGCTTTCTTCAGCCTTGGTAGCTTGAGAGAGCCCAGCCTGGGCATTGCTGCTGAGGCAGTTTGCCATGGACACCGAGGTAGACGATGAGACAGAGATGTTCTTGTTGTCGATCTGGACTGTGACATCTCGAAAAGCCATCATGAGAGTGCTGCTGCTCTTGGGCAGAGTATCTGGCAGGAGCCCTTCCTCCTTCTCCTTGTCCTGCAGCTCAGCTTCTAAGTCTTGGTTTGGCTGCATTGAGCTGGCACTGAAGGTCTCCCTTATCTGGTATGAGCCCCCATCTTGCAGTGAGCACATGGTCTTCAGGCTCCAGGTGCTGAGGGCATCATCAATAGACTTGGCCAGGGACTGAACTTGTTCCGTGAAGGAGTCCTCCAGCTCAGTCAGTGCCCCACTGATCGTGGCTGGCAAAGATGGGGACCTCACCAATGGGATGCCCACAAAGTTGTACCCCTCCACCAGGGCTTTCTCAGCGGAGAAGCTCTCTGAGTTCTGGACCCGGACTTTCCTCAGAGAGATGCGGCGTGGCATGCGGCTCTCCAGCAGTGAGTTGCGGATCTTCTCAAAGTTCTTGCTGAGCTGGTACTGCCGGAAAGCAGTCTGGATGGTGCAGGCTGCCCTGCGAGATACCAGGTGACCTCCGTATTTGTGCTCTAACATTTCGATCTGAAAGACATACACACAGGAGAGGTTATTTTTTTCTAATTGAGTTCTGATGGCTTTCTGCTGCCCCAGATCCTACACTGATGATGTCTGTAATGGCTGTCAGAGGAACTTCTAAAAGTGAATTAGTTTTTTCCTTCATTGCCTTGCCCCTGATTTCAACAGAAGGCCTCCCTTTGGGCATGGCTGGCTAAAGCATCAGCACTATGAGCTTCCTCACAGCTGCAACATGGTCATGCCTCTTCCTAGAGCGTCAGCCATACAAGCTGGAGCCTGGAGGTGCCCTTCCCTTGCAGACCAACTTCTGATGGCCTTTAGGGCAAGCTCAACACTGCAAATACAGTGTTCCGGCAACGTGTCTTCCTGCTCAGCAGTCCTCTGGTAATGGTCAAGCATCATCCCCTATACTAATGCTGCTCCCCTCCTTAGTCACCTTAGGAAATACTCTCAGGGAAAGGAGAAACCATACAGAGAAAGGAAGGAAAAGTTAATTTTTAAATGCAGAAAATGTTGGCTTGATCACAGGAGCTAGCGAGAAACATCAGCTTCCATAGAAGTCAGTGGAGGCTGGGTTTGTTCAGTGTCTTTTGAAAAGCACTCTGAATCCCAGAGTGTCTTCCTTTCTGATGTCTGAGTTTTTCAGGTGTCAGCCAGCAGTGAAATGAAAACTATCCAAGAAAAGAAAAACTCTCAGTTCTGAAAGTTAAAAAAATCTCATTTTAAATGTTGAGACAAGTTATTAAGAACAAGTAGAAGGAAGATTTCCTCCTTACTAAACTGGTAACAACAAACACACACGTAAATACATACACACGCAGCTAAGTGGCATCTCAACAGGCTTCGGCAAAGCAAGTATTTATGGTAATTTCTCTTCCATAGCCCAGTATCTATACTTCCCAGTAATCCCCTCGCTCTTCCTCTGCAGCTGGGCCTTCACTGACATGCTACAGGAGAATGTTAGACAATCGGTTACAGTGAGTGACTGACAGAGGATAAGGGGGACAGTGTGAAGATGATGGTGGATGATGGAATCAAAGAAAACAGAAGGATGAACTTGAATCACCTCCACTGAAGTTGTGGTGGAACTATGAGCTAAACTCTACGTGTCGGCGCTTCACAGAGCAGAGCGCAGGTGCAGACTGTAGCGTTTGTACGTGCGTGTGCGCACGTGGAAAAGCCAAAAAAAGGTCAAGTGCACGACTGGGAGTGCTGGTAAAATCAGTCCTGAATTAGCAGAGGATTCACTACATCATTCATGCGATGAGTATGAGCTCATTAGCAGATCCAAAGGGTGAGTTTTACTGGCTGCATCCTTTTCCCTAGACAGAGACCACTTGCCTTGCTGGCCCAGTGCTTACAGAATGAAGGACGGTGTTCACAAAGGATCTGAGTTTAAGTGCAAACTGTTTTTGTAGCCAAAGCGAGGAACGAGCATCAGCTCGCAGTCACGGCATTTCATCTGCTTCCTTCTTTTCCTTTTTTTTAACACTATGTAAGTTGCAAATAAAGCCATCAGTGAGTGACCTGGGTACAAGTGAAGGCCTGGAATGACAGCTGTGAGAAGTGTAAATCACCGCTTGCATCTTTCCAACACTGAGTCCTCTGGAAGTAGGGGAAGATGCTATGACCTTGGGAGATGACAGAAGAGAGGAACAACACGCCCCCAGCCACTCTGTCCCTGCGCCGGTATCCTGGCTGCTGGAGTAGCTTTGCCCACTGGCACCCCAGCACCCCACAGCTCTAGGGATCCTGCTGTCCTGGACGGGAGGCTGCCACTTATGGAAGGGAGCCGGGTGGGGGGCGCATCCTTTCTTATTTCCCTTGCTGGAAGTGAAGCAGGGACCCCTCGCCTTGTGCTCAGACATAAGGTAGGGTTGTGTTTTCTGTTTGCATTGCCCTTGAATTCGTATCTGTCCAAAGCAAGCATCAAAGCCCCACCCTAGCAATTTGCTTAGCAATGGGGTTGGCCACTGCAGTTGCAATGGCAGATGGCTCAGAGTTCTGTTTACCCCTCATTTAGAAAAAGCACTGCCCTAATACTCGCCTTGCTGCCCTGCCACAAAGGGTCTGCAGAACTGGTGATAAAAAGTACCCACACAATGATCAAGGATTCAGGTTCATTTACCACAAGACCCGCCAGTAGGCTTTTTGGATAAAAAAGGCCTCTGTTAATCCCCAGAGCTTGATGTGGCAGGG
>Ga0181612_107023_pt1 | contig 15793 bp, 5 predicted proteins | sample HoacroProtozoa21_FD_119630 | JGI IMG/M metagenome (GOLD analysis project Ga0181612, IMG submission 119630) | Hoatzin crop microbial communities from Cojedes, Venezuel. Combined Assembly of Gp0051906, Gp0051904, Gp0051908
TAAAAATAATAAAAAAAAAAATCTTGTCCCAGAACTCCTCTTTGTGAGTAGTGCTGTGCAGTGGCATCAGTTTGACAGAGGAAGATCAGTCCCATGGTTCCTGTTACAGCTTAGCTGGATTTATAAGTTACCAATTTCTGTCTGGGCCCAGCTGCGTGCTGGCAAACCCTGCTGAAAACTGATGCCCGCAGTATTTCTCTGATATATTGTCATGTGTCACTCTTCAGTAACTTGGACAGGTCTTGAAGCCCTTATGGTTTCAATAACTGTGTTGGAGCAAGTAGAAGTAAGTACTAATTATTTGCATTTCACTCAGCTCAGAGCAAACACAGACTGGATACTCCAAAGGCCTCTAGAGAAGTGCAATATAACCATTAATGACTTACAGAAGGCTTTGTTAATTGTTTTCCAGTTAACTGATTCCAGGATATTCTGAAAGAAGATAAGAAGTCACACTCTGTTGACAGACCTTAGCCATTTCCAATGTCAGGGGGAGGAGCAAGCGGAGGAGATAGCAAGAGAAGACAATTGGTTCTTGATTAGAAAGTGAAATTTTGTAGTAAGTACATTTTGTGTTTTTGTATGTCTGTGTCAATATTATAGCTCAGTAGTTTCACTCAGTCATGCGTAGACTCTTAGTTTTCTGTGGGCTTGTCTAATAATTGTTGAAAACCCCCTTTTGTAGCTATGCTGAAACTCATTCTGTTGGAGTCTACACCTCCATTGTGAAATGTTTCTATATGGACAAAAGCTGGAAACCAGTATAACAAATCGATATTGGAGTGTTATTAGTGGGAAGGGAGGGTCAGGAAGAGGGGTGCCTGTATGAGAGAACAATGAAGAAGAGAAGAGAAAAGGAAAAGTACGTGGAAAAGAGAGCTAGGAACACGCTTGACAAGGAGCTGGTATCCCAAATCTGAGAAAAGCCCAGATGAAGAGTTCATGTATCTCAATAGCACAGATAGTAACTCTTCAATCTTGCTCTGCTGAAAAAAAGCCTTTGGTAGATATTGCAGGACCAGATGACTTAAGAGGATGAAGGAAGGATGAGCAACAGGAGGATGCTAGGTGTGTTCTCCAAACCTTTGGAGTCAGAATACATTTTCAGCCAAATAAAGAGAGTCTCTTGAATTTTAATCTGAAAGTTAATATCCTATATGTGATATTCCATGCGATCAACCAGCTGTTCAAATGTCCTTCAGCAGAAATTGTGGCTTTTAACACCTTGTGGAATTTCATGCTGCTGTCCTTTCTGCTGGCATTGACTGCTCTCTGGGTTTTTTTGCCTGGCTTAGTTTTCTGCCGCTGACTGAACCAAATGAGCTCACAGAGGGATTAGAAATACTCCCAAACCAGCACCAGTACGCTGTTTAATTTTCTTAGATTATTAGAGTAGCTGTAGCACTTGAATTTTGCAAGAATTCCTGAACAAACTTTCAAAGACACTTTTGAACTATGTAAGTCAGAAGTGTAATGGAGGGAGATTATCAAAGGAGAATGTGTATCTGTATTTATGGCTACCTGAACTGTATGAAGGTCTAGTTGCAGTCCCAAGTCACGCTTTTCTTAATTGCAGACAGTTGCAAACAACTGTTTATTTGTATAGAATTGTTAAAGAATGGACTCTTAGACATTTTCATCATCTAACAATGAGTCTTTCATGAGGATCAAGCACCAGTACTTAACCAATACTTACCAGTATAGATTACTCCTTATTCACTTTTGTAAATACCAAGATATTTTCATTTTCCTCAAGCAGGCTGTTCTTTCTGTCAGTCATAATATTGCTAGAATCACTACTATGCTTTTCAAACAGATATTTGTGGGAAAGCTGTCTGTTTTATTGATACTTCGTAGAACTGAAATAGATCTCTCTACATATTTTTCCCTAATATGCTATTGATATGCACCATCAGCCATCCCTGTTCTGTGGAAGTAATGAGGAGAATGCAACAGAGGTGGTTCAGAGAAAGTTAATGCAACAGGACTGTGGACAGTGTAACACTGTTGTAAAGAAATGCAACTTCTTAGACTTACAGAATTTAAACTTCATTAAGCAAATGACTGCATTGGATTCTTGTGATCAAATTCCGGCTAATGCCAGTCCATGTCACTCTGCTGAAATTGATAGCATGTGCCTTGGAATAGATCTTCAGCTCAATTCAACCAGCCCAACTTCTCTGACTTCCCCAGAACCAGTGGCTGCATCAGCTATAGAGTGGCCCATTTGTGTGGCTCCATTAACTATCTGTTGTCTTGGTGCTTCCTTTTCATAATGACAACACAACGGTACAGTGCTCTGAAATTAACCACATCGAGTCTGCAAGATTGCAATGTTATAAACCACAAGCACTGAGCTAGCCAACACACTAGATACAATTATGTATGTAATATTTGGTTGGCTGTACTATATATTAGATAAAGAAACCTAGCGTGCATTTCGCTTATTTTTTTGAGGCTTATATAGTTTGAATAACAGTTTTGACAAAAGAAAATTTGTTATAAACTACAGGTAGTTATAGGCCAAAAATACATCGTAAAAGACACCACCTTGCTTAGATTATGGGTTTCTACCTGAGAGGTTATGAAAGATTGTTGATCTTCTAGTTTTTAAGTTGTGTTTATCTGAATCGGAACTCATGTGCTTACATAGATTAAAATTATTTTATATGATTTTTTTTAAAAAGAAAATAATTCCTTTCTTAAATGCTTCCTATGTAATTGGATAATATGACTTATTTTAACGGTGGGAAATAGAAACAAGAAGATCAGATGTGCTGACTTCTGTGAAATTTTTGTTGTTAAGGCAATGTTTCAAATTAATTTATAATACAGCTTTATCAGTAAATATTATTTTAAAATTTTAACAGCTCATTCTGTGGCACTATACAGTAAATACTGTCATTCCTCTGGCAGTCATTGTTAATTCAACTGTACCTTAATTCAACTATACTTCATAGGTTTTGATGAGAGTGTAGTATTGTATGCATGGTGATTTTCCCAAACACACTGGCACATTCATTCACTGATCTGTGTCTCAGCCTCTCACACGGCACTATAAGAATAAATGTCTATGAAATGTTGATGGACATTCATAAGCTGTCATGATGATCATAGAGATAGACAATTATCTACATTGTGAACTTGAAGAAAATTTGATGCTCATCACGGTTTATCATACTTTTATGTTAGGACTGAAAAGGCATAGTATCTCTACCATCTGTTTGTGGTAGAATTCAAACTTTGAACATAAGATCTGTGAGAAGTTTTTTGATGACCATTTTTAATGGCAGGATTGGGTTTTCAATCAGTTTTGTTTTGTGACTATTGATTATCTTCTGGTTCTCTTTGATAAGTGTTAGGGGAATGGAAATAGTATTTGTTCTGCTGGCGTGCCAGATGTGTGATTTGGCACATCCAAGTGGCTCTTAAGCGGTAGGTGCTTATAAATAATTACGCAAGAGTTACATTAACTAAATTTTGCTTTTTTTAAGGAACAGTGTAATATGTAACTGGCTTCCAAAGAAGAGGAAATGTAGGGCATGTAATAATATGTTACATTTAGAAATCTATAGAAACATGGCTTTTCATTACAGGCTTTGTTTACCTACTACTGCATATACTAATTTTTTATCTTCTAATTTCTGCTTTTTATTCTGTCTATATTTGTAGAAGAGGTCATTCACTTGTAGTCCATGACTGCCAACTTTTCCCTTCAAGAATAGATTATTGGCCATTTTCTAGCAATTTTAGTATTATAAAACCTTTTTTTTTGAGTTTGCTCTTGGTGAAGAAACCGTTCAAAAATAATTTTAGTAGGACTGGCTAAAGCCCGTAAGTCACATGTTATTTTAGCTTTTTATCTTATTGAATTCCAGAGGTGAAAGTGACATAGTAATGAAAAGTCAGAAGGGGGAGAAGTGGATCAATATATTGCTAAATTCTTATTGAAATTCTCATGCTTAGACTGTTCTGGGCAGTTTTATTTCTGCTTAACATTTGCTGAGTAAAAGTCATTGCCCTAGAGATGCAAAATTTATTGACACACTGAGATGAAAATGATTAGCTAAAAGGTTTCTGCACGAAGAGAATCAAAATCAGCTGAAACACTACAGGGTAGCTCATATACAGGAGGCTGAGCTATTTAAAATCAGTTATTAATGTTCAAAGCTGAAAGCTGAGCTTGTTTTAGAATTACACTAATTGTTTATTCTTTGCTTCCTTTGCAGGGACCCTAAAATTTGGAAAAAAAGCTTTCATTTATATATATATAGGTTTATATGTTCTGTACACACACATACTTTGCTTGTTAGAGTTCATAAAGGCATTACTATGTTTTCATGGATTTATTTTCTATTTAAGTACATGTTTGTTTATTTGCAGATTCAGCTTTTCAAGAAATGACTTTATGGAATGTTCCTGCAGACCTGACACAGGTAAAGCTCCACGACAATATATTCTGATTTGTTACGAATCGTGCTCACTTATTTTCCATTTGATTTCATATGCCACGAACTAGGAGTATTGGTATACTGTATTTAGCTTTTCAAACATCTGAAAATTGTTAGCATGATTTGGCTTACAGTGCATGTGAGACTGCCAGAAGTACTAGGCAGAACTTCTGCTTTTTGGCCTACTGAAGAGCAGATTGTGTCTTCAGACTTGACGTTCTCTTGACTTTGTACAGGCAGAGTATAGCAAAGCCTGGGAAGTTTAATTGTCAGACAGATCAAATTGAAATATGGTGTGGTTTGGTACTCTCAGAAGTCAAATATAGGGAAAAATTTGTTCTCTAACTAGGTGGCATTCAATAGAATTTACTAATCTTACTAATGCTGCTTACAATTCCAGTGTCGCTACATTTGTAGTGATAAACCCTAGCAGGCCACATCTTGGCTTCCTTCATCCAGTTGCTGAACGGACAGTCATCCTTACACATGGTCCTGAAGGAAATTTGTGGTACTGTGTAAGAACACACTGTGTTCCCACCCTAGCACACCAGCGCAAATGCTGCAAGGATGCCTCTTAGTGTCACAGAGGCTGGGATAAGCAAAGAAGGTACTCGGAGTTGTGTTGGTGTCCTGGTGGTCCTCAGGATCAGAACTGGGTTTCAGGAAGGAGACGTCTTGCTCGTTGACTTGTCTTGACCAAAGGACAGGGCTTTACATATCTTACTGTTTCTCGTTATTAAATCTGGAATGTTCTGAGCAAAAACTACTAAATAAAAAAGATTAAATACAACTCACAATTCAGAGAAAAAGACAAGAGATTACTGAACACCAGACAAACCTGGAAGTATTGAATAATTATGTATATTGTTGCAGGAAATGTATGAAATTCTAGGTTTCACGCACGTTTTAAAGCTCTGAGCAGGTTTTATTTTCAAATAGAAATTATTAAATATAATTTTTCAATAATTTTACATGATTAATGTAACAGGCTGATCTTTCTTTGAGTACATCATAAATACCATCCACATTTGTGTGCTATATATGGAGAGTTTTATTGCTGCAGCACTATATGAAATTATTCTTTGGGAAATTATAGATAGTCGATGAATAATTCAAGGGGAAAGAATAAAACAAAATCTAATAAACTCTGCGTATGATTGAACTTTGACATTATTACAGTAATGTGTGTATACAAACCTCGCTGTTATTCTGGAAAAATGATTCAAGTAGAGCTTTTTATAAGAGATATTTACACACTTAACTTGTCTGAGAAGAAAAGTGACAGTTATTAACTAACTGGTAACCTGAACACCAATCATACTTTCTTCTGTTTCCAGAGAAGTAAAGAGCAAAGGATATAAAAGATAAATTGTTGAGGAAATGCTGGATTTTCGCTAGGTATTCCAATCAATACAACAATTTTCTATGAGTCTGAAAATACTCCTGTAAATCACAAAATGAAAAACCTTGAGGAAAGGCATGTTTTATGGGATTATAACAGAATTTCTGTGCTAGGCACAAAGAAGTCAGGGCCACAGATGTGGCAGCCAGTACAGAAAGGCCCAGCTGGAATGAGACAAAGGAGTAGTATCACTGCTAAAAGCAGCTGTACCCTTTTCTCTCTTTGCTACTTTGGGGAAAGTAAAGGGGTAAGGCAGAGGCGCTTAAGACAGGTAGGCAATGGGAAGAGCGGTGTGGCTTTGACTGAGCTGGGAAAAACTGGGACAAGTAATGAGAGAGACTGAGAAGGTATCATCTTTGTGTTTTATTTTGCATACAGCTGCAACACTCAGTTTCCTGTCTACAGTAAATTACTGGGCTATGAAAAATAGTTCATAAACCCTCTAATGTGTGCTTTAGGCTGGTAGGATAGAGTCACTGTCACTACCATCTTGTATAACTCCTTACAGGAGGGCTGAGTAACTAAAAAGGGCACAGAAGTTTACACCCGAAAACTTGAGAGTAGCTTTCACACCTTTTTACAAACTCACAGTCATAAAGGAAAAGGGAGCAGGGCAAGAGAGAGGCATTTCCTCCTCCAGACGGTCAAAGCGGAGTCAGCACCAGACTCCTGCTCTGAACTGCCCTCAGGATTTTGTGCTTTCCCCTTCCTAACTGCACAGGTGTCCTGCAGAGCCTGAGCTCCTAGCTTAGTATAGAGGTGAAATGAATGCCCATAGAATCCCCATGTTATGCAAGCTTCGACTTTGGAGACAGTTTTAGGCAAAAAGCCCCATCATTTCAATGGTTCTTGAGCCTGGGAAAAGGACAGAGTCAAAATCAAGGCCACCCTGCATTTCAAACAGCTACAGCAGTTTCAGACTCACAATGTTAAAAAATCAAGCCCTGTGGCTCCTGTCCCAGCAATTTCCTACAAATACATCCAATTTTTCTATTTTATTTGGTATGTAACATGGCACCACTTCTTCAGTGGCTGTAAATCAAAGTAACACCATTGATTTTAGCAGGAGTATATGGATTTACTCCAGCGGGTGGGCTCATGATTAACTTCAACGGTTACAGAGAGGTTTATGTTAGGTGGAGGTCTAATGCACTGGTTTCAGTGGAGCTGTCCAACCCTCTGCCTAGCTCCTACTACTAGTTCTTTCAAATTTGTTACAAACAATTGATCCCAGGACATAGAAGAAGAAAAATATGGGCTTGACATGTTGGTGACTGTCATGGAGTTTCCTTAAGAGAAACTGATCTTTAGGTTTATTACTGAGTCTTGCTTTCTTCTTGCTGGAGGTCCCCAGCTCTTAAGTTTGTCCCTGACTTGGAGAAAATGAACAATCTGGCAAGCTCAGCTAGACGTGTGCCATAGTACTGTGGTGCAGTTAAACTGAAGACAGTTGACACAGTACTCTAAAACTAATGTAAATGAGAGTAGGATCAAGCCTTTTTGTGTTTGTGTTTCCTTTTATTAGAAAACAAAACAAAAAGACAGTGGTAAGAATCAGGTAAGTAGTGTTCTCATTTGTCTGGAAAAGTTATGAGTACATTTTTGGAATTGCCTCCTAGTTTGTTACAAAACTAAAATTTTTATTTTTGGTTATTTTCATGACTAATCACACTTTCACACATAAGGGAATTTGTAAGTGTGTGGGAATTGATGTGCACTAATTTTTGTTCTTTCCCTTGTTCAGTTTGAGGATCTGCATGTTGATGTATTTATTTTGAATTAATGTTTATTTCAGTAAGCTGAGGGAATTGTTATGATTATTATGAAAAGTCCTGGTATATATGTAAATGAAATGCAGTGAAGTAGGAGGAAGGAACTAATCTGCTGTTAGAATTTGAGAATAAGTTATCTCTGCCAAAGCTTCTAGGTAAATATTATTTAATATATCAGACCTGCTCCCTCCTTGTCTTAATGAATTCTTGTATTGTAAATTTGTGTAAGTGAAATTGATTTGGAACACCAACATAGGTTTAATCACAGTCACCTTATATGTTACCAGAATATTTCCAGTTCCAAGAAGTGTAACATGACTCCACCTTATTTTTGAGGAATCTAGGGAAACAATTGTTGTCCTTCTTGTCAGTGCGTGATGACTGGATGTTTTAAGACTCCTCTCTGTAACAAAGTTTGGGCTGTTGTCTAGTCTAGACCCTCCTTTGTCTGCAGAGAAACATATAGTCCTTCTTAAAGAATTTTCAACAGTTCTTCCATTATGTTGGGGTGAGTAGTGAGGAACAGTGAACAGAGGGTATTCATGAGGCAACGCTACATTTGGATTTGCGTCAATTTAAAGGGGGGAAACTACCTCTGATCACATAGAATTCAGTAGCATTGATAGCAGGTTTGAGCAAGACTGATAGTCTTCATAGATACCAGCTGTATGTAATAAAAAAGTATTAAATAAATTTTTGATGAAAAAATGATGTATACATGCATTAAGGTCCTGAATATTTGAGGATACTGTACACAATCAATCTGTTTCCTTCCCACTTTTTCCTAATTCATAGGAGGGAAACTGAGGCAGAGAAATGACAGGAGTTAGTTCGTGATGTACCTGCTTATTAGGGAACTGTGAATTCAAGTTTCTTTTGCTAAGTCATCCAGTGTGCCATTTCTCAGTGTAAAATAATTTGAATACTGAGAAAAAGACTTAAATATTTATTATGCATCTCTCTTAAAATGTCCAGATGAACTCTTGAAATTATGTTGGGTTAAGAGAGGTGGCTGATTACTGTTAACTCTAGTGAGCTTTGATGGGTCAGATAAAATAGAGTTACTGTGATCAGCTGAAGATCCAGGTTTAAAAGTGCAACTATTTTTTATTTCACTTTATCTCGCTTGCAAGGATTTTACTTTGATAAACTGCTTAGGAATGTGGTGTTAGGAGACTTGGTTCTTATAATATAGGGAAGGTGCATCTTTTTTGTTTGAAGAGAACTTGTTGTTATGTGAATTCCTTTGATACTTCCAGTATATACAACCCACAGTGGGATCAGTTATCAAAAAGGTGACTTTCTAATGCAAGTTAAAGGCTGAAATGATGAATACCACATCTGTTAAACAGCCTTAATTTCTGGTGACATTATAAACTGGAAAGGGCAACAAGCTCCTTTTTCATCACACGCAGACCTCTCCAAAACAGATTACAATTTAGAGTGTGTTCAGAATTGAAGGTAAAATATCCTTTAGTCACTGCTGAAGAATGCACGTTACCCTGTTAGGGGAATACTTGCTGACTTTTTAGGATACATTTTGGCTCACTCTCTTGAAAGACCTTTCTGGATTCAGTTTTACATTTATAAAGAAGGGCTCTTGAAGTAGATCATTGGTATTGGTAACATTTCGTGGCAACAAGAATTATATGTTACCTGACAAAAGTTAGTCTTGTGTTCTGATATGTTAATCCACCGCATGGTTGAATGATGTGAACATGAAAAACATCTAGTGATCATAATTTAACACTGAAGGACATAGTCAAATTACCTTTTCAGAAGTGCATAGCTGAGAAGCATAATGAGAATTTGCAGAATCAATGTTCTTTTTAATACATTTCTACTAAATAAATATACACTGCAAAGTCAGGGCTAAGAAAAACAAAGAAGAGCTCTACTTACAGCAGAGACTAAGGTTTTCCAGCACTGTTATTTTGTAGTTCTCCCACTTCATCTCAACCGTTTCTGTCTGAGTTATAACATAACTCCACATCCTCACAATTCCTTTTGTAAATATCGTCACTGATTACTACTCAGTAAAGTGTGATTTGCTCTTGACATAAGTGCAATTTGCTCATACATAATGGCTGAGCACCCAGTCATGGGCCTGGCATTGCTCTGGTATAAAAATGGATTCAAGCTGCTTTGAAGATTGCGGTGAACACATCCCAACGTTTTGGAAACAAAGATTCAGCAAAATTCTAATATCACTTAGCGGAATGTGATGAGGTTTTGTGCCTTTTGAGAATGGGAATGTCATCAATGGGGAAATCTGAGGGGTCAAATGTTCAGCATGGTGTTACTTTGATCATACATTTTCCCTAGGAAATTATTTCTTTCTTCTGTTTTTTTTCTCCTGAGGATATTAGTTCTGCCTTTCACCTTACACTCGTGCCTTGTAGATTTTAATTAAACTCCCTTTCCCAGAATGGAAGGGAAATTAGAAGTATGCAATTTTAATGAAATGCTTGTTTTTATGAAATATTTATCCTTTTTCATTCTAGTCTACATCTTTCTTTGTCAGTTTGGGACAGCATGTGCTTGAAAGGCTTTTGTTTTGTATTTTCGATGAAAGTTTGGTGTTATTTGATGTAAATAGCTTCTGACAAGTTAAGGGTATAGCTGGGTCACACCAAAGGTAGTCACCCAGAGGACAGTTTTTCTGAGAAGTGCTGTCAGACTCGTTTCCCATGCAGCCAATCATTTAATAGGCAAGATGGTATCACTCCTGTTTAGGAAAATGAGTGTTACTTTGGAGAAGTTACAGTATTTGACATTTACTTTTAGGACAGAGAGAATGCAGATGCCTAACGTCCGTGTTGTTATCACTGGGTGTCTAAGAATCAAGCGTTATAGCAACAGTTTTTTTGCTCAGTCCTAATCATACTGTTTCAACAACACATCAATGAGCAGAAGCTAATGTCCTTCTGTTCAGGTGTACTTTTTAGAGTCCTGCAGAGTTTATTTCTGAGAAAGTCTGTTTTCTGAGTGGACTGATAAGATTTCAGGCAGCTATGACTTTATAGCCTGTTTTAAGTATCCACTTAATCACATGTCTAGGAGGAGCACAATGGGTTTTTATACAGAACGCAATGAGACAAACAATTATAGAGAGTCTTTTTCAGGCCATCTGATGGGAAGACTGAGGTCTGGTAGCCAGTCCCACGTCTTGAGGTCTGTTCACAGAGTTTGTGAATAGAAGTACCTTTACACTCACTGTTTGTCCTGCATTTTGCCTTAAAAACTCCTTATTGTTAAAACTGATCAAGGCAGAGAATTTCTCTCCACATCATACTGGATTACAAGGAGTGTGTTTTGAGTTGGTGTAATCAATGGAGAAAGTAGACTGTCATACATGAGGACTACAGTAAGTCTTCGCAGTAACATATCCTCAGAGCTGCTGACATAAAATGGCACTGTTTCCAAAATATGTTTTTTAGGAGCAGCTTTGTAAGTGAGTTCTAGTCTGTGGCACTCTCTCTCCTTTGTAAATGTCTAGCTGCTCAGTTTTCAAAGCAGTAAGTCTGATTCTGTCATATATCTCTCTTTGGTGCTTCTTAGGCCCTGTCATGCCTTCTATTGCCTGAGCAGTCTCAGTCTTTCTTGCAGTTATTCTCTATACTGTCCAACAGTAGTAGAAGGGATGGCTGAGTAAAGAGAGACGGAAGATTAATTTTCTGTGGAATTTTTTTATGTTCAGTAAGAAAGAACACTATGGAACATGTAGCCAGAGTGACTTCAAAATGAAAAATCACAGTGCTTGTCATTTAACCAAAACTAGGGCTTGCTACCTTGATCAGGAATAAATGAACAAGAGAGATGCTTCTGTGGGACCAAAGCAAAGGTGAAACATTTATTGTCTAAGATATTTTCTCCTTTGAGAGCACTGGATTTCCTCCGACTGAGGAGAAAGCGTAGAGGTCTATGATCTTATTCAGTCCTCACTTTGGCAAATGTTCATCCAAGCTAGTGCCATAACTAAAATCTTCAGTATGAGATTGCTCTCAAATTCTCATAAAATGCGCTGCTTTTTTTTCCTCATCATATTATATCATATCATATCAAGGCAGTGCAAACATCAATGCCATTTAATGAACTGTGATGCCAGCTCAATGGTTCCAGACAATAAATTTTTGCTCAGCTCTACTATACAAAGATTAATATTAGCATGGTCACTTCATCTGATTATTATTTTTTAAGCTGTCCCAATTTTATGGATGTTGTACGAATAAATTGTATTTGTTCTTCTTCTTCCCCTTGCAAGCACAGCTCCCTAATATTAAATCTTCCAACATGCTGCATCCTTTCTATCAGGGTGTGCTGTTGCTGAGCAACACCAGATTTGTTCTTTAAAATTATCCAGGTTTCTTTGGCCAGCTTTGTGAGTTGGTGCAGCAGGGAAGCTGTAATATGTCTTAATGCTTTAAAAATATATGTATATTTTGTTCAACGTATTTATTAATATTTCTTGTATTTGGGCCATCATAGATGGGTATGTGGCTAGACATTTAAAAATAAGAGTTTCACATAATTTTCTAATTCTGCTGTATGGATTTTTGTAATTATATAACTGTACTTGTGTAACATACATTAACTCCTTATACATAGGTGCAAGAAGAGAGAAAAAGTTAAACATACACACATCTAGGAAGGTTCTTATTAGAAAGATTTTTAATTGATTTTTTTTCCTAAAGCATATATATTTCTGCTTTCTGAACAGTGTATGAGTTTGGATTCTTTTAGTTGGAGCTTTAAGAATATTCACCCTCCTCCTTAACCCTGCTAACCCTCAACTGTCTTGATATCATAAAAGTTGGCAAAATGTGTCTTTTGACCTTATAAATGGGGGCTGTAAGAATTATTTTCGTGTAGATTAAGCACTATTAACTATGTCAACATGGGCTGTAATTTTAAACCTTGGCCACAGGACTATGTAAATCCCAAAAGTTTTATTTTTCAGTGTCTATTTTTAATGACAGTAGCAAAAACTTTCACTTGTAATGCTTACTTTATTGAACTGATCCTGTGAATAATATGGCCATAATCTAGCAAGGCAATAAAACGTCTGTGTAAGATTTGCACATACATTCAGTGGGACCCCACTAACCCTTTAATTCGGTAAAGGTATATCTGAACTCTGAGACTCTGAGCTCACAACGTCCAGGTAACATTAACTTGCCTGGTCTTGAACATTTACATAGAATGAAGTATATGCAAAAAATTGAAACTTTTCTTAACTGGATCTAAGCTTTTATAGGATTTGGTGGTGTAGATTTGATGTTGCACCACTGTGGCAGAGAGAGAGTTAAAGGAAGCGTTTTCGCTGACTGTAATGGGAGCAGGATCAAAGTGATTTTAATGATAATATTTGCTAATTTTGACAGAAGAAATTATTGCTGTCAATTTAAAATTACTTTCAAGGAGTGTGAGATTATGGGTTATCCTTTGTTACTGAATGCTTTACTCTGATTCTGTTGAAAGCAGGATTCTGCTGATTTTTATGGGAGCAAGCAAGGGTTCTTTCTGGCTGTTAGAAGGATTTTTCTATTGTTCACCATTGTTTGCAGTAGAAGAGTTTTTTGATGATGTGTTGAATCCAGTTGACCCCTTGCATTTTCTCTCTTTGGTTGCAACACTCACACCTCTCTCCCAATTAAGTCAGCGATTTCTGTGCTGTTCCTTTCCTAGGACATCAAGGTAACAAGGTACCTGTTATAATATCATTAGAATAGAATAACAGTGTCAGTGCCTTTTCTTACAAATCGCCTTTTTGTCACTTGCTTGGGTCATGTCATTAGTAACCTCTTTGTTTCATTGGGAAAGTAGCTAGGAATCCTCACACTGAAGAAAATGGGAAGTTAATTTAATGCAAATGTCTTAACCAGCCATCTGTTGAGACTGTGCCAAAGGTGTCAAGCCTCACACACCATGAGGCACATGGCTTGGCTCTTTGTTTGTGCCATCTTGCATCTAGTTTTGTATCTCAACCAACACTGATGCCTCTCCATGGTTCTGTATGGCAGGTTGGGTCTGCTTGACCTGACTCAGGACTTGCATCTGGCTTGTGGGGTTGCAAAGCAAGACAGAGGTTGAAGTCATGCTTACATGGTGGCAGCTCAGGCTCCTAAGAATCCTAGTGCAAATTACAAACCTCAACTGCAGCGAAGGGCCGTGAGTGCCTTCCTCCTCCTTTTGCAAGACTGAACACATGGGAACGCTTTGAGAGAGATGAGTCTTGAGCAGTCTGCCGTGTTTGCACATTGCTAGAAGCAGCTTACCAGGAGCTGAGTCTGTTTGAAGTATGTTCTTCCCTGTGTTCAGCAGAAAGTAGTGTTAGCGTGAATTCAGACTGTTAGCACAAGCAGTTGAGAGAACAAACCAGTGGCAATAAGCTTGGAAATGTAGTTGCGCTTTCAGGCACAGGAAGGAAGAGGCTGGGCTGCAGCTTCATACTTGCTTTCAGTTGATTTTCAGCTCACTGTTGCTAAACAGAGGTATATCTTCAGCCCTTGCACTTCAGCCTCAGCTGCATATGTCCACTGTTCTCCAGTGTTAGTGCTTGTAGAGCTATGCAATGAGTTGGATCAGGGAGCTAATTTGAGTTAAAATGAATATTCGGGATGGGTTGTGCTGGGTTAATTTGCAGTTGCATCAGTTTACTTGTCAGACTCACTGTGCAACCTTGAGAGGGCTAAAGCCAGCATTAGAGATGCAATGAGACAGAGTAGTTTCACAGAGAGGGGAATTTTGAAGCACCCCATTTCACTGGCAGACTGGATTTATGCTGGATTAAAGCAGCTGTGTAACCATGGCCACAGATCTCATAGGATAGCTAAAGGGTTTTACAGTTGCTCTCTGTGCTTTTGTGCAAAGCTTGTAAACACCTGCTTTGCAAAGGGATAGTGCTGCAAGAACCTTGCATGTGAACTTCTGGAGGTTTATGGGACTTTTTCATTGTTTGTATGATAAAAGAAGAGGGAGTTCTGGGGAGGTATCTTTGCATAAACTGACAGTATAGCTGTCAGCTGAACGTGTAAGTGGAAGAATCTTGCCTATTCTCCATCACAGCTTCCTTCTTTTTAACTCTCTTCTTGTGTGCTCAAGTCAATATAATGATTAGAGATCAGTTTTAAGTTAAAATGAGAGAATATTCAAACTCTGGAAGATGGAAAGAAGGGAGTGCTTGAATACACCTGCAGAACACAGAGAACTAGAAGAAATGCTTTGGCAGACATTGCAGAGGTGGCAAGGAAGAAAAGCACAGCAAAGAGTGATAAAAAAATGTTGATTATCACATTTTTAAAGCTGTGAGAGCTCCTTGAAAATGTTGACCCAAGCAATGTTTACACCTAAGAGAAACAAAAAGTAATTACTTAGAAGCTAATAAGTCCAAGAAGGAAGACAAAAATAATATCAGGGGAAAGTGTTAAAATGATGTGCGAAGGATGAAAAGATATTTTAAGTCCAGATGTACCTGTATGAATTTATGGGAAATGAGCCTGCTTTTGAATAGCACTTTGAAGCCTCTCCAAGGAGAAAAAAATTCATTTTTAAATTCTCTAATTCTAATATAGCAGGGAGAAGTCTTTTTATTAATCAAGTCTCCGAAGGAGATGTCCTCAAATACAACTTTGTATTTCTCTTTAAGAATCTCATTTCCAGTGATGGTTGTGGAAAAACTAAAAAACAACAAACCAACCAAAAAAGAAGGCTGCAATTAGGTTGTTGGTGTACTTACACCACAGTTTATGACACTAACACGTAGTATCTGTATGTGCTTGCTTCACTATGGTCTGCATGTGGTTATTTGTCTCCTGTCTCCTATTTCTTCATGTGGATGGTAAGCTCTCTCTCGACAGAGACAACTTTTTGATTCTGTGTTGCTACACATCACATGACTGGGTCCTAGCCCTTGGCTAAGGATCCTACCTAATGTCACAACAAGAATAATGCCATTCAAATACCACTAAACTTTGCCATGCTTCAGAGCCTTCTGACCTCTAACCTGTGCCCATTACAGTGAATTTCTGCTGCCATTCCTCGGCTGAGTTTGGCTGCTTTGGACTTCTGACCCTCACTGACCCAATTTATCAAAAGGGGTGACAGTAATTCCATTAAGTTGAACATCTAGTTGGAAGAGAAATAGACTAGAAAATGAATCATAAAGA
>Ga0181612_163576_pt1 | contig 15792 bp, 4 predicted proteins | sample HoacroProtozoa21_FD_119630 | JGI IMG/M metagenome (GOLD analysis project Ga0181612, IMG submission 119630) | Hoatzin crop microbial communities from Cojedes, Venezuel. Combined Assembly of Gp0051906, Gp0051904, Gp0051908
AGCTGGTGAAGGGTCTGGAGAACAAGTCTTCTGAGGAGCGGCTGAGGGAACTGGGCTTATTTAGCCTGGAGAAAAGGAGGCTGAGGGGAGACCTTACTGCTCTCTACAACTACCTGAAGGGAGTTTGTAGCGAGGTGGGTGTCAGTCTCTTCTCCCAAGTAGCAAGTGATAGGACAAGAGAAAGTGGGTTGGGTATTAGGAAAAATTTCTACACGAAAAGGGTTGTTAAGCACTGGAACATGCTGCCCAGGGAAGTGGTGGAGTGACCATGCCTGGAGGTATTCAAAAGATGTGTAGACATGGCACTTAGGGACGTGGTTTAGTGGCAGACGTGGTAACTTGGTAGTGTTAGGTTTACAGTTGGACTCAATGATCTTAAGGGTCTTTTCCAGCCTAAAGGATTCTGTGATTCTGAAAACTGTTGTGAAATACATATCCAGAATCTTAGGCAGCTTCCTCTTGGCTGTCCACGGGAAGCAGTTAGTGTATGTTGCAAGTGTATACTACTGGATAATCCAGGAGTAGCATTGTATTAATAGGATTGTCAGAACATGAACCTCTTCATCAAAAAAGTTGAGGAAACACTCCAGTCCGTTTTTTGTAGAAGACTGTATTACTAGTAAACACTAAACAGTGTTTGCAGGATGGAGTCATAGTTTGTTCACCTTCATCCAAATCCCAATTTTGGCTAGGCTTAGAAATTAGTAAAATTGTATAATCTTTCTTTGATTAGAAAAGCATAGACTTTACTGTAATACAGTGATAATAATGCAACTCAAACAGGTGAAAAATAGCCTGGAATAATGAAACTTCTTCAAATCTCAGTGTGATAGTCTGCAGTGCTGTGAAACAAAGGACATAGCAAATCAAGCTTTAACACGCTTTTTAAAGTGTGATAATTGCTAGCAGCCTTTCCCAAGAACCAAGAGTATGTAATATACTTTACTCTGAAGACCAAAGCAATAACGTGTCATAAAATTATGTGTGAGACAGTGTGACATAGCAGTTGAAGACTCCATATAGGAGCTGTTTTTGCAACTTGAAGAGAAACACTTGGCAAAGTATGCATTTATTAAAGACAGGCTTACTAGATTTCATTTTCTCGAAGCTGCTGTTCAGCCAAGAATTCTCCAAGCATTACCACTGTGTTAAATAACAAGGATGTAGTGGATGCTCTGTGTTTTGGTTTTCCAAAATGCTGTTAACTCCTTGGGGGTTATTCCTTGAGGGTGAGTTGAGGCTGTTCCCAAAGTAACTTAGTGGGATAAAAGAATTTAGAATAATCTTTTCTTAGTTTAATCCACTCTAGCTGCAGTATTTATTCAACTGGTTACCGTAAAGGATTTGGTTCAGGATAGTATTTTGCTTTGGATGAGGAATGGAACTTAAAAATTTTTGTATGCCTTATGTGTATGGCTCTGTGACAGGCAGTTGTCATATTCAAAGGGTACAAGGTGCCAGGATGAAAATCTGTGTGGGAGTTCAGAGAGTTATGCATTCTCTCCCTTTAGCCCCAGATTTCTTGCTTGTAGGTTGTATTACTTCTACTTATTTTTTTCTCTCAGATCAGCAGCTTGCATTTTGCTTCAGAATAATGAAAAATGGATAAAAATTAATAAACCTGTTATGTAAAATGGGGTTAATAAAACTGCTTTTTCCACCATTTACTTTGCAGATGAGTTTTGAGAAACAGTTTGTAGCTTTGGTCAAAATGGCCTTGTATATGACGCCTGTGATTTGGAGAAGTACTTACTTCCATCACAGTTGTGTCAAGTAAGCAGGTGACCAGCTTATTTGAACTGTGTTGTACTTGGGATTCAAGATAAATGAAAAGTTGTTTGCTGGTGGTTTATAAAATATTTAATGTCCTCTTGTTTCACTTCATGTGCAATACTTGGTGTTTGGTTTGTGTTTGGTCATCTGCAGTTGTGGTATTTGACGCTTGAATGATACTAGTTTCCAGTGCAGAAGGTGTTTAAGGTGTAAAACCACATTCTAGAATAATTTCAAAATTAAATGCATTATTTGAATAAACCTGAAATATTCGAGAGAAGACTGTTTGCAAGCAAAAATAGATATATATATACATCTACTTTAATAAAAGTGTCTAATTTAAAAGTGGACTTGCATAGAGTTAAATACTTAGCCTTTGTGTGGTCACTGATAGTTTATTTGTGAATCTGCATTTTTGCTGGAAAACATGATCTATTAAAAAGTTCTTCTATTTTTTTTTTTTTTTTTTTACCCCAGTGAATACTTAAGAAATACTGCTCTGGAAAGCAAAAAAAAAACTGTCTTGAATAAGTTTGACAAACAGCTAATGCAAAATTTAATATTTCAAGGTTTTACTTATTGTGGAGATGATGATAATCCTTCTGACTTCATGTACACCACGCTGGTCTGCCAGAGCATATATTTATTTCTAAACAATTTTTTTGTTTTGTTTTTAATTTAAATAATTTGGCAGTTTCTTTTTTAGGGTTTTGGCTGGTAGTTGCATTTGGTCTTAAATACAGTATAAGCTCAGGTGTAGCTGTGTGTGTAGTTACCAAATTACCTACCTATGTACACATTTTCAGTACTGCAAATTCACTATATTTTGCTGTTTGGCAATTAAATCCGTCTTCAGTTGCAACATCCTAGCTCAATTCAGCCTATACTGCTTGCTACAACTCGTTTTTGTAAGCAATTGTAGTATCGTGAAGCTTGTGTTGGTTTAGAAGACCCAGTTGGCCGGATATCGATAAAGAGCTTTTTGGAAGAATGTTTGCGGGCAACAAGTTACTCCCCATGATAAAGAAGCTGTCTATAGCTATCACAGTCCAAATAAAGAAATTGACATTACCTTTAACTGTCTTTTAAGAGCAGAAGTATTGCTGTATTACTAAATGTCAGCTTGAGATAATTTTGTTTTTCAGTTTAGAAAACTACGCGTTTTGCAAGTAGTCCAGAACCTCATATAAAGTGTTATATAGTTGTATCAGTGAGAGCAATTGCACTCTCATCCGTATGGAGGTTTATTTTGGTTTTAGGATAGGGTAAAGGATTTGGATTTCTTTGTTTGAGAGCCTCTTCTTTTGGTGCATGGTGCTGCTATCTCTGCTGGGTATTGGAAGGAATGCCTGAAATTGAGGTTACACAACCTTCTAACATCTGAAATATCTGTTTTGTCTGGGCTTCCTTCATGCAGCATTCTTGAGTAAAAATTTCAAGGCTTTAGTCTGGAGCACTGGGTCAAAGAATATGTCTCTTTGAAGGGTACGCAGGCGAATTTTGTTGTTGTTGTTTCATTACATAGTATTGCATTTTCTGTTGAAGAATACTGGTTTTGAAGAGCTTGCTATGGTGGCTTCTCAGAACAAATTAAAGGAGTATCACTATGCCATGTTTAGTTTGTCTGGCTTCCAAATAGTTATTCAATATGCAAATACTTGTTTGGTTTTGTAAGTCTGAATATGTAAGCAATGTTTCTAATCTGCTAGAAAGAATAAAAGTAAGCCATTGATACAGTCTAGTAATCAACAGGAGTAAGAACTAACTTCATTTCTGGAGTTGTTTTGCTTAGTAGTTTTGCTTTTTAAAGACTCAATAGTATTTTTGTGTTCTCATAAAACAATACCATTATCTGAACCTTTTCTGGAACACCTAAGTTACTGTCCCCCCTTATGAAGTATTTCTTAGATGACACAAATTATTCTTGTTCTGTCAGGAACTGTGAATAAACAATACCTTGTAGAGCACTTGCTTTTCTGTTCAATCACATCGGTCTTTCTGCATTTTTGTAGTATATCTAAGTTGTAGATTTGAGACACAAATCCTAGCCCAGCAAACAAAGTTCTGTGTACAGACTGGAAAGCTGTTTCTAGTCATGAAGCTCTAGCTGAATCATTTCATCAGTCAGAAAGGAAAAGCTTTGCTTGTTCGGAAAGCCCAGTAGTCCTGTGGGAATCCTTCAACATCTTGCTCGTGCAGCGGGAGAGCTTGGTGCTTCTTCAGTACTACCTCTTGCTATGCAGAAGATCAGCGATGAAATGGAACGAGATGCTCTTCCCGTTCTTGATGGCTTTTTTATGAGGTATCTTTGAACTACTTTCATGACTGCTTTCTCAAATTAGAAATGTTAATCTGTGTTAAGTGGGGTTGTGGACCATGGATAGTACATCTGATGTTCGGATCCAGAGTTTTAATATGCAGTTTAGTTTTTGTGTTGTGAACCATGCACTGTAGAGAAATTACCAAACAGATACTTAAGAGATTGAGCATATTCAGTTCTGTTCACTCCGTAAAGCCCATAGGCTCACATTTAGTGCTAAAGAACATCTTTGCTTGATGGGGAAATAACTTTTATCCTGTTACTTGTTTGCCTGAAAACTGGGTTAGCAAGCGACAACCTGAGCTATAAGGAATTTCTACAAAATGCTCATAAGGCATACCAAATACAGTATTTTTATGTTATAATTGTGTTGCAAGTATTTTTTTTTAAATTAAGAGTATGGTGAGTAATTCTAATTACAAACATCTGAAGAAGTTGATAGTTTTTCCTTACAGATTCATTTTATAGATGTGCACATATATTTATGTATAAAAATAAATAACAGTATTTTTCTATATGGGGCAACATCATCGGAAGTCATGTATTTTAAAGTTTTCACTGAGTATCACGTTAACCAGGCAGATGTTTTTTAAGATTAAAATTGTAGTTTGCACTAGTATTTTATTCTTTATTGTTGTATTTTGTATTTTTTCTTAGGTGCGTTTTCTTAGGACCAGATTTTTGTTGCCATGTCTACTCCATTTGAAAGCATTCTTGGGTCAACTAATTCTGGTTCTGTTGACAAAGAAGTTGAATATCTTCTTCTGTAATGTCTGTTTCCGATACAAATTCTTACTTTTTTATCACTGTTTAGTAAACACAATTGTACATTTTACTCTCCTTCGATTTTTTTTTTCCCCACAGTAAGAGAAGACTGAAAGGAAAGATGTAGTGTATCAAGTTGAATTACTGAATTTAGTTAATGATGGATTTCTCGCTGTTGCATCTGAGAGGATAAGACCATGATTTCTGTCTTATAAATAACCTCAAAGGCCAAGCATATAAAGGCCAAAACACAAATTACAGGGACAGATTCTAGCTAGAAGAAGCCAAAACCAGTTTGTTAAGTAACACTAATACATTCTAGTTATGATTCAGCTTTTTAGGGAGAGATTGTAGAAAGCTTCTATTTTAACCAACCATATAGATAACTTTTAAGACACTGGTTTTGTCCAGTGGTATTAAGCTGCATATTTTATTGATGGTGTTGAAACAGTTGAAGCCCCATCAAGCCTTCCCATCCTCACAAGGGAATAATGACTGCATTACTTTTAAAAAAGAACCTTCTAAATCACATTTAAGGCTTAAAAGCTGTATGCACTAATTAACAAAGTACAGTGAACATTTAAGCTGTTAATAGCCGCAACATCCGTGATGCATAGACCTTCAGTATACTAACACTGCATAACAATTCTCTATTGTGCATGTCTTTAACGAGAGTAACTGTGTCAGTTCTTTTCTTGCTTCACTACCTGCTGTGTATGGAAATTATGTATACTATTTAGCACTTGCTTTCAACTTTTAAAGTCCATGCATATTACATAGAAGCATTACATCTTGCATTAGGGTAGGGGACAGCTTTTAACAGGTCCGGCTTCCTTGTGATGTCTTAAATGCAACTTTTCTTCTAAAAAGCGTGGGCCAGCAGGGATTTTGCTCTAAATTTGCATTTCTTGATTGGGCATTTGCTTCTGTTTTTCTCCCCTGTGCCTCACACCACTTGTTTCTATGTGGCAAAGATCTGTTACACAAATCACTTTCTGTATAAAGGAGGTGTAAAGAATAGAGAACATGCATTGCAGTGAAGGCAGGTGTTGGTTTACACGAACTCAGGATTTCTTGTGTTCTTAGTAGCAGACCATGCACGAGTGTGACAAGTTAAACTTTAAACCACTACTTTTTGCTGGTTTTCCACCCCCACCTTTGATGAATGTCTTTTTTAATAAACAAAAGCCTAAATAGTTTGTTAAATTTTAACCCTCAAGGTTGAATGGTGTTCTGCAGCTACCATTGAATAGGAAATTAATATGTAGTTGGGAGATGAAAGGAAAAGAGCACCAGTATGCACGATAATGAAATTGAAAAAATAGTATTTGAGTATTCTTTGCTCTCGCTGATTGCCCAGGGAGATTGTTAGCTAGTTAAAACTGTATCCACAGTGGATGTTTCATGTACTGTAGTGATAATCTTTCCTATGACTTCATCGCTAGAGTTACCAAGTCTTAAAACTTTGCTGTACATCCAAGTTTGAACTCAGCAGCTCAGACCTTAGGATATATGCTGTCCAGATTAGCGTGTGAATTGACCAAGGTGTTCCTGCTTCACAGCAGCAATTGCGCTGCTGATGTGTAAGTAGTGTCCCAGTTCACTGCCAGGCTCTGAACGTCATTCTCCCTTGGGTCTTTTGCAGTTTGAACTGGTAAGGGAGCTTTCCGCAAAACTGAGAAAAGGCACCCAAGCCACACAAAGAACGTAAATTAGACCCCTTCTCCTCCAAAGGCTGAACATGATGAAACAAGTGGTGCTTCTGTTTGGGAACTCTACCTGGGACTTACTTTGAAAATATCTTGATGGGTACTTTAAAAGAAGTTTTGTAAGGTTTTCGTATGCCTGTAAAGCAGATCAGAATTGTTACTTTTCTTGTTTCTGACAAAATTCCTGAAAAATAGCAACTTTATAAAATTCACTTCGGTCATATATTTATGATCTATTTTCTAAATACAGTTAACTTTTAATAAATGTTAAAAATAACAATGACAACTTTACTAAAATGGCATCAGAAACACACAAAAAATACAGAAGTTATTTCCAATGTGCAAGAGTAGCCTGAATTTTGGCTCTTGCTTAACATAACCCCACCCTGAGCTGCCGGTTGGGGCCTTAGGTGTCCATGATCAAAACTACATTTTATAGACTGTAAGCTCAAAAGTCATCTTTAGTGAATAATTCACCAAGATATTCTTGAACTATTATGTTTAGCTTTGCAAGCCAGTCTGCTTATTGTGACTTAGACTAGGAGTAGTATAGCATAAATAATCGGAAGTGCAAACTGAATAAATTTTGTTTGAAAGAATATACCATCACTGAACTACCAGTGAACTAGAATATACTACTTATTTAAAAGTATATGCAAAATTAAACTAATCTGGGGAATCAGTACGAAGCTGTCTGTTCTAGGTGGGCTTTAGCTGCTAATACTTCTCTTGTCTTTCCTTTAAAGCTCCTTCCTTCCTGCCTGTTTTGTTTTCCAGCTGAGAAATAGTATCTGTAAGATACTTATGGTAGTAAAGCAGTAGAGTGTTGCCATAACTAAATTATTTTAAGAGGAATCAGGTTATTTCAGTTGTTCTGTTATCCTTTCTTGAGGTAAACTAAGACTGCTTCTCTTTTTATTTGGAAGTTTATGGTCTAAAATAGTTACTGTAATCTTATTCTTAACTACTTGAATTTTTGCATGTTTTTTAGTCTGAGGATTGTGAAATTCTTGTATAGTGCTTGAAAGTTGAGTGCTGTAGAAAATTCTCTTTAAATGCCTCGAAGGTAATAAAAAAACCCCAGCCATTTGTGGGGGGTGGAGCAAAAGATATGCTTACATGTGCTTTGAATGAGCTCTAGAAACTATGTTCTCTCTAAATCTTGCTGTATTACAATAAAAAGTAGTTTACAAAACCTGCTGTAAGTGATTCAGACTTTTTCCCCCCCTTGTTTGAGATAAGCACAGTTTATCATTTCCTCAGTTTGAAGAAAGTCATGACCACACTTTAGTCTCTGATGACTACTGGTAGCAACATCAGTCTATTTTTATGAACTATATTCTCCCCTGACTGCCCCTACTTTCTTCCATTTAATAACGATTTTCTTAATTTCAGTCATATGGAGAAACTGCAAAATGTAAACCTGGATATTTGATTCCTCCTCTCTCTAATTTCATTATACTTACCCAGACAACTTTTACAAAACTAAGACATGCTGTTACAGGAAAAAAAAAAAACATTATTAATAATTAAATAATCATTTTGTCTTGTTCTTTGATTCTTTCTTGGCAGAAAAACTGTACTGAGCATAAAATATCTATTTGTGCTGAAAGTGAGACTTACGTGTTTTGAATGTTTCATTTTTAAATTTCTAAAATGTTGTTTACCTGCCTATCAAGAACGCAGGCTGGATGATAGGTATTTTTTGCATGTTTGTCTAGAAAAATGCGTCTCTGTTTTGAGGCTTGTTAGGGCACTGAGAGGTGCAAAATCTGAGATTTTTTGTTTTATTTTTAGTATTATGGTTTAACAAAAGCACAACTCAACATCTTTCACCGTAACTTTTACCATTAATCACTTTTATAAATGCAATCTTTCTGTGACTTTTGCAGGAGACAAATGTGAATACAAAATTTGGGAATGTGATGCAGGCTAGAAATAAACTGGTTGGTGAGGGGGAAGTTTTCTACTTACTAGTGTGAAGTCATGTTCCAGTTTATAGAGGGCACCTGGGATTTTTAGAAGTCTAGTTCCTGTTTATTTGTTCATCATGTTCTCTCTGAACAAGTCCAAGTGACATTGGTTTAATGGTGTGTGGGATCTGTTATACCTTTATGTTTGTAGTATCTCATGCAAGCAGCATGCAATAATATTGCACATACAAAATATTGGGAAAGTGGAGCGAGGTCACTTTGAATTAATTCGTGATTTTGATTATAGTTTATAATGTTGTACAGTGGGACAGCAGGTAAGTCGTCAAGGAGGTTTTGTCACAACAGCAAAATGCCTAGCCTTCGTGGCAGCTGGAGTAGTATCTCCTCAGCTGTGAATTACAAACTGATGAATAGTGTTTGCTGAAGCTAACAGCAGTTGGAAATGTTGGACTTTTTTGGATACTGACATCTCCTTTGCATAGTGGCAGGCAGTAGACTATAAAGTGTTACAATGGACTTAGGTTGATTCCAGCAGTGTGACAATTTCTGCTTCTGTTGGACTCACTTTTCAGCATATGCTTTTCTCCATATCCAGTTTCTCTTTAGTGTTTTTTGCAAAATTGCCTATGGAAAGAGATTTTCTTTAAGTAGAAGCTCTGTATGCATCATTATTATTATTTAATCCTGTTTACAAGGTTTGGTTTTCTTTCTTAAAATATAGCGCTTTCACTGCTTTTCTCAACTTCTTTATTAATCGTTCTGCAGGGTGGTTAGATGGGAGAACATGTTACGGGTAACACCATGTTGTTCACAGATTACTGTGATAATGCAAAATGGTTGTGAAGCCTGAAAGAAAACTGTATTGTGTGATACAGTGTTTCCTAAGGGCAAATATGCTTTTTTTCCCCTTGTTGCGTGTAGCTGTTAGACAAATGTCTGACCATGTTTAGTTGATTCTGCTCCATTTTTCCACTTAAAATTTGCATAGTAGATTCTGTTCTCTTAATATATGTTTCAAAAATACCGTATTGAAGTGTAGAAATGTGTATGTTGTTGTCTGACTTAAAGCCTGAGCAGCTGAGCATGCTAAATAAAAAGCTCCTTTCACAGCAGCTATTTTGCGGGTATTATGCAAGATGTTCTGTGCTTTGATACAACAGCTCCTAAAAAAAGTGTATTTCAATATGAATTTCTAGTAACAATTTATGCACTTAGTCTGGTGAAACGTGTTGGGGGTGGGAAAGAGAGCAAGCTGTTGTGAACACCTATAAAGTACAGAAAACTTCTACTTTCCCTCTTTTCTAACAAGTGTAAACTATTGAGGTTAAGTAGGTGGGGCAACCGGAAGTAATTACTAAGGCCAGTGGCATTTTTGCGGTTTAATAAAGACAGAAGCTAATTATTCAGTTTTTATTTAAGTGAAATGATGCCAAAAAGGAGGTTCCTGCAGAGCAGCTGCACTCCTTCAGTGTTACCCTAATTTACCACAGACACAACTGTCACAAACAGAACTTTTAAACTTGATATATAGCCACGAAAGTAAGGAGCCCTTTGTCTGGAGTGTATGCAGAAGAACTCCTTTATACAAATCAACCGGCAGATGACGGACAATGATGAAAATTTGATTCTTTGAAGTCATAATGGTCATTGAAATGTGTGAAATTCTGGTATTGAAAAGAGAGCAGCTAGCAAGACTCTAAATCCTGGGTGGTTGCTGGAAGCTTGCTGGGAGGTTTTTCTGTGTTTTGACATCAACTTCCCATTGCTTGTTCCCTGTTTCCTTTATTTAAAAAAAAAAAAAAAGAGGTGGTGTGCTAAACAGTAGATAGTTGATAGTGGTTATCTACAGTTTTTGTCTATGCATGGAAACAAGTGTCATAGGAGGAACACCACACCTTTATGCACACCTGACCCACCTATTCAAAAACACTTGTTTCCAGAGATACGCTCAATCATTTAATCTCTTTCACTTGAATTACAGAGTTCCATTTCTTGTCCCCTTTGGAATTTGTGCTATTAGTGGAGTACTTAAAAGGAGAAAATTCTTGTTTCCTTTAAAAGTCATTTTTGTGCCTAATACTACTTTCAGTGACACTGCCTCTGTGAACCAGCTTTTCTCCATGCTGTATAGCACATTTATTGTTTCTTATTACTCTTTGCAGAACAGCTTTACCAGGCTTTTCACCATGACAGGTGTTCTTAAATAGTGGAAGTTATAATAAAGACAAAACCTCCTGTTCATTTGTAAGCAATTTGATATGATTTTTACTGTTCAAAAAATAGTGAGAGTTTTGTCCCTCTCAGCTTATTCCAAGAGCCAAAATGCCTCAAAATGAGCTTTTAAATGTTTTTAATTGCAAAAAAATTTAGAGGTTGCTCTTAAAAAAAGAATCTCCTCTATACGTATATTGAGAAAAACAGGATGATAGCCTGTGTTAAAGATGTGAAACACGATTGTTAATTTTTAGTAAAGCAAACCTATACAGTTCAAATCTCAAGTCTTTTATATTGTCACCTTATTATTTAGAATATTGAATGCTAAACACCTCACTGATATTTTAATATGCTAATATATAGCAAAATTCTGTGGGGAACACTTAGAAAAAAAAAGATAGTAACGTGAAGCCAGCTGTCAAAAACATCTTTGTTTTGGAAAGTTGGTTCACAGGTAGTTTCAATGAGAACTTGAACTCAGAACAAAGCACTGAAGACACAGTAAAGAGTTCAACCCAGTGCAGCATAGTTCTTTTCAAGTATTATATTGTTTTAATGGCATCTTGGAGCGGGAGCTTTAGCCCATTGAAATGTCGCTTAAAGGACAGGTTCTTCTGTCACTAGCTGGAGCTGTGTGGATGAAATGATCACAATAGAGTGTTGTAATGCATTTTAAAAGTGTGAGAAATCAGTTTGTCTAGACTAAGAGTGCGCCTACAGGGAATAGGAATTTTAGAGCTTCTGTGCTCTTTAGGTGTCAAGTATGTGATAGATGCTAAGCCTTTTTATTCCATATCTTTGGCAACAGCTCAGCTATGCTACAGTACCTTACATGTCTACAGCAAGCAAAAACAGTGATTTTATGTCAGGATGACTTGGGCTTCAGAAGCCAGAAACTCATTGTCCTAACAACTGTCTGTTCAATTGCCAGCTTTAAAATGGGGAAGATACCAATAAACAATTGCTAGATTCCCAGAAGGCATGGAAAGTTTAGCTATAATGAATCAAAGTATGAAGAGCTAGCAACATCATGTAGGTATTTTAGTTTCGGAAAGTAGGCAGGTTTTAGTTTTCACCTTGAAAAGATTTTTGTGGGACGAATCCCATGTTATAAGTGAAATAACTTTGATTTGGAGCCAACTAAATCCCCCAAAAAACATGGCTTGAAGGAGCTTATGGTTTGTCTGGGTTTTTGGTTTTACTTTCATCCAGTTGAACAAGTCTAGGCATTTCTTTACTATGGTTACCTCATAAATAAAGCATTTGCTGATTTTTAATACTGTTTTTAGATTGTGTTCTGTATGCACTAATGTATAGTACTTTTATGATTCTCTGGTGTGGAGATTTCAAACAAGGAAATTTTATAATTCCACAATGTTATTTAACATTGTATCTTGTTGTAATAATTCCACATAATTCTGGAACAATTCAAAAACCTCTAAATATGAAGCTTAAACTCATAATGTACTTAGGAGTTGCTGAGAATAATAATAGTAAAAAAAAACCCAAAACACGTCATTTTGAGTTGTTTTGAAGCTTGCGTATTTGGAGGTATTTGATGATAACAAACCCAGAATTTTAGCATGTAACAGACTATTTCAGAGGGGGAAAAGAAATTTTTTGTGAATATTCATATATTTTCTCAGTAGGCATGTTTGTTAAATACATAAATAAAGGCTAATATAGTAGCCTATTGCTATAAACAGGCAAGCTAAAACATTGAAGCCCCACCAAACTTTACTGCAGCTAAAAAAGCATTTTTGTTAAACAAAGCACTTTGCCAATTCAAATAAGAAAACTTTAAGCCATTTCCTTCTAAAACTGTGGTTTAAGCTTCAGCAGAAATGCCAGTCTGTCAGAAGGTGTTTTACTTTCGTGTTGCAACATTCCAGTGATTGGTAGCATTTCTTTTTCAAATCACTGCTAGACTCATATTAAAAATAAACATTACTTGGTCCTAATGAAAGCATTTGCAATGGAATTGTTAAGATATTTTGACAGTTTCTTTTGGTAGTCTGGGTAGAAATGTCAGAAGCTGGGAAATTAGTGTGCATGCTTGTTTGTTTCCCCTGCTGTTCTAATTGCAAATACAAGTCAAATGTAGATTTGAGGGACTGATCTCCCAAAATCTAGTTTCTGAAGTAAAACAAAAAAAATGAGACTTGAGGATGATCTGGTGACAGCACCAAGAGCTTTTAAGTTTACCACAAAACAAAATCCCACAAAGTTAGTAGCTACAGACATGTAAAGCCACAGTATTTTATTTAAAGTTGTTTGTCTTTTAATTCAAGCTCATGGCCGTACTGGCAAGATGAGTTCAATATGCCCAAAGTTTTGCTGCACTGTTTTGGACTTTTACCAGTTTACTGTTTATTCCTGGGGAGAGGAAGGGAGGGCAGGAAGGAAGACTGAGGAGCTTCCACTAGCCTTTAAAGTATGTAAGGAGCAGGAGCAGTTTAGCATCCTTAGAGATGGATTCGATGTTTCATTTCACTCTCTGCTAGGGTGAACTGACAGGTTAATTTTATGTAATTACTGTTTAGTTTTTAGTGAGAAAGTTCACTTTGATTATTTCAGATGCTACTGAGGGTAATTTTTCACAGCAATTCTTGTGAGATTTTTCCTATCTTCTTCTTTGTTAAAGTCAGTATTTTTAGGCTGGTTTTGTGATCCTCCAGTTTTTATCTTTGTTAGTTTTATTTGCTGAGGCCTCACAAGCCAAGCCTTGGTAGAGGTGGACATCCTACTACTAGCTATATATGATGTTACAAGCCTTTTTTTTCAATTTGGAGGCTGGAATCTCCTGAATCCTATTGTCCTGCACAAGAATACCGAAGAATATTGCCAGTATCAAATGTTGCTCTCTTGATCTTGAACATCAACAGAAAAATTGACTCTCAAAAGCTGATATTTATAGCCTTAAACATGATGAGGGGGTCAATTTTATGTAATACCTAATGGTTAGAGAAATGAGAGCTGAATTCTAGTACCTGCTCTGCAGTCTCAAGCAATCAGTTGGTTATTGTGCGAAAGATAACCTCCTACCTCTTCCTTCGTGCTAAGCATAGCTTCTTGAGTCAACGTGGATGTTGGTGCAGCTTAATTATATACGGACTTAAGTCCAAGTGAAAGCACTTACACTGCAGCACATAGCTGTCTGGCTAGGATTTGGGTGGATAGTTCTGTTGATAGGAAGTTTAGGTTCCTAATGGTAGCATAAAATTTTGAGATTAGTCAATGTTTCAGTCTGTGCTCTGATATTTTCTTTAAGGGAGAGCAAAGGAGTTTATACATTTCCACATTTTCTTTAGTTGGTGCGAGTTGGAGCAGTCCTGACTTTGCAGCTGCAGTCAGAGGGTGGGAGGGAATGTCCTGTCCCTCCTCTGGCACTAGCAGTTCTGTAGCTGGGAGATGAGCAGGTTCAGGAAATTGGCCTGTGCAAAATCTGATTCAGCCAGGGGAAGCAAGATGATAGCAGCCCCAACATACAACAGCCTCACTTTTATACAGCCAGATTCATACCATACTTTTCTCAATTTTTTTTTCTTTTTTGTAACTTAAAAAGTAAAAATAAAGCATGATATTATGTAAAAAGCATAAGCAGCATTATATTACAAGCCTTTTACGTGAACCCTTTTTTAACAAGTTCCATTGTGTTTTTCATAGGATATCACTGCTTTAACTGGTGTTCCAGATGAGCACATCAAAACCCGAAAAGTTCACATTTTTGTTCCAGCACGCAATGCAATGCAGGCAGGAGTTAACAATACAAAGAAATGGAAGATGGAATTTGATAACAGGGAGCGCTGGGAGAACCCTTTAATGGGCTGGGCATCTACGTGAGTAGTTACTGAATTTGGAAATACTTTTCTTCTATATTTGACTCTTACTAGTCATGTAAATTTTAAGTTTGAAATGTCCTTTTGATCTGTAAATCTACTTGTGTTTTAACAGTACTTACAATAAGTAGTTGGATTTGTTAGTCATATGTTTAATGATCTGTTATGTTTAAAAGCAGATTTTAGCTCACAACATTATCTTCTGGAAGAGTTTGAAAAATGTGTTAACAACCAGCGTTTTCAGCAGTGACATTTGTGGTGATGTTACTGTATGGCAGGATCAGGGAAAGAAGGTTATCTGTTACCTGAAGCAGTAAATCCTTCTCAGCTCCCAATTGCATCTTCTAAATTTGATTAAACATAAATGTAACAATACTTAGCTGCCGGATTTTGTTTTAACGAATTTTTATAAATACTGTGAAGATCTCAAATGAGGAGCTATAACTAATTTAAAAAAACAAAACCAAACCTACTTAAAATATTAGTTTGTTTCAATGTTGCTAATATTAGTAGTAAAAACTCTTAAATATGCCAAAATCCAAAACAGTACCAATCTTAGCTAAATATGCTATAATTTGGAGAAGTAAGTATAACTTGGATGCAGATAATTTTTCTTTTTTCCCCTATATGAATATACTACCTTCATTTTACAGTGTGGTTAGAATTCCTGTTATAAACTGTAAAACAGCAATTATTCTGACAAAACTGTAATTTTGATCTGAAGCTGTCTTGTTTGAGGCATAGTCAGAAAAGTTAAATTATTCTACATAGACAAAAATCAGCCATTAGAGATTATTTTTCAAACTTCAGAAGGGATATAATGTGTACTGAAAATTTCTGGATGCAGTTGTATTAGCACTTGCTATCAAAGTGTGAAAAAAACCTTAAAACTTAAATATGATATAATTTGAGGACTCATTTTTTGAGATTTATTAACATTCAAAATGTGGTCACAGGATTTTTTTGGGTTTTTTTTTCTTTATTTATAAAATAAATGTATCCATAAATATTTGTTCAAAATAACTCTGAAATCAAGTGTTCCTGTTACATTGGTTTCCCATAAACAATTGAGGAGGCTCACAACCTGTAACATCTTGGTTGTGTTGGTACTGCAAAGCATTAGGGATGTCAAGCGCAACTATCATTAGACACGAGAAAATACTGAATATGAATTAAAATATTATTTGTATTAAAATAGGCTGTTAAAATACCTGTTTTAAAACTTTAAGCCTGTATAT
>Ga0181612_118853_pt1 | contig 15791 bp, 7 predicted proteins | sample HoacroProtozoa21_FD_119630 | JGI IMG/M metagenome (GOLD analysis project Ga0181612, IMG submission 119630) | Hoatzin crop microbial communities from Cojedes, Venezuel. Combined Assembly of Gp0051906, Gp0051904, Gp0051908
TAAACAAAAGCTTCAGTGTTTACTGTTCTAAAAGGAGGCTTGTCAAATCCAATCAGTCATTACAGTTGTGTAGCAAATTGTGTTTCAGATACATTGTAATCAGCCTGTGTATGAATATTTTGGTGAAACAAAGCACAGAAACTTGACACTGTTTGGGACCCTCAGCAATGAACAAAATTGCTAAAAGAATGTTTGCAGCAGGAAGAGTTGTTACATTTTTAGTAAGTACATTTTTTGCTTTGATAATGGAAATTCCCTATTTTTGTTAGTAATCTTTGTCAGAGGACGTATGTATCTTCTCTTGCTTAGGGTCAAATTATATGCTGACTGCTTTGGTAAAATGCCGATTGACTTAATGACAATTTTGTATAGTATATAGGCACTGAGACTGGCCGTTGGGACTAGGGCCCTTGTGGTGTTCTTTTCTGTCACGAAGTTGAAGCTCCTTCTCTTGCTTTGCATTGCACAAGGAATACTACCTTGTGCTTTTAAATTAGTAAATAAGAAGTAACAATTTGCAAGAAGCATGCCGTGTTTCTTTTTGAGAGTAGCTTTTTATGGTACAGAGGCAGTTTTATTCCACCTTTTTGAAATTGTGTGCTATTTGAAGGTGGTTAAGCAGGCACATTTGCAGGGTAGTGTTACCATGTCCTGTTCAGGAAAAAAGAATTGTGAAGTCTGTCACAGCAAGGGAAAGTCTGATAGTTCATCAGTTTCTGGTGTTGTCAGCTCTGCTACTTTGTATTACCTTGGCAAAATTTCAACTAGAAAGCTTTTGTAGAGTTGTGAATTGTCTTGACAATGACTGAAACTTCTAAAAAAATCTTATTTGCTGACTACAGTGTGATTGCTTTATGAAGTATATACTTTCTATGATTTCTTGTAATTGAATTTAGTGCTATAGCAAAGGTTTTATTTCTTGTTAGGAGAACTTCCTCAAATTAAGTCTGAATAATCACTGTAAAGGCAACAAACCTATTAGGAATTGTAGTAGTACTATACACGAGCAAGAATTCCTGTTCTTTAGGGTAAGCTGATACCACAGTAAAATGATTCAATGTAATTCATGCTTTAGTAAGAAATGCCTAGAAACTTATTGACAGAAGGCAATCGTTTTTCTTTTAAAATTTCACCTTCATTAAGTTCTTTATTTGTAGATCACAAAAAAAACCACCAAAGCAAAACAAACCCTTAAATCTTTGACTAGAGCAACAATAAAGAAAATTCTGGTAGGTAACTAGGAATATGTTGTAAATTACTATGGGCTTTAAGCATAGCACTGTAAGGAACTACAGTTTTACAAGTCTTGAGGTTAGTATTAATTTGATATAGTGATGACAGATATGAGGGATGTAAGTAGAAATTCTTATATGTGAATACATAACCTCTGCAATCCACATTTGCTAGTTTTTCAAGGAATACCTGATTGTAATGTGTATTATTGATTGGTTCTTCAACCCAGAAGCCCTGTTTAATTATTAATACATCTTCCTCCAGGAATCACCAATTTCTAATGTGTGCTTAAATGCAAAAACCCTTTCTTCTTCCCACTGCCTCTGAAATCCCTGAAACACTGACCCTTATGCCTTCCTCTGACTAAGATGGTGTTTACTCAAAACTGCAGTATAACTTCTGGAAGAAATGGGTTGCCATTTACTCTGTTAATATTTTAATTCCATTAAGCTTGTGCTAACAGCCTCAGTTCCTTGAACACTTTCCTTCTAATGGAATGATTCAAGCCATAGATTCTTCAGCTGACTTTGTCATATGCATTAAGGTACAAACAAAGTCAGGGTGTCAGCCCTTTGTTCTGCAGATTTACTCCAGAAGTGCTTCTGTACAGTTCAGAATAAGTATTCAAAGGTGTCTACCCCCAAGTTTCACTGAGTTTTATCTGCTCCGGGAGGTTAATAAATAGGCTTTACTGAGAAGGGATTTTACTTAATGGAATTGCTCATTCTGTACATCCATTTCTTCTTCCACACATAGGGTTTCCCATAATGACTCTCCAGAATATAAGCATCCAAGATTTGCATGTTTGTTTTTTCTGATCTGGAAAATGTATGCTGCATTAGATTAATCTCCCATCATGCACAATTCCCTACTAAAAGTTATTTATTTCAATTTCTTTTCCTTATATTAGACCTGGAAGTTTTCCAGACAAAATATTTTCTGTTCTGAATTGCAAACGACTTTTTCTTTAATCCTAGTGACTGTCGCAGTCCAGCTAACTTGGTCGATAAAGCAGTAGTCAGCATGAGTGAGACTAGTATAATCTGCTCCACTATGTATTTTAGCAGAAAATAATTCCACTCTGACGCTGTTGTTTTTGCAGACCAATCTGTAGTATTTGAGTAATTTTTGGAAAGCTATGGCTGGAGCAGTCACCGATTAGTTTTTATGAATACAGAGAATCCCGGATGGTTTATTCTGTATATTCCAGATTATTATGGACATATAGTATTTTCATTCTTCTTACAAGTTTTCCTTTCTTAGTCATGTAAGAATAAGAATATTAATGTGTGTGCTGAACATAGTTAAAATTTATTATGACCGTGGAATCGATGAGTTCAGATTATCCGTGTATGCCAGTTAAGACGAAGAGAGCAAATGTTAGTCATTCATCTTGGGAAAAATGCATTTATCCCTTTGCAAAGAAGTCCAAGGTGAACTTTGAAAAAACATTTTTATGAAATAATCGTCTTGAGAGAGAATTCCAGTGCAGCATTTCTACATCTTTATTTACTTACGCAGTTGAAAAGCAGAAGGAAAGAAAAATATCCACGTACAAATGTATTTGTACAACCAAATGGAGAAAAACACATACTAGGAACTTGCTTATTTCCTAGTACATTTACTGAATCAAATCAATAGTTCTACTGTGATACCTTTTAGAATTTTGCCTGAGGTTTTTAAGTCAATCACAACCTAAGGGAAAAAAAAACCCACACCAAATCCACAAACTTTGCCAAGAGTCTGTTCCCTCCTTTCTTTGACTTGATGAAGGCTAGGATATATTTTAAAAGGTATACTTAGCCTGGAGTTGACTTTTGAATTGAATTTCTTCTGCCTTGAATGCATGATAGAGTCATTGTTTGTAGCTTGGGAACAGTATATAGAGTAGTTTTCTGGGCATGGCGTGCGTTTAACATTTCTCACTTTTACTGCTTTTATGTATCAGAGTTCATAATGATTTGCTGTTCTAGGCAAGTGATGAATTAAGATTATCAGTAGGAAAACACAGTATTTCTCTCCATTTCTATATTGTATGGTGTCGTCTGGTAAGAGCAAAGAGGAAGACAAGAAAATCCCAGTGTTGCAGAGGGTCTTCTGTTTCTCTGCAATCTCTTGCTTTTCTCCCTGAAAGTTTTTGTGAGCCTGAAACCTACCTCAGTGCAAAGTTTTGTAATAATAATTCAGTGACAATTAAATGTACTTGGGTCTTATGCTAATTCCTTGTGCAAATCTGCTGAATGCTGCCTTAAATGGTTGGATTTTGCGTGAAAGCATGGAAGATGGGAAAAATCATGGAAATGACAAAACCTCATTTCTTGTTTTTAAAAAAATAAACAAACAAACAAAAAACCCCACCCCAAATCCCAAGGGCTTAATTTTTAAAGGAAGTGTGTACTTAACTACTTCAAATTCATTGTAATATGGTTTTGATTAGCAGTTTGGCTGACTCTGTGTCTCACTAACATTTAACTGTTTTGTTTAGCTTGAATAACTAATTATTTTGCATGGTAACTTTAAAATTACTGGTTTTAAATCAGTGCTTTACAGGAACTCTTCTGAAGGAGCAACAGTCTTTTTTCTGCAGAATGAAAAGGAGCAGAACCATGCCGAACGTGTATACTTTTCAAAAGGGCCTCCACACGTCTAGAGTGAGCTCTGCTTATCTTTCTTCCCACTCCAAGATGTCTTTGTTCGCAGTAGAAATGAAAGGGAAAAGGCTATGCATTGTATTAATTGTTTTTTGGCTTAAACCCTAAGCAACTTTCTGTTTTTCACTTCCATTCCCTTCTATCCTGGTTTTGGCTGTGATAGAGTTATTTTTCTTCCCAGTAGCTGCTGTGTTTTGGATTTAGTATGAGAAGATTGCTGACAATACACCGATGTTTTTCGTTGTTGCTAAGAAATCAAAGACTTATTTTGTTTCCCATGTCGGCAAATGAGCAGGTGTACAAGAGTGAGGAGGGAGCATAGCCAGGCAGCTAACCTAAGCTGGCCAATGGAAACATTCTATACCATAGACATCATGTTCTGTTTATAAATGAGGGTTGGCCGGGGGGCAGAAACTTTTCTGCGGGTTCTGCAAAATCCGTGAGTTCCGCATGTTGCATGCAGCTGCTCGGGGACAAGCTGTGTGCAATTGATTGGCGAGTGGTGATAGAAATTCTATCATGTATAATTTGTTTTGCATATTCTTTATTATTATTATTATTATTCCTTCCTTTGTCGTCTTTGTCTTTATCACAACCCACGAGTTCTGCTTTTGTCCATTCTCCTTCCCATCCCACTGGGGGAGGAGTGAGCGAGTGGCGGTGTAATCCTAGTTGCCGACTGCTGGGGTAAACCACAACACCATTACATGAGCATTATGGAGAGTGGGATAAGGATTTAGCTGACTGAAAGTTTGTGTTAAGACTCCCTGTAAAGGAAGAGGCTCAGCTCAACCCAACGTAGAAGCATCTAGATTTCTCCATAAAAGTACCTGCTTCTCTGCACAAACTGTAAAGGGGACTGAAGTTTAATAACCCATATGTAAGTGTCTGCTGTAAAAGGAGCTTAAGCTAACCCACATGTAGATATCCACTTTGTAAGTGTTTACAGTTAGATAAGATGGACTCCAGTTTAAAGGTTTGTCAGTTTAAGTCTCTTGATTTCAACAGAACTAATTATGTGAGTGAAGTTGGCCAGTTCTAAGCTGTGTCTTCTACCAAGTAAATGAAGCTGATTTTTTCTGCTCTGTATGAGCTAACTAATGTTTTGTTGTGTGTTATGTTAGATGTTAGCTCTGCTTACGAAGTGGTATAGCCTTTTTAGGTTGTAAGCTGTATTGTTGAAATAAATACAGTCCCAAAATGTTTATTTCAGTATTTTAGCATGAATATCATTGTTGCAGATGTGAAAGTATATCTAAATATATTGACGTAACAGCCCTGTGTTCTAGTTGCATCTATAATAATCCCCTATTTCACTAGTAGCTAACTGTCTTCTTTGTATTGAGCCTTTTACTTGGGATACTAAGGCTCATTAAATAAAACCCTGTTAAACATTAGACTTAGGATGTGGTATGCACAGTTGTAGTAATGCTGCAGAATCTGGACCAGAAAATAATACATAAGACAGGAGGCTAGTAAGGAAACAAAATATTTCTGTGCAGATTTGAGATATTAATTTATATTACATAAGAACTACAGGAAATGATTTCTGTTGACATTTGAGAATTATGACCGACAAGCCATTACGAGTGCTGAAAAACAATTTGTAGTAATGCTTCAGTTCTGGATTTTCCTTTAGGCTGCTAGTTCCCCTGGGTACTGGGAATATTAAATTGGGTTCATTTATTTGGTGCAGATTTCAGTGCAGCATCACAGAGATGGTGCATCGTGCAGGTGGCAGAAATTCTCACTACCTTTTTTCTTTAATTTTGAATCCTAAAATTGTTTTGGTGCTAATTGGGATGAGATTTGTATGTAAATAGGTGCATAGAGCTTCATGGTGGGTATTATCCTTTGAAACCTAAAGAGCTCTCCGGTAAGTAGCAACAGTTTGACAGCTCCCAACTTGATACAGGATACAAGAGGTGAAATGGAAAGGAGCCCAGTGGTGGGTAGTGTCAGGATCAACTCAGCTTATTCTGTTACAAGCTTACAGTTAGTTTACAGCTTAGTGGCAAAGCAGGGACAGAGGCAGTTTGTCCTGCTGTGCTGCCGCAGTGTGGGCTTCTGGTTTGTATCTTAGAGCTGAGGTGCCCATCCCTTCCCAAGGTGATAATTTCTGATGGTGGAGGGTGGCTGCATGAAGTTACCATGTTGTCCCTTCTCTGATAGTGTGGGAGAAGTGAAAATGCAAAGCACAAGGGATCAGGACCCCTGACTTCAGAGGGAAGCAGATTTTGGCTCTTACAGGTACCCTCGGTGCAATTTGGGTGGTTGCCATCCTCTGTTTATATCATGGCAAAAGGAAGTCATACACCTTGAAAACAACTTAATTAGACTTGAGTCTCTAGGGCCACTGATCTGGTAACTCTCACAAATGCTTAATAGTTTATTCATTCCATTAAAAAATGAAAGCAAGAAAATAAATAAAAATGAAAGGAAAAAGAAAGTATTCAAATGCTGCCATTTAGAAGGAATTTTTAATGTAAAGATTATGGATTTTTTTTTTTTTAAGGCTTTATCTTAGGTCTAAAATGGGACAAAAAGCTTGAAGCATTAACTATTTCACAGGTAATCTGAACTTCTCTTAAGGTTGTTTTAATATTTTGTGTGTCATGTCATACCCATTGGAGATCCAAAAGAGCAGCTGTTCTTCAAGCCAATACCATATGCTAAAATTTGAATGTGCGTATTGTTTTTAAGGAGGATAAAAGCCCACAAAACAAAGATGAACTAGAAGCAGCTGATATACTGTAATTAACATATTTTAAAATTCTTTAAATAGTCTTCAACTCTCTTGAGATCAAGTGAAAAATAAATTTTAGTCTACATAGTTAAGAATGCATTATGATGGGTGTAAATCAGTCAGCCTTTTTTAATTACCAGGATTTTGTATTACAGTCATCTCAGTGATGGTAAATTGAAGCCTTAACTGGGTCAGGCCTCATTGTTCTAGGCATTCAGAATTCATACCATAAGTACCTCTCCCAGAGAATTTAGCCTTTGCCTGCAGTATGCAATGCAGTGGTGATGGGATCCCTGGGCTGGCTGTGCAGCTCTAATACCAAAGGACGGTGGCTGTGTTGTGCAGTTGTATGCCCGGACTAACCAGACCTTCTCCTCAGCAGGCTGCTTTCTTAATGGGAGCTATCCCTGCCTCTGGAGATCAGCCTTATCCTGTGCCATACCAGCAGATCAGCCTATTCACAGCTAATCTGGGCTTCTCTGTGTTGGGTTTTAAATACTCCTTTAAAATCAATGCAATCCAAGAAGGGTGGTTCCAGTAGTTACAATGCTAGCCTGCAATTTAGACAGTCTGGATTTAATTAAATTCCATAGGTATAAAGTTTTTTTTTTAATCTGCAAATAAAATAATCTAATAAGATGGATTTGGTAATGAAAAGAGGAATATAAATAGGCCTGTGCTTTATAATGGCATAACGTTATGAATAGTTGCAAACTGGTTGTCACAACTTGTTACCTGCCTTGGCAATGTCAGATTACAGTTTTTGATGTGTTTATGACACGAGAGAGTCTGAAGGTCATGCAAGTCTCACCTCAGTGCCTTTTTATTAAATATTTATCTTTTTTTTTTATTTGCCTGAAGATGCCTTTTAATGGTTTTCTGTCAGATTAATTTTATTCAGTATATTTATTTAATTCTAGAATGGCTCCACATAAAATGGGAAGATTCAAGGTGCAGGAAAAAAAAAGCAAACACACAGGAAGAAACAAGATTCTTGCACGCTGTATGCCTTCAAGTTAGATGGACACATAATTTGAGGCATTGGGCAAATTAAAGCTAGTTGGTTCCATCCATTTAACTGTGCTTGTATACTAACAGTTAAACAGTGGCTGCTTGTTACATGTAAGATACTAATTAGAGGTGGTTAAACTGTGGGGGAAACAAAGCAAGGTGTATTAACTGATAAAGGAGATTTTACTGGTCATAGGATTCATTTAATATTTAATAAGAATGTTTCATTTACAGACAGAACAGAATGAATTAATTCCAATTAATTTTAAGACTTTTCTGTGAGCTCTTTATATGTGGCCACAGCATGGTTGATTGTCCAGAGGTTGCAACCAAAATTCTAATCTAAAAGTTTTGTGAGCGTGCAGCCTTCAACATCTTGTTTTTTTTGTTTTTTCTTCAGGACTTCTTCAGTACAGAATTAGTTCAGTTCATGGTGTTCCATACTCTTAACAGCATTAGATGCATCAGTGGAAGAAAAGTATGTGATGATGTTTGCTGGTGTGAAATTAAGGCCATCCAAGAAATTGGCAACCAGTCGCATAGAAAACAGCCTGTTTTTCAGGGGCAGATGTGACATCATGGCTTCATTTAATTTCAGAAGTTTTGGTGATTAGGTCAGATTATTAAATTCTGTCCCTCTTACTTGTTTCCTAATTGAGGCTTCCTACCCCACTGAGTTGAAGTAGGAGTACGTCTGTGCACTAACTGGGTGTCTCTACTTTAGGCCACCAGATCTTTTCTTTTTATTGGCTGCCTGTTCCTAGAACATACAGCAAGATACTGTTTCAGGAATCACAATGGTTAGGAATGAACTATGTTGTTTAAATTCTACTTCTGATAAGGAACTTTGGTTAAATTTCTTGGTTTGATGAGGCTAAAGAAAACAGTCTGTGTTAAGGAATTAATTTTGCACAGTTGGGGCTTTCCTGGGAAAATCTTAAGGAGTTGCCAAATTTTAGTAGACATTTTAGGGCAGCAAACTATCTCTGGTTATTTTGAGTCTGGCACCTGCAGTTGTCTGGGACTTTCCAAGCTGCTTATCACAAAGTGTTTTACCTTGTGCCAACCATAGAAGTTGTTATTGAAATGAAAGATATTACAAAGATTCATCAGGAGATTTGCTGTCCTCTGACTTTATTGAATTTCTCACCTCAGACAGACAATGACCAATGTACTGACCTTGTCTCATGGGATTTTCTGTAAATGAATGTCTTCTGCACTTTTTCTCCTTCCTTCGTCCTTCCTTGAAGTCCTGCTAGCTGTCAGTGCGTAGAGATATTCATGGATGATAAGCCGTTGAGATTTTTATCCCAGCAACACCCGAAAAACAAGTATGAAGTCAGAGTTTTGAATTGCTGTAAAATATGATGAATGCCCCTGTAGACAAAGTAAAAAAAAAAAATTGCTGTGGTTGGTGTAGGGTTTCCTTTTGTTTGCTTTCCTCCTGGCTGTGGTATGTTACTGCTCACCTCACTGCTGCGGTCTTCAGTTAGGTAATTGGGCAGTGCTAGCTTGAAGCACTTGCCATTTCCAGACCCCTGACTAAATCAAACAACCTGCATTCACCTGCAAGAAGGTATGAATTCTCAAAGAAAATTAGTTTTGTTTTGATGCTACAATTCTGGCAGACTGAAAAATCAAATCCTTCCCATTTGCAGAATGGCAGGAAGTGGCTTCTCTAAGGAAATAATTCAAAGCCTGGGAGATGTTAGTATTTTTATGGTATTGATTATTAATAAAGTTAAGGGGAAAAAAGTATGACTACGTATTTGGTTTTTGCAGGAAGTTCATGCTGTTTGCAAAACGTTGCCATTATTCTTGTGAACAGAATTGGCACTATACTTCTGGCGGCAAAGACTGTCTGCACAAAAATAAAACCAGGGTTCTAATCATGCTTCTAGTAAAACAAATGTCCCCAGTTAGTGTCTGACAATTTTTAGTGTTTCTAGAGTGCAAATCAGTTACATGTCTACATGCTGCCATATCTATGTTAGTACCTAAAAACCCAGGGTCTTAGTTTGATAACAGCAAGGACTTAACAAAGACAGTTTTGTTTGAACCATGCATTTCCCTTGTCTTTGTACATGGTCTCCTTAGAGTCTGGTCTTGCAAGTCTTCTAATTAAAGTACCGCTGTCATCTGCAACAGAAGCTATACACGCAGAGAATGAGAGGCTAATCTTTTAGTTTGTGGTTTTAAAGCAGTCTGAATCCCTTTTTAAACAGTAGAAGAAAATTGCGTAGAAATATGAAGAGTTTTTTGTATAGCTGGAATGTTCCACAATGGTAAAAATAACAAATGCTGCCTGTTGTATAGAACATGTATCTATCTTACTTACGAGCATGCAAAACAGATAGAATGGTATTGATTTCATTAAGCAGTCAACAATTAAAAAAAAAAAAGTGAAATTCCAGATTAAATGTAGGTGAAGTGATTGGAATTGTAAAATAAAAGGAAGAGAGAAGCTCAAGGTGGTGTAAAGTTTGAAGATGTTGGTATCTTCTTATTTGTAATGTCAAAAATCTTTTAGCAGGCTTCTTGAGATTAGCATGGAAACTGTTCTGCACACTAGCCAGTAGTGACAGATGAGTTCTCTTGAAAGACAGTGCCAATAAGAATTAACTGCAAAATTAATTATAAGCCACATTAAAATTAGGGAAAATATTTTTGTAACATCTGGCCCATCAGTCAGAATTTCCTTTTAGGAATCTTAATGTTATGGTGATATTAGATGTCCTAAACTCTTTGTATGGTCCTACTACAGTGTTATGGATAGAAACAAAACTGACAATAACATCTTTTGCTGAAAGTGTAATGAAACTACTTTGTCAGAAAAAACAGCTTCTAGTAATATCCTTTATTCTACAAATATTTAATGTATACTTGTATATGTATATGTGAAATGTGTAAATATTTACCTGTAGTTATTATGTTCTATTAATATTCCTGTGTGATAAAATCAGTTTACTACTATGATGTTAGTTTGGTGCAAAATGATCTCATGGTTACAATATGGTGCTTTAGTAGTGATCTGCTGAAGACAGTCCTTTTGCAACTTAATTTATGGATGTTTGTAAAGGACCTGGTTTGCCTAGGAAAGGAATGTTAAAGAATAAATAGAATACTTGTGGAAGTGGACCAGAGTTTGATTAAAATGTGCATTTTTTTTTTTTAGCTTAGAGGGGAAAGCTTTTTACTTGAACACTTTCAGAATTCGGTTTTGTAAAAAGTGCAAATTGATTAGTATCAACGGCAGCACAGAAAATAGACAAGTTTGTGTGGACTTGACTTTTTACAAAGTGTTCTACTGATTAATGTTCAAAAGGTGGTGAATATCAAAGCATGGGTAATCCAGAAGAAATGACTTCTAACACAGGTAGAGGTTGTTTGGCTATTATAAAGACATTGGCTGAACTTGGTATGCTGTATTTAGATGTGTCAGAGGTTCAGTCTTGAACCCACAGGTAAGAGTCTGTAGTTGTTGCATGTTGTTTCATGGGACCAGATTACCCTGTGAGGGGCTCCTGGTTTCAGCAAAGTCACCCATGCTCAGTCTCAATGCCTGGAGTTGAGTTCTGGAATACTTCTCCTGCAGAAGAGCTGCTTTTCCTTCATGACCTCTGACTCTGTTCATGTTTTGTAGCAAGTGCTCCACCCATTTGGTCTTCTGTTGCCTAAACTGGCTATGCTATTGGGCTGTTGTCTGCGTGGTTCCAGTATTTCTACTTTGAAATGCAGGGACTTTGTCATTCTGTGCTTTTTCTTGTGTGCAAGCAAGCTTAGAGTAAAAATGTTTGCATTGTGCTTAACAGCTGTGAAAGAGTACTGGTATTCTAGAGCTGGTCAACATGATAATTTCAGTGTACTGTATTGGTAGACTGGGTTTTGAATGATGTCGGTCTTTTCGTTTGTACCATTCTGAGTTGACGATCCCTTCCTCTCACATGCATACATTGAATTCAGGAGCACACGTTCATGTTCGCTCACCTGTAGATTAATTCTGACATTATGACTGTTCTGTCTGGTATCTCTGAATAATAGAGGGGAAAAAGAGAGTTGTACAATGGAGCTTGTTTGGAGTTCTCTAAATTTAAATCTCAACTTCTGAATTTGTTACAATACATTCAGCTTCATCTCAGTCTTCTTACAAATCCTCTTACTTCTGGTCATCAACACATAAAAGTAGTATTTTCACATAACCCTACTCTAAAGCCAATGTTTAGGAAATAATTTTGTTTCAGCTGAGAACCTCAGAGTAAATTGAAGGGGAAAAAAACTCAGTGTTGTCCATGTTGTATAACATTAGCCTGTGGAATTGTTCTAATTTTTACTGTGTGATGCTGAAACATATTGTTCAAAACATATTATGCATATAGGCATGCACATATTTTAATACTGTTTTTTGAAAAATGGTATGAAGCCCAGAGTGACAGTTATATGAGTGAGGGCTGCACTTTGGGTTGACTAGCATTGCTAGGTAGGAGATTAGGATGGGGAAGATTAGGGAGGGTCTCCTTCCACACAGTGCTCTGATGGCATCAGGTGGAATCTTGCTGGAAGCGGCCCAGCCTGGTGAGAAAATGGCTCTGTGATGTGACAGCCTCTCGCCGATGCAGCTCTTGAGTAGACAGCATGAAGGCTGTGCTTCCTACTTAGGGCTGCGGACAGTCAGGAGTCAGACCTTCAAAACTAATCCAGCTCTTGGTGGATCTCAGTGGGAGATTTTTCTCAACTGCAGTCTAGCTTAATATCTTACTATACCAAAATTAACTTTGAATCTCAGCAAAAGATGCTCTAAAATAGAGCAGACATCCTCCTGGTCTTAGGGGAACAGAACTGGAGTGGTATTTCATACAAAATCTACAGTGAAGTGTAGCACGTCACTCTTACTGCAGGTGTACTCCGTATTTTTTATAGAAAACAATACTTAGTTTTAAAAGTTCCCTTATTTTGTCCAAAAAAATCTTTTTTTTTTTTTTTTTTTTTGTTAAATAAGAGCAGTTAAAGAATTAGGACTAGACAAACTTTTGCCCTGCAGTGCAAGTTTTTCCGTGGACTAGATACTGCTCTATGTCATGGGACTAGCTGCTGACAGCTGTAGCGCCAAACATTTTAGTGGTTCTTCATTCAAATTTATTTTAATTTTCTATTAGTGAAAAATACTATTTCAGCCTTACAGTTCAACTGTCAATCTGGGGTGAAAACAAATCTCATAAAACAGGCATTTCCTGTGTGACAGATACTAGTATCTGTAGTTTTACTAAATGCATTATATAGTACCAAGGTCTTCAGTTAATTTTGTAGGTGTAAACAGTGTTTACAGCATAAACAGTTATGCTATGAACCATGTATAGCTATTGTATGAAAATAGTATTGTATGAAAAGAAGAAAGATGTAGCTTAGTTGAGAAAGCCGCCGAGTGTTTGAAAGAAATTTAACTTGCAAGATTCTGGAAGCTGGGGTTTGGTTTCTTCTGGTAGGTCATACAAACAAGCTGCAGGTTTTGCCTATGAGAGATATGGAAAGATTTCATGAAAAAATACGCTGTAGGCAGTAACACAGAGACCTGGAACAACATTTTAACACAAAGGTGGCTCAGATGAAAGATGATGAGTTTATCTGGTGTTCATTAGATATAAGAGAGGGTGTACTGGAATTTGCCAGTGCTAGGAAGTCTTCTTTAGTGTATATTCAACCAGCAACCAATTTCACAGACTCAGATGGCTAAAGAAAGTGTTAATTCAGTGTTATCTGTCAAAAATGTGTACAGTACCATGTTTTCAGGCCTGTCTTTGAATTTGCTGAGATATTAGATGTACATCCTGAGGGCAAATGAAAAAAAAGTTTGAGGAGACTGCGTGGTTCATTTTATGTAATTGGAATTCATTTAATGCTCTTCATTTGTTCAGCCATCTCTAGACGTGTACCTTCTTTGCAGGGCATTGCGACTTAGAATAGTGCCTGTTAAATCATTGAGGTTTCTACTCCGTTCAAATGAACACATTTGGACTTTAAAAAGAGAACTGCAGTTAGGAACTGCTGAATAGTCTATGCACAGGTTTTGCTGCTGCATGATCTCTGTACTCTGCTCAAATTCCCTTTTCAAGATTTTCGCTTACGTTGAATTTCAGTCATTAAGAACTTTTTCTCAAGACAGTCAAAGCTGCTCGTTTCCTAGGGGTGGCTTTGAGGAAGTGAAAGAAAATCTGCAGTGTTGTAAATACAAATATCTACACTTGAAATTAAACATTAAATGCTACATAAAATAATATTGGAAGAAGAAACTTGATGAAGGCTAGAGGAAGAACATTTTAAGAAACAGCGTGGTTACACCATTTGTGGAGAACTCAAATAGTTAATAGCAAAGAAAAACACTTAAGTAAGATGGTGATAGCAGTAGCAATATTAGCAGAACAGTATATTAAACCACTCACTTTTAAATAGTTGATCAGTAGTTTACACAGAGGTGGCTCAAGAAAATGTATGTGAACACAGAGTTTGATGAATAGAAGAGGCTTATTGGAGGATTATGATACATACAGCGCACTCTGCTTTTCTGCTGTCAGTCAGTATGGATAGAGGTAAGATTATTAGCTACAACCACTTAGAGTTTTCTTGAAATCTGTGTCTATCTCTAGTGGGAAGATCGCTGAAGCTCTATTTATTCTTGTTTTGTGCCTGAAAAAGTAGCGAGAGGTTATTTGGTTTAGTCAGCATAGGATGGGTGGATGATCAGGTAGCTTTGATGACTTGGGACCCTTTTGAAAGTGCCGTTTTAGGATTCTGGAGTAAGACTGGTAACATGGTTATGGATCTCCAGTTTTTCTTTCATGGAAGTCCTATCTAAAAAAAAGCATGTTCCTTGTATTACTAGTAGGGAGTTCAGTTCTAGTGGTTGTCTTGCTATCTCGCATCCATTGGTATAATTCAAAGCATACTGAAGGAATGAAAAAATTCCTTCTGTGTAGTTCAGTGAGTGCTGAACCAGATCTCAGACATGTCACTTCTGCCACTGACTTCTGGTTTTGCCGTTTATTAGGAAGAAAAAAGTTGAAGTACACTGGTGGAAAATGATAATTAAAAAAGAAGGTGTGGAACCATACAGTTTAAGTCAAATCTATAAAACCGTCAGCATTTATTCCTGTAGTGAAACAAATCTTTCCAATTACAATGGTTTAATTATGGAGTAGTTCTGAGGCAAATTGACGTTCTGATTTTTGGAGATACTTGGTTGCAGCACTGCTGTTCATACGGATTCGCAATGCCTCTAATAGCTGCAGTCAAACATTTGCAAGCACTTGCTTGAATTAAATGCTCACAGGAAGGGAAAAGCTGGGGCAAAGCTGAGTTCTGGGGCTTCCAAAGACCAGCCCTGTTAGTGAGGGGGTCGTGAGGCACTACTTAAGCATGTTAAACCCAAACTGCTGTTTGATCTCCCTTCTGGCTTCCTGCACCTATTTGCATTTTCATTTGCCAACGTGCTTACATTTCAGTGGTTAATGGATTGACTGCTCTGGGTAATTACAACATCAGGTATATATTTTTCTAGTGTTTTGATCAGAAGTGTGTTAAATATTAGGCAATCATCAATACATTGCCTCTGATATCTATTGAAATGCATATTCAAACCTTGTACTTGCCCTCAGTAATTTGAAAAATAAAGCAAATATTTGACTTTTTCAAAAGAATTACTTCCTCTTTGTAAACTCTGTTGAAGTTTGACGCAGTGATTCTCTTAGTGTAGGGTTTCAATTTTCAATTAAAAAAGGCAATTGAAAAAGGTGTTTAATGTGTTAGGCTTTGGAGTAGCTATATCAGCAGATATCTGTGAGTCTGGCTTCAGAAAATGTCCGTAAATTCCATGACTAAACAGTGAGGGTTTTTCTGGTTTGATTGATTGAGGGTTTCTTTTCCTTTTAAATCTTGGTAGTCCTCCACACCACCATTGAAAGTAAATTTGAGGGGGGAAGAAGTCATCAAAGCAAAATATCCTTCACTAGTAGATAAAACAGGATACTTGCAAAGGAATTTGGCCTTGTTCCTGTTGGGTAATTTGTAGAAGATTTTAACAGGTATTAAACATGGAGTCCCATAAGCTTGCAGATTGACTGAAGGGACAATACATAAAGATTAGTACCACTTTTAGGTAA
>Ga0181612_114618_pt1 | contig 15790 bp, 16 predicted proteins | sample HoacroProtozoa21_FD_119630 | JGI IMG/M metagenome (GOLD analysis project Ga0181612, IMG submission 119630) | Hoatzin crop microbial communities from Cojedes, Venezuel. Combined Assembly of Gp0051906, Gp0051904, Gp0051908
ATTCTTGTGCTTAAAACATTTTTTGCATGGGAATCACCAAAACCCCCGGTTGCATAAACCATAGATACCTAGGTTCCCTTTTTTTTTTTTTTTTTTTAACATACAAAATAGTAGAGCAGAGAAAATTGGGAAAAAATTAATGCTTCTTCTGGAGAAAGACGGAAAATGATTCTTTGGGGTGGCTAGAAATAAGTGATGACAGTAAGATATTGCATGTTGCCTCAGAAATGCAATGACTTCTAGTTAAATATATGGCCTCACTGGAGGCCAGAACTCTTTTTAGGCTTAGTTCAAGATCAGATTAAGGACTTCTTGCACTAATGCACTCCCAAAATCCTTACTTTTTCAGTGCGCCTGAAGAAAGAAGAGAAGAGCAGACAAGAACTGGAGAAAATTAAGAGGAAGCTGGAAGGGGAGTCGAGTGATCTACATGAGCAAATTGCAGAGCTCCAAGCACAAATTGCTGATCTGAAAGCACAACTAGCCAAGAAGGAGGAAGAGCTGCAGGCTGCTCTAGCCAGGTATTCAATTTTGAATCTGCACACAGGTTGAAAACTCAGGCTGGAACATATGCCTCTCCCCTTCCCAGACACCGAGATGCTGCAGCTGTGAATTTTATCTCTCAGTTACATCCTCCCTGCATGCTTTCCCCATTTTACAAATTTCCTTTTGCGAAAAATAATTATATTATTGTTTTCCCACAGACACACAATCTTACCTCCAGATGTCAATGAAAACTCCTCTTCCTGATGGCATTGGCAGTGCTGTCAAGTAAAGACTGAAATGTAACAACATACTTCATGAGCAAAAGGCAAAAATTACTTAAGAATCTGACTTTGATCCATTCCAGAGTCTCAGTGGATTTTCTGTATAAATTTAAGAGGGACAACACTCAGCCAAAACTTTCACTGAATCGGCTGATCAGCATCTCCAGACATTGTGTAATGATAAAGTACAGCTGCCAGATTCCTTTTGCATCAGTCCCCCCCTCTTTCTTTGGTACTTTCTTGTACAGAACCTGTAAACCTTTAATCTCTGTATGCTGTTTTCCTCAAAGTGAAATGACTTTTTCTTTTAATACATAAAAAAAAATACTCTATTTTCAGGCTTGAAGATGAAACTAGTCAGAAGAATAATGCCCTCAAGAAGATCCGTGAATTGGAATCTCACATCTCTGATCTCCAGGAAGACTTGGACTCTGAGAGAGCTGCAAGAAACAAAGCGGAAAAACAGAAGAGAGACCTAGGTGAAGAACTGGAGGCTCTTAAGACAGAGCTTGAGGATACTTTGGATACCACAGCCACCCAGCAAGAGCTCAGGTACGGAGCACATAGGCCAAAACCAAATGTCACCAAGCACAGTGACAAGACTGTCTAGTAATTGTGCCGTAGTGCTATTTTCCTAGTGACTGGAACACTCTTTGCTGCTGCTGCTCAATTTATGTGTGTTACCTTCCAGAGCAAAGCGTGAACAGGAGGTCACCGTGCTGAAGAGAGCTCTGGAGGAGGAGACTCGAACTCATGAAGCCCAGGTCCAGGAGATGAGGCAAAAGCACACTCAAGCTGTGGAAGAGCTAACAGAGCAGCTGGAACAATTTAAACGGGTAAAGAGAAATCCATCTTATTGAAAACTATCCACTAGATAACATGGCTTCCTTTTATAGATCATCTTTCTTTGCTTCATGCTTGTAGGCTAAAGCAAACTTGGATAAGACCAAACTGACACTGGAGAAGGACAATGCTGATCTGGCTAATGAAGTCAGGAGCCTGACTCAGGCCAAACAAGATGTGGAGCACAAAAAGAAGAAGCTGGAAGTACAGCTGCAAGAGTTACAGTCCAAATACACTGATGGAGAGCGTGTTCGAACAGAACTCAATGAAAAAGTTCATAAATTACAGGTAGGAAGGAATTGGACCTTTTGCTGTGACACCTTGGGCTTGGAAGGCCAGTTTATACTGTTTTGTGAGGGTGTATCTGGAAGAATCCTGGCCCTGTCAACTTCAGCCAAAATGCTCATTTTTTTGTCATCTGTATGGTTCCTACCTTGAACTCCTACCTCAGTTATCACACAATTAAACAATTACAACCATTACAATCACTCTGTCTTATGGAAGTGAGAGCTTTTAGTCTCACTGTCCCTCTGTACACGTTGCAGTCTGTAATGCCAGCACTGGCTCAGTGACTGCGCTACATGTTTTACAGAGTTTCTCTCTGTTTTTCATTTTTGGGTGTTGGGGAACATTCATAGGAATGTGGCTTCTGGAAATGGATCAGACAGTTATTAAACACGTAAGGTGCTCAGAAAAAAATGACAACGAAATGAGAATGTTCATTTATCTATGATTTAGTGTCTAATAAGAAATAACTAAAGGTAATTTAAAATAGTTCTTTGGTAGATGTTCAATGTCCAGCAATACTAATCAAGTTTATATTTACAACTTTGTTCATAGCAGTAGTAAGCTTTTCTTTATCATTTTAAGGTAGTGGTTAAGTAAGGAAATATAATAAAAATGCATCAACTTCTGTCAAACTTGGGAAGAGGAAGGAAAATACACAAAAATCCCCATTCCCCTTTGCAATTCATTGAAAAGAGTATGCTAGTGTTGCCTTATGAATATGACTTGGTTTTGATATATAGTCATAAAATGCTAAGGTAAACTAGACAAAAACGGCATTAGACCTGGTGGGACTTAATACACAGGTGACAAAGATGACGTGCAGAGACTGCAGAGTTTGTGTGTAGGATTTAGTTCCACAGGACTTAAAACCCACATACTGTCCAGAAAAATTATGGCAAAATTGTGAAAACCAGTTAAGCTAGAAACACTGTTGGTGCTTGAGGTGACCCAGAAGCATAGCAGCAGATTCAGATCCTGTTCAAAGTTCAGATTTCAGTCTAGAGCAAACTAAAGTTTGGAGGAAGATTTTGAAGTTGTGCAAAACAACTGAGTTTATTCTCTGTGGTGTCTAATAGATCGAGGTTGAAAATGTTACTGGTTTGCTCAATGAAGCAGAAAGCAAGACAATCAAATTGACCAAAGATGTTGCAACCTTAGGATCTCAGCTACAGGACACACAGGTAAACTTTCATCCAGTAACAGATCACCTACAACATTTATAAAATGCGCTATAAAAAGACCTAAACTAATGATTCTATTGCTGATTGATGTGGTGACTGTAGGAGCTGCTTCAGGAAGAAACGCGGCAGAAGCTAAATGTGTCTACTAAGCTTCGTCAGTTAGAGGATGAGAGGAACAGCTTGCAAGAGCAGTTGGATGAAGAAGTAGAAGCAAAACAAAATCTGGAAAGACATATTTCAACACTGACAATACAGGTATCAGTGCCATAGCTAAATAACTAGCTCAGTCACTGAGAGTTTTGTCAATAATTCCAGAGGTTTCAGATCTATAGAACTGTCCTGGCACAGTACACCGACCTTCAGAGAACTAGTGCTGTTAACCCAGATGCAATCAATGAAGCTCCACAATGGAGCCAGCAGTCTCCCGTTTCTTTAAAGTGTGATCTCTAGGACAGGTACAAATGCAAGGTAGCTCCCAAGAGAACCTGGCACACCAGGCCTGTATGTGCATACTAGGTCTGTGGTCTGCCTCATTTTATGAAGGCTGGGTGATGGGTAACTGGTCACTAGCTTCACATGGGTTAAATTAGATAATTTTTCTGGGTCTCGGTTGTCTCCTGTCCATCTTCTCTGCCAACCTTTGTTGTCACTGCTGTAAAGACTGTTATTCTGAATTCAAATTTCAGCTCTCTGACTCTAAGAAGAAGCTACAGGAATACTCCAGCACAGTAGAAATCATGGAAGAAGGCAAAAAGAAACTTCAGAAGGAAATTGAAAGTCTCACACAACAGTTTGAGGAAAAGGCTGCTTCTTATGACAAACTGGAAAAAACCAAGAACAGACTCCAGCAGGAGCTGGATGACCTAGTGGTGGACTTAGACAACCAGCGTCAGCTGGTCTCCAACCTGGAGAAGAAACAGAAGAAGTTTGATCAGGTATGGATTTAAGATTCTCCCTCGCTGTGGTATCACCTAACTTCTCTGAAACTCAGAGACTCCACTGGTTTAGTGAAATACAAAGCAGGGACAAACAATAAACTAAATTTTATTTACACGTACACAGGTTAATTTTGTATGTATATAGATTTATCAAAAAGCAGAGATTTTTCTCTGGCATTAACAACTGACAAGACAGTTGCAATAGAAAAACCCTATTACTAATGACTTCCTGTATTAACACTACCTTTTCACAGATGCTAGCTGAAGAGAAAAACATCTCTTCAAAATATGCAGATGAAAGGGACAGAGCAGAAGCTGAAGCTAGAGAAAAAGAAACAAAGGCTTTGTCATTGGCCCGAGCACTTGAAGAGGCTTTGGAAGCCAAAGAAGAACTGGAGAGGACAAATAAAATGTTGAAAGCTGAAATGGAAGATCTTGTTAGCTCCAAAGATGATGTTGGAAAGAATGTAAGTTTTGGGCTTAGACCAATTTCCACAACAATAGCCTAAAATAGCAGCTAACAAACAGGTAGTTGTTTTCAGTGTGGGAAATTCTCTGTAGCACACAAATGCATCCAGCAAGATTAGATACTTCATACAGAAGTCAAAGGTTATTCCATTTGGGCCCAGACTTTTAAAAGACTTAGCAAAGTGACTGCAAGGCAACTTTATTTTTAACATGACTTCAAACATCAAGATTCTTACTGATTTCTAAGACTGAAAAAACATTAGAGATTCCAAATAACTTACTAGCTTATTCAGCAGCTTTGAAGTTGTAAACTCTACAAATCTGATTTTATTAGTTATATTTGACTTTGCCACCAGCCTAACATTTACTTGTATAGCTGCAGCAAATTTCCACTGATGCATTGCCAATCACTTCTATTATAGTGATATGATAATATTACTTCTAATACTAAATAAATTCAATCATGATATTTGACAAGATTAAAAATGAAAGTTTGGGATAAAGTGAATCTCAGGTTATTTTAAGAAAGATTCGCAAGTGTACAAAAAATGCTAATTTACCATTTCCAGTGCAAATTAGTTCAGTCATTGTCCACAGCTGGTATTTTCAAATGTGGCCTATACTGCAGGTAGACTGTATTTAACTAGAGTTATTTTTATTTCTTATACTGAGTCTATCAAATTCTCATTGCTTGAAAGGTCCATGAACTGGAGAAATCCAAACGGACTCTTGAACAGCAAGTAGAAGAGATGAAGACACAATTAGAAGAGCTAGAGGATGAGCTACAGGCTGCTGAAGACGCCAAACTCAGGTTGGAGGTTAATATGCAGGCCCTGAAAGGCCAGTTTGAAAGAGATTTACAAGCCAGAGATGAACAGAATGAGGAGAAGAGAAGACAACTCCTTAAACAGGTACCATTCCCTATTATTGCCTTTGTAAATATCTAATGAAGCCAGTTGAAAGTCCCCAGCCTCATGCCATTAATAAGAGTACCTGACTATAATTAGAAGAAAACACTATATTGCCTTGTGCTTGGCAAATATAAAGTAGGTTATTGTACTAAAACAGGCACAAAACTGCATAAAAGGTTTTTCCCTGTTTCAGCAGTAGGTGCACAATTGCCAACAGATGTAGAAATTTAACACTACAACCAGTATAGTATAAAACACAGTAATTGTTATTTCTGACGCAGACAGAAGAACCTTCTCTATATTCTCAGTGCAAGTGAAAAAGGACAGCTCCTAATATGTCTGCCTTCTCAAGGTACATTGAACAGATAGAAGAGCATTGGAAAAAACCAGACAGGATGCAGCCTGTTCGTGTAGTAGTGTTGTGACAGCAAGGACAACTGCTGTGGTCATCATCTTGTAATACGCATAGTTCACCGAATACAGAACCCAGATGGCTGACTCCTTTCAAGAATTTTTAATTTTTGGACAAAATGGAAATTATTTTAACTGCCAGGGAAATCACAATTAATAGAGCTATAGGGGGCTGCATACATTATTCAGACACACACAGTGTGTTTAAGAGTGCTCAAGGACTTTCCTAGACTTGTTGTTTTCTTTAATGATCAGCTCCATGAATATGAAACGGAACTAGAAGATGAGCGGAAGCAACGTGGCCTGGCAGCTGCAGCCAAAAAGAAGCTAGAGATTGATGTTAAAGATCTAGAAAGCCAAGCTGATTCTGCTAATAAAGCTCGGGAAGAAGCCATCAAACAGCTTCGCAAATTACAGGTATGTAATCCCACAAATATAGTTTTTCCCCACTGCTGTCTTTTGTACAGCCACAATATGAAAGTTAGGTGACATCTGCGAACTTGATGCCATTACAGATGATTGGTTAGAGGGGGAATTTTAACTAGATTCCCAGATTCAAGTATCTGTACTGTAATGCTCAGTTTGAATGACAATGAAAAACTTCACATGGCAAACCACGAAAATCTTAAATTTGATCATTGCAGAGAGCTTCCAGAACTCTCTGGCCAATGGTCATCTGCAATTGACTTACCCACATGAAGGAAAACATAGATTCCCACATAGAGAAAGTGCTACAGGATAAAGTCTATTTCCAGGACTTCAATCCTGGTTCTGACACTTGACTCAAAAGCATAAAAGACTGTTCAGAAATGATGTTGTCTCTGAGTTAGCATTTTCCTGTTTATACTGTAAGTCTCCATATCAAATGCTTTGACATATGCTGACAGCTAAACAACAAAAAGGGATGTATCAGAAAGATAAAGGCTGCACAGATACTCAAATACTCAGAGAAAATACGGACAACAGGCATTACAAAAGCCCCAGTGTGCAGACTGAAGCATCGCTCTTCTTCGAATAGCATTTCAGACCTTTCCAACATGTGCTAGCTGATCTCTCCAGAAAATATAATTCAAGAAGGCATTATGACTACGTAAACGTGTTATGTGTTCTGTCCAAATTTCTTTCTACTGAAATTGTAATAAAGACAAAAATAAATCTGTTATTCTTTTCTAACAAGGCTCAGATGAAGGACTACCAACGAGAGCTGGATGATGCACGGGCTGCCAGAGAAGAAATATTTGCTACAGCCAGAGAAAATGAGAAGAAAGCAAAGGGCCTGGAAGCAGAACTCATCCAACTTCAAGAGGTAAAGTGGGAAACTTAGAGCAGTATGAAGCAGACCACACATGACCTTCAGTAGCAAAACAGAATAGCAATGAAATAATGTAATAGCCATTGGGGATGGAAAGCTATAAGCAGCATTTGTAACGAGTTCCACCTGCTCCATGCACTCCACTGAAGTTGCTGGATCTACATCCGAGCATAGCTAAATTAAGCTGAAAAAAAATCACCCTGTAGGAAGGCATAGTTCACCCGCCTTAAAGGGAAATTAATTGTATGATTCAACACAAATGAAGTCTTGTTAGTGCTATTATTTCTATGTGTATTAAATGCCAATCTTCTGACTGAAACCAATAAAATAGAAACCATCTGACAGCTGGATAAAGTGTATTTCATTGTACTTCTGTAGGATTTACGATTTGACAAGAATCTATTCCATTAACAAGACATCTTATACCAGTTTTAAAAAGTTTACAGTCCTGTGTATCATCCTATAACTGTCCGAACACTTACTTGCTAATTTGTTTACTCTGCTGCATTTTCCTTTTCTCCTAGGATCTGGCTGCTGCAGAGAGAGCTCGCAAACAAGCAGATCTGGAGAAAGAAGAGATGGCAGAGGAACTTGCAAGCGCTACTTCTGGAAGGTGGGAACAGACTGGATTATTCCTGAGGCTGTAAACATGCTGCTGAACATTGCATGGCTTGCTAAGAAGTTATGTTCCTCACCCAACAGCCATCTGGTCTTGACAACACAAAATACGCACATATGAATAATGTCCTTGAAATATCTAATTCTCTTTTCTTTATGAATTACTGGCAGTTCGTAATAGTTTCAAACACATTCCACTGGTCAGAGCCGTAACTACATGCTAATTAAATTTACAGGACAAGCCTTCAGGATGAGAAACGGCGCTTGGAGGCAAGAATTGCCCAGCTGGAGGAAGAGCTAGAAGAAGAGCAAACCAATATAGAGGCAATGGGTGATCGCATGAGGAAAGCAGTACAGCAGGTAGGGCTCATTTCAGCACGTGTCACTTTCTGTCTGTCTTTATTTCAGTCAAAGCTATTTGTGGTTCTGAATACATATTTGGAGAATTGCCACCTGCCAATTCTCTGAAAGCATGCAACACTTTTTACAGCATCCATTCTCACCCTTGCAGGCAGAGCAGCTGAACAATGAGCTGGCAACAGAGCGCTCAACTGCTCAGAAGAACGAAAATGCTCGGCAGCAACTGGAGAGGCAGAACAAAGAGCTGAAGAGTAAGCTGCAGGAGATGGAGGGAGCTGTGAAGTCCAAATTCAAAACTACAATTGCTGCTCTGGAAGCCAAAATTGCTTCTCTCGAGGAGCAACTGGAACAGGAAGCCAGGTACTGGTCTCCCAGAAGGCACAGCTGTCCATTTATTGTTCCAGTTAATGAGGCAGAAAGTAAACAAAGGCATACAGGATTTGTGTCGTCAGGCTCTCATTGCCATTAAGGCTTGGTAAAGTCTCTCTGTCACTTAATGTTTCTTAGACATATGGCCAGTGACTGGCTTTGTTACAGATTCTGATTAAGAACCATTTTATTGCTGAAAAGTTCTTCTGGTGTCAAAGGCAAGGATCTGCTCCCCTACATTCTAGAGTAACTGCCCTATGACCCTGCCAGGTTAATTGCCATAACGCATTGTGCCATTTGTAGGATTATTTCTTGAGGGAATCACCTTGTGTTTTAGAACAGATGTCCTGGAGCACCTCTAGCATACAGCAAAGACACGTATTTGTTTTGATCAGAAGAACATGACCTTTAAGTTTTGCTTAGAATTCATCTGCTAAATTCAGTAAGGCCTTTAACATATGGGTCCCTTGGTGCCAGTTTCATGAGCAACATGCCTGAGGCAGGTGAAGATTACAGACCTTCCACATCACCAAATGTGGCACTGTCATTTGCAGAGAGAAGCAGGCTGCAGCCAAGACATTGCGGCAGAAGGACAAGAAGCTGAAGGATGCATTGCTGCAGGTGGAGGATGAGAGAAAGCAAGCGGAGCAGTACAAAGATCAGGTATCAGACTGTGTCATGAGGGCGTCAGTTTGGGGCACAGGTATTTTCAGGTTTTACCTTAAGAAAGGAAGATTCCATGTTTTGCCTCAAAGAAATACCCCTCTTGAAAGCAGACTGTCTGCTTGGGTTCTATGCTGGGAGAGCTACACAGCCCTTTGCTAGAAGACGGGACAATATAATTCTTCTTCCACACTAAGTCAAGTGCCAAAGCACTAGTCCTTGTCAATCAGCCAGCTGCAACAGTCTGACTACACAGTGCTAAACAGGACCGTGCACAACATCTGTATTGGTATACGAATGGAGACTATGAACGCATTTTCTTTTAAAATTTTAGCTTTACCCAATGCATACCAAGCTGCAAGCCAGAAAAGCAGAGGTAGGACTGTGCAGCAAAAGAAACTACAAGGTAGTGTCTGAATACAGTACCTATCAGCAAAATAAACTCCCACAAAGCAAAGTTATTTTTACATTTTTTAGATTGACAGCTTCTACCTTTGATCCAGGCCATGTTTCACTAAAACTCGCAAGAGAAGTATGAAATTAAAAGGAGTGTAAAGCTATTAGATCTGTTTTGAATTAAAGCATTACTCTAAAATTTCCCTCTAGGCCGAGAAGGGCAACACACGACTCAAGCAACTGAAAAGGCAACTGGAGGAGGCTGAGGAAGAGTCTCAGCGTATCAACGCAAACCGCAGGAAGCTGCAGAGAGAGCTGGATGAAGCTACGGAGAGTAACGAAGCCCTGGGCCGTGAGGTTGCAGCACTGAAGAGCAAGCTCAGGTAGAGCGCCTTGGTTTGTGATAGCCATTCCCAACTCATTGGCAGCCTTGAAATTTGGAACTAAACAAGAGAGTGAAAAACAAGATCTGTTCAATTAAAGAACAGACACTGATAATGCTGCAAAGTTACTCGCTCCTTGTATTAGCTTGGCAGATACAACAAAAAAACAAAGTGAGAAGGTGAAGTGCATTTCATAGACTGCAGCAGTCTCAGGATTTCAACTGCGAGATGAAAAACTGTGTTAATATGGCACAGGCCTTACTCTTTTTCTAATCAAAACTCCTGTTGGCTTAAATAGGGACAGAATTAGGCTTGGCTGCTTTTGAAAACACCCCTTATATAATGGCTGTATCTATTTGTACAGAAGCAGTCACAAAAGGGCAGAAATGCTTGTGCTTTTCACACTTTCAGACATGCACAACTCAATGACCATGAACAGTCTCAGACAACATCACAGGCAGCAAAAGGCAAAGCACATTACGTGACTCTTACCCAAAAGTCGCTTTGGACTTCACCACAACAGGATTCACTGTGATCAGACCAAGGAAAAGATCAAAATGTCCCTTTGCATTTTCTTATTAAAACTGACTGGGACAAAGATAACACTGTGGTCAGTCAGCTACGTACCTGCATTCTCCTGCACTCACTGCGTTTGAAAACTCCAAGCCACTGAAATAAAGAGGCTGACTTGAATTATAAGGAAATTGCATCATCACACTGTCAAACTTTGCTTTCTACCTAAAACCAACAGTACTTCAGATGAAAGTAAAGCACCTGCCTAGTCGTGTTCTTGAAGCGTTTTGCCAGTGTCTTTACCAGTAACGTGCATGAACCTTCAGATGTGGATTTACTTCAAAGTGAAGAGTTAGGGATGTGGTAGCCTTCTCCATTAGCACCATCTTGGGTGGTGCATGCTCCTGGCTGCTTTACAAAGGAGTGGCTGTGTCCACCCCTTTTTATATAGAATAGCATAAGGGTCATTTTCCTTTTGTCTAAATGTAATGTAATTGGCTGTGATGTACTTTGTTTAATTATTTAAAAGTAATCTACCTACCTCTGATCATGACCATGTGCTTAGTATAACTGCCCGGGACTCTCTATCTCTGTTTCAGAGGGACACAGGAACCTTCGCATGACTAAGCAGGTACCATGCCTTCAACTTTGCAGCTAGCTTGTATTGCACAAATTTCCATTTTCTTTGGCCCAAGTAAAAATTATGTGAGGTTTCTGCAAACTGTGAAGGCTTGGATATCTTGGCAATTATCTGTTTTATCAAAAGAGACAAATATTACAATAACCTAGCTACCATCAGCTATTCATCAGTGATACAGCTTTCTTAAAAGTAGGTTATTTACTGATGTAGACTTACCAATGTTGCATTCTCACTAGCTCTACCAACAGAGTACCCAGTACTCTTTTTCTGCATGAAAATAGTCTTTTTTGCACCTCAATTTTGTGCACAGCCGTAAAGATTAAATTTTTTCAAATCTTTGATTTTTGATTAGTAAAACTGATTAAAAGGACTAATGAAGTGTCACAGCATGTCATTAGAATTTCACAGTATTTCTTACGCATATTGTAATGTTGACCCTAAGGTAAGATCCCATCTAACTCACCTGAGATTTGGGAAGATCTTACTTGCATGTGATTTATCACATTTACGCCACACAATCACAGACAACAGAAAAAATCTTGCCTTTCATTATATAGCACTCTGTGCCTGTATTGCTTATAAAGAGCTATTACTTAGGCTTGTAGAGCTACGTTGCAGACATTACATTGCTTGTCTACTGTTATTAAAACGTAAAGCACAGACGCAGAAGTTAATATTGGCACTGTAACCTAGCACAGCATTATATTATACTTTATCACATACTCTGGAGATAGGAATAATACCTGCTGTTGCAAAAATCAAAGAGCTACTGCCTTGTAATATTTGTATATCTTGTATTTTACATATGCTGGATTTTGCTGTGAATACAGAAATATTTAAAGATGATGTCTTGTCCTTGCATGTGCCTTTAGGTCAGCTGAGTATTTCCAGTCAGACTGTTATTCAAGCACCACTCCAGTAGCACTTGTTCAAAGGTAGATTAAATACAGAGATGCTAATCAAACACTATCGCTAAGGCTTGTCTCAACTATACGCATTATTCTAAAGGTACTAATGCGAACGACCACATGAATACTATCAAACCCATAAACCTGTTCAAGAGGAACGGATATAAACAAAAAATGTTTATCCACAGGGCCAACACCAATTTAAAGAAAAACTAAGTTTACACATATTGCAACAGATTATATGAATAAGTGGTTAGTGTGTGATAGGGAGTTCAGTTCTTTGTAAAGCCATACTGCACCATTTGGTTAGTCTCTTGCTGTCACTCCCCACCAGTCCCATGTTCTCTTACAGCACTTCAGTGGATTACTACAGCGTAAGGAGAGTTCTCTCAAATGACTCATGAGTAATTGAGTCCAGATAGCAGGAGTCCAAGGGGGTAAAGAGCTCTTCCTGGTGCAGACTGAAATCTTTATTGACAAGAATTAACAAATTTACTGACCTAACTAGAACTTTCTTGTAAAACAGTAATAACAAATGTCTGCTGCCATAAAATAGTAGACACTGCTGTTAGACTGTCAAGCACATGCCAGTGCAGAAATGACACACCCTTGTGTTCAATACATGCCATTGGCACCAGAACAACTAAGGTTAATTAACAGCAGATCTTAAATGAAGCTTTATTGTCCAGCTAATTGCTTGCTCACGTCGAAGTTTAAGGGCAGAATTGTGGAACAGACTACATGTTGCATTTCCACCTTGGAAACATAGATTTGTGCCTCCGAAATAAGTTAGTCCAGCCAGTGTTCCTACCTAGTCCCCTCGTATGGAAGATTGAACTTTGAACTCAAATAGCTGCTTCAGAAAGGACAACATCGGCTTAGTCTTCTGCAAGGACAAGACAAGCCTTTAAATATTTATGTACAATTGCTGTACCCAAAAATGCAGTCTCGGATGTATTTAACACCAAATTAGTAATTTTGGCACAACATTCAGTGATCATGAAATTAATTTTATTGGTTATATCTGTGGTCTCAAGCCTTTGCAAAGGTTTGCTTACTGAGGGGCAAGTGAAAGGCCATCTTACAAAACTTAAGCATTTTGCAGCATGGTAGCAATGGAGGCCAAGAAGAGACAAACCCACCTTCTGTCTCACTTGCTCACACCTCCCCAAAAAGTTAACCTTGACAACCAAAGTGTCCTTGCCTTGGGCTGTGGCTATGAAATACATGGGGATGGGAGGGAGATGGGAGATACAGAGGGGGTAATATGGGAAAAATCATTTTCTGTAAGCTCTTCTGAAAGATGCACTGTGAAGTGCCAGCATGTGAGTTACAACTCAGCTCCGAACAGCAATAGTTTCCTTTCTCCATTGGGAAAGAGACTGGAGCTCCTCCCAACCTAGGACGCCAGAGGTGTCAAAACACCTGTGGTGCTCTGACCCCTGCAGCTTCTGCGGAGAGGGACTGTGGGCTCAAAAAAAACCTGTGGACATCCACAGCACTGCTCCCATCCCAGGCCGCCGGGGCCTTCCACTACTGGTGGGCTTATTCCAGCTGCAGGCTGGAAACGCAGCACAAGCTCGCTCTCACACCTTGCTCTTCTGAACGGACAGGAAGGACACTCCTCTGCTGCCGTGTGTGCAAGCAGCACCCGCTCCCATTCCTTCCCACCACAACCAGCTGCAGTCCCTACAGGGGAAAACTGTGAAATAAAGGGAAGAGTAGGGGGAGTTTGGGGCACATGAGGTTATTCAGACAACTTTAAGCACAAGAACAGGAATCCCATCTCAGTTCCAAGCAACTGGGAGTCTCAACCTGTCCACAAATTACTCTTATATGCTAGAAAACAGAAAGTTCTGTCAGCGACCCGCAGCTCTTGGCTGTTCTGCATTTAAAAACATCAGCCACAGAGGTACTGTTACAAAACCCTATGCTTATCTGTGAGGACTGCAAATGACCTAACAGCCGATTTTTTTTTTCCACCCCCTTACTGCAGGAAGGGAAATGAGCCAGCATCTTTTGCCCCACCCCGTAGATCTGGAGGCAGAAGAGTAATTGAGAATGCAACAGAAGGAGCTGATGAAGAAGTGGATGCAAGAGATCGAGATTTCAATGGAACAAAAGCCAGTGAATAAACACGCTTAAAAGTTTGCACTGCAGCAAGGGGAGGGAGGATAATATTTAGCACTGTATAAGTCTACTCTTAGTGTCAAGGTCACATACACCCACTCCTCTGACAATGATAAAAGCACAACTTCCTTGTCTCCAATGTATAGATTGACGTTAGAAGTACTCCAAAACTTATTTTACCATGAAGTGTATTTGAAAAGGTGGTTGTTTTTTTAAACACTCAGAATAATTCACTTTGAGAGTCTTCCAGAGAAAGCTCTAGTAGCTCAGATTATTCAAATACCAGTGAATTATAGTTTACAGAGGATTTGAAAGACTGTTGCAGGTAAAAAAAAAGGCATTGGTCAATTAATCTTTTCTTAAACTTTCATTTTGTCTTGAGTACTCAAGTAATATAGGGTTTTTTCCTGGTTACTACACCCCTGATACACCATTCACAAGGTGGAAGTGCCTTTCTAATCACTTACTGAAAAATAAAATATAATTTGTTCAAATTAAGTCAACTGTTACAGTTCTATATGCACCATGGATGTGCTTACACACTAATAAAAGACTATAAAAACTACTCCAGTATTTTTGTGTACAGGTGTCACTTGGGTGCAATACAGCATGCTCAAAGAGAATGGGGGGTGCAGTAAAGCTTCTTTACAACTCAAACACTTTTTAGAAGAGGCCATCTGTAATCATTAGAACAAAACCCTGGTTTTCTCCTAAGCAATTGCTTTCGAAGGAATAAAAAAAAGTACGTACACTAAGCTGAATGTAAAATGACTTGAAGCACTTAGGACAGGCTTGGTTACCTCATGGACACACCAGGGCTAACTGTGGTGCCCTAGGATGTAACCAAGGGCTGGCAGACATGACACAGGACCTGCAGGAGACCTGCACCATCCTGGTGCAGCAGCTGCAAAGCAGGCAGGGCCCTAAGTGTCAGGGCCTTAGGCAACTGGGCAACAGAATCCACCCTTGAGGTCAGTGTGCACAGGGATGCTTCCAACTAAAGCCTCTAAAACAGGCTGAAAACAATTAGAAACAGCAGCCAGACTGAATGCAGTGATCCAGGCCAAGCTATTCTGCATTAGGGGATCAGCATGCAGTTATTTTTTCTTTTCAGAGCACCCCAGCAGGACAGCAGCCCACCCCAGGAACTCCCAGGACCTACGCCAAAGCCGTGCAGCCGCAGTACCTCCAGCTAGCAGCTGGCTGTGTGGTCACACTGCGGCAGCACAGAGCCATGGACAGCAAAGCCAGGGGTAGAGCTACTGACTTGAGCAGAGACAGATTACTCCACGCCTCTTATTGCACAGCCAATGAACCTTAAGCAGTGTGACTACAGGGAGAGCAAGACATGCAAAGACATCCACCTTGACAGCTATTGCAATAATCTAAGTCTAAGCGCTGTTCCAGAAGGCACACAAGTCGTGGAGATTCAGATTAGGCATCATTTAGCCACCACAATCACAGAATCACAGAATATTCGGGGTTGGCAGGGACCTCTGTGGGTCATCTAGTCCAACCCTCCTGCCGAAGCAGGGTCACCTACAGAAGGCTGCACAGGACCTTGTCCAGGCAGGTCTTGAATATCTCCAGAGAAGGAGACTCCACAACCTCCCTGGGCAGCCTCATCCAGTGCTCCATCACCACCACAGGGCAGAAGTTATTCCTCATGTTCAGGCGGAACTTCCTGTGCC
>Ga0181612_116468_pt1 | contig 15787 bp, 10 predicted proteins | sample HoacroProtozoa21_FD_119630 | JGI IMG/M metagenome (GOLD analysis project Ga0181612, IMG submission 119630) | Hoatzin crop microbial communities from Cojedes, Venezuel. Combined Assembly of Gp0051906, Gp0051904, Gp0051908
AACCAGTGGATTTTGGTGCCCTATGTTCCATAACCTGTCTAACATGTACTGTATCCAGTTTCAGTTAACATAAATTTCTTCGGTAAATGTTTTGATCAAAGCTAGAGAACAGAAGAGTGCGCCCTTTGCAGGTGATCAACAAATGAGTGGCTTTGGCTGGATGGGTGTGTTGAAGCCACCCTTCTTTCCACCAGCTTGCAGAGAAATCTGTACTGGATAGGATGCCCAGTACCACTTCCTCAGACAAGGTCCATGGAAAACAGAATTCATAGAATCACAGAATGGTTTGAGTTGGAAGGGACATTAAAGATCATCTAGTCCTACACCCCCCCCCTCCCCCACCAGGGGCAGGGACACCTACCACTAGACCAGGTTGGTCAAAGCCCCTTCCAAACTGGCCTTGAACACCTCCAGGGAGGGGACATCCACTACTTCTCCGGACAACACAGTCCAGTGCCTCACCATCCTCACAGTAAAGAATTTCTTTCTTCTATCTAATCTAAATCTACCCTCTTTTAGTTTAAAGATGTTGCCCTTTGTTCTGTCACTGCATGCCCTTGTCAAAAGTCCCTCTCCAGCTCCTTGTAGCCCTCCTTCAGATACTGTAGGGCTGTTATAAGGTCTTCGCACAGCCTTCTCTTCTGCAGGCTGAACAACCCCAACTTTCTGAGCCTTTCCTCATAGGAGAGGTGTTCTACCTCTCTGATCATTATAATGACATGTTTCCTGTCTCACTAAGCAAAAAGTTCAACATTTGTGTAAAGGAGCTACAGAGCAGTCAGTTATGAAGTTCCTTCAGCAGACAGAGTGGAATTGTGTTGGAGGAGCATGGTGAATTATTTCATTATAAAAGTCCATTTTGATGATTACATGGAGTGAAGATTATGTGGCAGCAAGTTTTAGCTTTAGTTCTGACACTGCGTTTCCCTGAAGGCACGGGTCACATACTCCTGGTTTTGATTTCCCCAGCAGTAAAAGTGAGACTGTATGATTTCAGGACTGTTCTGTCAAAAACACATAGAAGGGATTTGATTCAGAAATATCTGGAAGACAATATCTGCCTCTGCAAGGCTTTCCCTCAAACAAAAATTCTGAGAACATAAAGAAAATTCGATGCTAGTCAGTCCTTTTGAAAGTTTATTCCACATCACCGACTACTTCTTTATTATTTTTGTCATTTCCTACCCCTATTTTATAATTAATCTAAGAGAATCTGACTGAAGGATATCTGATTCATCAGAATGAATGCCTGTTATCCAGGCAGTAAAATGGTAGGAATGTCAAACTGTTTTTAACTATGGCTGAGATTTCATACATTCTGGGTGATGTCTGTCAGTGATAGTGTATATGAGAAACTTCTATGTATGTAGTGCTTGGTGTTGCTCTGGATTTGGTGTTTTCAAAGAGTTTGACATGGCTTGGCTAGCAACCTGGACCTTAATTTCAGAAAGCTGTGGTTTTTTTGCTTTAGTGTTTTTAAACTATCATGAAGTGGATTTCTCTTGCAAGTCTATGTAATTAAATAAACATGAGTTACCATGCCTTTCACTCAGTACCCATGGATTTATGCAAAATTCAGTAAACTTATGGAGTAGTGGCCTGTAAATAAATATTTTCTTTCTTTAGCAAATAATATAACTTTACTGAAATATTCCAATAAATGGAGTTTGTCTATTAGAGTATACCTAAAGAGAACCTTAATTCACAGATACTGTCCTCACTAGGATAGTTTTAGCTTACTTGATTTACAATTTCAATGTAATTTTTCCTTAATTTATTGTAAATCAGTAAGAAGAATAATTTCTCTATAAAGAACTGTTTCTTTATAGAGAACTGTTTCCCTATGAAGAAAAAGATTCCAAGGTTCCTTTCTGTCCTTGCTCCTGATTATGTTCTTTGCTTTGAAGCGCTCAGCAGAATCATAGAATAGATTCATAGAATCATTAAGATTGGAAAAGACCTCTGAAATCATCAAGTCCAACTGTCAACCCCACACCACCATGCCCACTAAATCATGTCCTGAAGTGCCATGTCTACATGTTTTTTGAACACCTCCAGGGATATTGGCTCCAAGGCATCAGCTATTCTCCCTTGGGTTTATGTTCAAGATGCCTGATGCTGTTCAACAGTGTTGTGGGTCTTTTTCTGATGACATGGAGGACTTTCTGCCTAGTTCTGTAAAATCTATCATTCTGTGCAGTTCTATAGCATGAAAAAATCCTGGAAAAAAACTCTAAAAAAGAATTTATATAAGTGTGGTCTTATCAATTTCATGGTAAACAGAAGACTACAGTTCAGATGAAAACGAAAATTCAAGCTGATTTGAAGAAATCTGTCTAAGAGTTTTGATGAACCCCCCTATTGTCCTTGATGATATCATGCTCTGTAGACTTTCCTTCTTTATTACAATAAGTTGGGCAAAGTCAAATAACCTGTACAATAACAATCCATATTACTTTCCCTCATATGTTCCAAATCCTCAAGCTTGTGGTGGGCTGACATTAATGGTGACCAGCACAAATCTCCCTCCTTTCTCCCAGACTTCCAACAGAGATTCCCTCCACTGCCTCACTGCCTATAAAGCATCTTGTGTGCCTCCTTTGAACCTTTCAAGAGTCTTTGCTTTGTCAGTGTCGTCCTCCCCTGTGCCAGACCCTGCCCATCATATCTTCAACAATTGTTACATGCCCATAGAGAAGGATAATTGCTGTCTTAATCAGCATTGCATTAAGGTGGTCTAGAGCCTGCCAATTATTTTGCCTTTGCAGCAAGATTTCCCCACCCTCTTCACTCCCTCTCCTGGTATGAAGGAGAAAAGCAGGGGAGAAAGTGCAGATAGCCCTGCTTGATTAGTTTAGACTGTGGAATCCATAGATTGTCTTAGCCCCAGCCATCACTTTTGGTGTGGTCTGACCTCAATGGCTGGAACAGGACTGAGAGAGACAGCAGAAGTGAGAGAGTCACTGAACGAATTTTTTGTATAGTTCCTCATTTTTTCATCATATTTTTCTTTACTTTTCACCATTACAGCAAAAAGACTAGGGAGGAACATGAAGGATGCGCCTTGCCTGCCCCCATCTTGACAGCTGTTGGTGATGATACAGTATGCTTTCTACTAGGCCTTTTGTTCTGATCAAGAAAATAGAACTGATTTGTAGATTATGTGTACTTTATGTAGGAAAAAAAATGATCTGGGCTATCTGCAGAGAGATAACCTGTAAACACTGAGACTAATATTTCTCATTCACAATTGTGTACTGATGTCGTTGAAATTCTGTGTAATTTATCCCAGCACAAGTGAGCACAGAACTCTTTTTTTCAGCCTATCATATCTGGAGCCATCTCTTCCAATTAGATGCTCACAAGTTCATGGCCATTGCAGCTCTTGAAGAGTCACAGTGCTGTTTGTGTATGGGAAGTGCATTCAGTAGCAGCACAGACTCATGCCCATCCTGCTACCTAGGCAAGAATGGGTGCCAGCAGGGATAGAGGGACACTGTACCACTGTAAATTGCTTAGCTTGCCTAATAAATCTTACTTGCATAATTCATAATTTGTCACATTAATTTATGCCACGTTACTTACTTATCACAGTTTTGGCAAAGGTGCAATCACTTCTCTTCTTGATTGCAGGAGATTAGTTCTTGTTTACACTGGGATGACCTGTGACGGCACTTTGCCCCAAAGCAACCCTTTGAAATCAGTGATGTTCCACACACATGCTCTTGGGATTTGTTCGTGACTGATCTCTGTTGTTAAACTCTGTTATGTTGCACAGCTTATCCAGATGTACAAAGACGTTTGACATTATATGAGAGCTTCCAGCCAACTTTAAATTCAGATCAGGTCTGTTAATCAAATTCTTTTTCAAACTGGTGAAAGGCATATACATCTATTTTTTATAGTTGCCAGTTATAATAACAGTGTCAAGATAAAATACATACTGGTAAATATTTGGTTAATATGAGATGAAATGTAAATGCAATGAGAATTCTAAAAAAATCTGAATGTATCTGAAACAGGCAGAACATTGTTTGTCAAAAAAGAATATAGATATCCATTAACTTTAAGCAGAGGACGTTTTTTAGAATACTTATGTCTTTCATGGATTGATAATAATGTTTGCTTTGATTGCCTGTTAGATAATGATCCCCAATGCTGAGCATTAAAAGTTTGAAAGTTTGGTATCTGATGTGTTAAATAATTGCAGTAGACAAGTCATTAGTCATATGGTTTACACAATTATCCACACAAATTTTAAACTGCAGCATATTAGAAACATTTAGTGTATTGTAACTCCTGATTTACTTTTAGATCAACAAAATTCATAAATACTGCTTCAGTGCATTTATGATTATGTGTATTTGGCTTGAGGCAAATCTGACAGCCGGCAAATCCATACTGTAGTCATCTATTCTCTCTCCTCCTATAAACAATTAAATGAAGATACATGCTTCTAGAACCCAGTGAAGGAGAATGCTTTTGGGTCTTCGTTTTCTTTCCTTTTTATCTTAGCATGCACATACTTTAACAGTCACATTTATTATCTCACTTTTGCCTGATGCAGTCCACTTTTTAGCTAATTTGCTGGATATTTTTTATTTTCTCGTATAAAACTCTTCATGAAATGTTTTTCACCCTTGATTAAGCACATTCAATGTAGGAATAAAATGAAATTATGAAAAAAGAATTCCTGGCAAAGTATTTAATTACCTGTTTTTACAGTCATTATACAATGGGGACTTAAACTGACTTAAATGTGAACAGGGAATGCAGAAAAATACCCTAAAAACCAGAAAGTCATGATTATTCCAGATACTTACGTGCCACTGAGCTGCCAGGAGGAATTAAGATGAATTCCTATAGTCTTAACATGTTGATACAAGAAACGGCTAAACTAATTGAACTAGAGTAACTGAAGAAATTTTCTTCTTACACATAAAATATCAGGTAAGATGTATCACGACACAAAGTCTTACATTGCTGCTATTTTAATTTTTAATGCAATCATCTTCCAAAAGTACTGTCATAAAGAGAGTGTTGAAATGCCATTTTCTTCACATAATTAATATTCAAAAATCATGAGTGAATTTATACCTGTGTAAATATTCTTGAGTATATCTTGCTCAAATGGAAGGAAAACTATGTGCAACAGAAAATACGGACCTTTTCAACAAGTCTTATGAATGAAGAATAGATCATTTCTTTCTATTACAAATCCTTTTACTTCAATGTCATTGTTAATTGCTGACTTCCTTATATCTTTTGTACATAGTCTTCATGACATTCTGATAATGAGTCATGACAAGTTATCACAAAAAGTGTCATGAATATGAGAACGTGTGAAAAACATTAAAAGTCTAGCAGATGTGGTTGGATAATGACCTTCTAACATTTAATTATGCAAATATCTGATTGTCTACCAAATGATTTTTATGCACAGTTATAGCTATTCTGATTATAATGCAGAGCAAGAAAAATAGAAAACAGTCCTTATTATCCAAATACCTCCCAGCATAGTACTGTGACTTCTTCCTGAGCTTTGGCTATGTATTGGACCTGCAGGTGAAATCCTCACTATGGAGTTCTTGGCTTTGGGAAGCTAAGGTCCGAGCCAAAGACAATTTAAATCAACAGAGACAATACCATTAACTTTAGCGGGATCCAGCCTTTGGAGAACAGCCTGGAGGATTCCAAATACAGCCAGCTTACTCACAGCTATCTACTTCTCTCCAGGCTGGAGGTGTTTTCCTGCAGAAACATCTAGCTGGCACTCATGAGCCAGCTGGCACATGAATTGCCTGACAGGGTATTTTTTCAAGTCTGCTTGCATAGAGAATAAATCCAAATATATCAAAAACCTGTTGGATCTCTTGTCTGACTTGTTATGTCTCAGGTTATAAAGGTTTTTCAGTTATCTGAAACCTTCAGATAGTTGGATCTTACAGCTTTTCGTCTTTGGTTGAAAGATTTGTTCCGATCATCTCAGATTGCTTAATGCTTAGATATAATATATAGATTGAAATGACTTAGTAGAATACCTGGAAAAAGGTATGCTAGCCACAGTTAAAATATGTGGTAGCATAAATAGTTTATTTGCTAATGATCCTGGAATCAGGACAAGGTTAAGACTTCTGCCCTTATAAAACATATTGTGAAATAGTAATATTAATTTTATAGCTGTTTCAAAAAGTATGAGGGAAAGTGCCCTAAATTCAACGTTACAGAGTAAGTAGCTTATGTCGACTGTTGGTGTGACTGGAATAAAGGTACAGAGGATGAGTTACTCAGTAGATGTTGTCAGTTATCCTGTATAAATAATTATCTCAAAATGTACAGTATTATAACAAGGTTAAGTTGTATGTCTTCCTGCTATAAAGAGTTTAAGGTCTTTAAGCACTTAAAACTTGAAGTTCTTCTGTTTGCTAGAGATTGAGTCTCCTTCTGTCTATACTCTGATTATTAACATAATAAAATATAGTTCCAAGGAATGCTAAAAGCAAATTTACAAATGGAAAAGGAGTAAATATAGTGACACCTCTGGCAAGAGCAATAGTTATACTCAGAATTTGCAATGTAAAATATGTTGAGAGTAAACATTTCAACAGAAGCAGTAAGACTCCATTGCAAAGCAATGTACAGAAAATATATGCTATAGAAGTCCCTATAAATTTTCAGAAAACACAATATGCCACTCATTTACCACATAAACAGTAAAATAAAAAAAAGATAATTATATTGTAGTTAACCAGCATTAAACAAGGATGTTAGGTAAAAGAGAAAGCACTGTAAAATAAAGCTGTGAAAGTCCTGGAATTAAGTAAATTTCATACAGGTCAATGAACTGAATAAAGCTATCTTCAGCGTTTGCTTCCATAATATTCACATTTTTAAGCTTTTTCTTGCTATGTAATTATTTTATATATTTGGTTCAGCTATGTTACCACCGCAGGAGTACATGCTGTAAACACTATGAAAAATCTGGTCCTGTATTCAATGCATTCACTGTTTAATAACATATAGCCACAGTTCACATACAATATAATATATGTCCTACCTTTCTTCTTTTCTTCAAATAAAACAATTGTGGCACATTATATATCTGGATGTGTTATCTATCAACAACCATTTATTTTTGCTGAACTCTGTTTATATCAACACTTGCATAAAGCTAGCACATCTAGCAAGAGTCCAGCTGCAAATGACTAGGTATTAAATATTGCCTGTCTGAACAACTCTGACCTAGAAAACAAGATTTGAACTATTTCTCATTCATCTTCAGAGTATAGCAATTGCAAGCCGTTTCTGTTTCATCTTTGTGTATGCATCTTGCAGAGAGATTCTGCTGCATCATTTTCATCAGTACTTAATAAGCTGCAGTGCAGCCTACTGGCTTTTAGATTCCTCTTCCCTCGCCGAAGGCATTGCACTGCATTTCTCATTTGCTTTTCTCATTTGTAAAAACAAGAACTAACACAGTCAGAACTACGAATGGTGCAAGTGAAACCAAAATTGCCTTTTCAAATCTGCTCATGATATGAGAAATTAATTTTTTTGTGTGTGTGCCTGTTTCCACTTCTATACTTCATCTGCTTTGTCTGTGTGGGTTCTAAGCTACTAGAATAGTGATATTCATATGGGCCACAACTATACCAGCATTTAGGCCAATAAATTTAAACATCTGAACAAAGTGGAATGTACAACATGTTTAACTAATAATGAGAAAGCAATAAGCGTAAGAGAAAGAAAGGTTAAATATGGACACAACTTAGAAATCTCTTATCAACAAGCATATTTGTTTTTAGCCAAAGGACTATTTTCTTCTCATAGAAGTTATTTACTCTTGTTTTTAAGTTGATATAAAAACTTTCTGGAAGAATTTTAAAAATACTTCTTCCACATTGACAGTTATAAAACAAAACAATAGAAATAAAAGAGCCATGGTGCAAAACAGAGGTAAAAAAAAAAGGAAAAGTGAATGGGCTATAGTCAATCCTTGAGTGACAACTGCACTTTGAATAGAAATTCATAAAAAGTATTTCAAATAAACACTCTAAGACCAAAATATTCAGTATAAAGATCTAAAAATTCAGGCATGAAATGGCTAAACTCCAACAGTGAGTATAGATCATTAAGTCCTATAATGATTAATTGGTTGTAGACTCACAAGAGGAAATACATGTTGACAAGATGAAAGTAATTGCAGCCTAGTGCTGGTGTGGTTCATATGTCTGCATTCCAAAGCCATAGATGTTTTAAATACCGGTTTAAAGGAGTGGTGCTGAGTAATTTTCTTATATAATTAATTATGTGGCTATGCAAATTAGTTGTAATAACAGGAATCAAGCATATCAGAACAATTTAATCACTACATTGTGAAGTATATCTTAACTTTAAATGAATCTGTCTCATCAAAATGCTTCAGTAATTCTTTGGCTTTGTAAAGTATTCAGTGAGCTTTTCTGCAAAAAGAAAAAAAAAAACGTGGAAACATTTGAGGTTAAATCAGACTGGATAAAAACCCAATACTTTAGATTTTCTGGTAATCTCAGAGAGAAGCTTGTTGGATAAATTCCACACACATATACTGAAGTCATTTACTTCTAAGTCCTATAAGCGGGCATGTGCTAAAATAATATGGCATTCTAAATACCACTAATAATGTTTATATAAACCCTTTGATCTGTTTTTAACACACACTTTTGACACAGAGCTTTAGAGACCTAGGACCCAGATGATCTCTTGCCTGTTTTCACCAGTGTCAAATGACAGTAACATGCTGTAACATCTGTGTTAAATCTCTGTCTCCCACTTTGAACTAGCACTGAGAACATTAGATGAGGAGAAATGGGAAACTGATTATGGTGACCAGAACTAGGATGGAGCAAGTCCCACACAGTTTGAGTGAGTTTTGCAGAACCAGCCTCCACCCCAGACTGCCCGTCCTGTGTCTTGCTCTTCTGTACAGTGTTACACCACGTCCTCCCTTCCACTCAGCAATGCCACGTAGGGATCTCTGGCCCCATTTCCGATCGGTGTACTGTCTCTGTTCAGTAAGAGTCTGCAGCACTGTGCTGCTCCCTAACTGAACCTCAGAGAAGCCCTACTGGCACCCTCCTAGAAGCAGATGGGCACACCGAAGGGCACCCATCTGTGGACAGGTTTCTGGTCTGTGACCTACCCACTCAATCACTGACAACATCTTCCCAGCACATGACCCACGAAGTCTCCCCCTTTGCAATACAGTAAATCAGTTTCCCACGCTCACTTGGTGTCTTCTGCAAGTTCAGTGGCAGGGATCATTTACTGGGTTGCATTGGGTATACCTGAAGTAGCTTGATCCCATGTAAAAACAGACTGTAGAGGAAATTATTGTTTTAAAAGAAAAATAACACATGTTATTGAGCCACATCATTCTTTGGCCACATGATTTATTTTATAGCCAGGCTGGTGTTCTGTTTTCCAAAAATCAAAAGAATGAGTGTAAACTCACACTGGAGTCCCTATTTTGAAAGTTCTGTGAGGTTTTATTCATTCTGCTGACACTAAATTTCTGCATAAATGTGAATTTTATGTCTTGACAATGGGGTCCAAGTCCATCAGGGTATTTAATCACCTCAGTAGTTCTAATTTTCTAAATGCCTCCATTGAAATCAATACCAATCTTCATATGCTTAAATTGTACCCCTACTTAAGTGCTTTCTTGGATTCAGGCCTGAAATACTGCCATTAAAAAATGCATTTCTTTGTATTTCGGAGAAATGTCACAATAAAGGGATATTTCTGGAACAGTTTCATATCTCAGGTGCATGCTCTTTTCATAATGTCACATTGATTCAATGGATCACATTAATAAAAATTATAAACAAACTACCTGTGATTTAATATGTCTATTGATTCCCTTAAAATAATTTGCAAAGCCTGTTTTCATTATAAATATGAACTTGTTTAATTAATATTTTTTCTGCATAGTCCTGTGTGAATTAACATGAATTAAAATGGAGTTTTATACAGATTTCATTCAGACCTGAACAGAATGATACAGTCTACAGTTTTTGCACCTATTTTGAGCCCAAGCAAGAACTACTGTTTGGCTGACAAACAAAATTCCATTTCAGAAATAAATATCTAAAAATAAACAGAATCAGTAATAATCACAAGCTATTCTGACTACTGGAATGGGCAAAAAGTATACATGATGTGAAGTCTGCTGATAGAGGTTGTCTTCTAGGTCTTTGTATTCCATGTAGTATTTTGTATTTGTTCAGACAAATTAGGTTGACTGAGGGTCTTAAGATTGTCTTTGCAAGACAACATTTTGAAGACCTGAAGCTTTCCCAAATTGTTTTAGAAATGCCAGCCCAAGGACTAGGTAGAGGATTGCCAGAATGTTCTCACTAGTACTGTTCTTCCTATTCATATTTAACCTCTCTCCCTTCATACATCAACATCTTACACACAATATCATATATTTTACAGCAGGTGACATTACTGTGATCCATAAGCCCTTTGTAAGTATCTCTGAACTACAGTTTAATCCTTACCTGCAAGTGAGGTTTAAGTTCTTAGTTTAACCATTGTATTTTGGAACAGTTTTTCAAAACACTCATCTAACAAAGCCATGTAATTTTTACAACTTGCACGTCACCATCAACAGTTATTAGTCAGCCATAATTCCCAGTGCAAATTTTGCTAATATTTATATTTTTATCATTAAAATACTGAACATCTTTAGACCAAAACCGTATCTCTTCCATATCTGACTAAAAAGTTCCTGTTCTGCATCAATTGTATTGTTAACCTTCAATTCATCTCTACGTTCTATCCAAATCTTACCGTAATCATTTTCTGGAAGTACTGTCAAGCTGACAAATCTAAATCTCTAAAAGCCCTCATCTTGGGACTTTAAATGTAGCAGTAAGATGTGTGCCTCTCCCCTGCAAACTTCTGAAGTTTTTCTGTTATTCCAAGTTTTTTTATAATTAATATTAATTATCAGACATGACTCGGTTAATTCTTTTAATAATCTTGAATGAGAATTCTATGCCCCTTTAGACTGAAATTGTAGTAAGTTGAATAACTCTCTTTTAGTGTTATCCATAACACTGACGAAATAGAAAATATGACTAGTGCAAAAGTAGGAATAGTTCTTTAGCTAAAAAGAAAAACTGGTCTTGTCTCTTTAATTTTGCTTCACAGTATTTTTAACTAATGCTTCAACAATGGTGGGGAAAAATAAGTTTGTATGCATTAATGAAAATTTTGTAATGTGTCCATACATAAAACATATTTCTTTTCAGTATTTTACTAATTTCACTATGTACTTATTACCAATTTAAATCTTAATCTTATTTGTGCTTCTCCATAATTGCATTTAACATATATGACATAAAATCGATATATTGGTAAATTCTAAGGGATTTCTAACATGATTTCCTTATATTTTCAGTATCGTAAGTAATACTATTTGTTTATGCTCTCAGGGTGTGACGCTATGTGGATGAATGACCTTCAATACTTATAGTAAGATGTTGAGGTATGCTGTGGTAGAAACATTTGATGAGGAAGGATTATGCTGAGATTTTAACAGATTGACAACATCATATCTTATAGCTACACACATGCTTCTTGAAAACAGGAAAGGTAATTTACCCTCGCTGTGACTATTTATTAATTTTTTAATTGTCTTGGACTAGTTCTGTACAAGAACTGTACAAGTTCTGTACAAGAAACCAATAAATCACTATTGAAAAGAAAGGATGTACATGGTGGGTGAGAGCATCTGTGTTTATTTCTAAGTAAATAAATGGCATCTACTTAAACACTATTTCTAACACCTGTTCAAGAGCAATTTAAGCTAATATTATGTTCTTGGTCACTTATTTTTAAGCAATTGTTGCTGGAATGGATTACTGAAACAAACAAAGCAGCGATCTCATAGTCACAACTGTCCTCAAGTTTATGATAGGAATACTCAGAAGCGGGGAATTGGATTTGATACCCTAAATATATAAAAAAGGAAAAGTTCATTAAAAGTAGTAGGTTGCCATATTTTATTTCAGTAGGTGCAAAAAGACATTATAATAAACCTGATATCACACAAATAAGTTATTGAAATGCAGGTGCTAAAGGTAGTTTGTAGTACACACTCTTTGAATGAAAATTTAAGAATCAGAAATAAACACTTTATGCCTGAACCAATGCTCATGGAAATCAGCTCCCTGTAAGGGGTTTGGTTTCACTCCATATACAACAAAGACGAATTCCTACACCCCATTAGACTATGGCAGTAAGAAGGAACTGTAGCAGATCTTGGTATCTCATAGAGTGTTTTTCCACTTTGTGTACCTATCGAATGGACACCAGGTTTTGAGAAGAACAGTGACAGGAAGTGAAATTTAATACGGACCAAATCCTGTGTGAAAGATGCAATATATAAAATGCCTTCCAGGGCATCTCTTGTGTTTCCATTTGTATGGGTTCCAGCTCCTGATATTACCTCAGACTTTATTTGCCTTTTTAATGTTTTGTTTATTTTCAAATACACAATAGTGAACACTCTCATAATAAAATTTGTGATCTTAAAAGCATGTGTATAGTACACTTTAGATATATCCTGGGCAGCTGATCCTTGATGCTGCTCACAGTCTTAATATTAGGTCTAATCATGTGAATTTATCTTACCAAAAATGTTTTAATGAAATCTCAAGTATGAGAAAGTGCAGAACTGCTCTTTTCTCATTTTCTGTCCGCAAGACCGTTTCCAAAGCACCTGAAGGACATAGGTGCTTGATTTCCACTGACCGCTATTTGCAGTTAAACACCTGACTTCCCCTGACAAAGTAGGTGGAGAATAACTCCCACAGGTACCTTTCATTTAGTCTTACTGAAAGTAAAACCACGGGTCACATATCTAACTACCTTAGTTTATTAATTGCACTCGAGGATTCTTCCCTGTCAGGTTCTTTTATAAATGTTAAATATTTTTAGCCTTGCTCCATAGCATAAAGGATATCTCAGATCCTAATATAATCAGGAAGTTTTATCTAGGAAATTCTCTGTTGTTACTGTGTCTAAGACTTCAGTCAATCTCTTGGTCTCTAAATTTTTTCCCCCCACAGAACTGAATATTTTCGCAGACGTCTTAATTTTATGACAGTGTACCAAAAAGATTTCTGAAGGAGGTGTGAAGAAAATGTTAACACTTCTGAAAGAAACATTTATTTCATGATCAGCAGCTTTCAGGAATGAGAGAGAAGACTGATTCCGACTTCAGTAACTCATTACAGTTATACGTTACTGTGACTTTTGCTGCTTCTAAAATTAGCTGATTCCCATAACATTTCCCTGGAGAAATACCCACTGCCTTTCCAAGATCTGTTGTCAACTTTGATCTATTTTTTAATTTTTAAATTGAAGAATATTATTGGTGTAATCAGATTAATAAGCCATAAAGCATATACTCAAAAATTTCCATTATGGATTATATATTTAATGAAGAATTCACCCAGAATGCTAAATGTAATGTCAAAGTCAGTTGTAGGATGTGTGTGGACAGTAAGATGTGAAGTTTCATCTGTCACAACCCAAACCTGTATTAGCATTCAAGTGATCCTTTTCTCCCTGTTACTCAAATGACTAGGTATTTCCTCTGGTTTGCTTCTTAATTTACCATGTCATGCTTTCCCACTAGGTAGTTTTAAAAATAACATATAGCAGATATTGGAAAATGAAATTCATTTTAACTCTCAAAAGAGGTCCCCCCAAGCCTGAAGGAGCTGCATCATTTAGGACACCTGTGGGACGCCATTGTACTAATTTTAAGTGTACTAATTTTATGTACTTAAGGACAATGCTTGTTCAATATTTTCACCAGCACTATGCTCACTTTCTAAATGAAATGTTTCTGACTACATAGCTAAAGGAATACAGAAGTCTTGGCTTTTCAAACTCCAATGCTATGTGCCATGGTACAACACATTCGATACACTTCAACTATTCCCATATCTATTGCTGAAACAAGCATCCTTACAGACAATATCAGAGAGTTCTTCTGTTACCTTGCGCAAGATATATGAAACAATGCTGAAGAAGTTTTTGATGCTGTGTAAATTCTTCTTCAACATAATTCACATAATTTCACACTGTAATGCCAGCATGATAGACTAGTAACAGGCTCCCAACAGACACATATAGAAATCATTTTGTCATGGTTATCTCACCTTGTAACAGCATTGAAAGGAGATGGTCTCCATGGTCTTGCATTAAACTGTCACATCATTGTTAAAATTCTGTTTCAGGAAATGGTGATGGTACATCTTGAGTGCTGTGAAAAATAACTACTTCATTGCCCACACCCAGTGGTTCTGTAAAACCAAATTACTGTCTTATTCATGAACGGGAGGGGAAAACATTTTTCCGTAGTAAGTGATAGTACAGATGAACTATTTTCTTTGCTTGTTTACCTGTCGCAGAACAATCATATCAATATTTTACCACCCCCAGTACTAAATCTTGTGACAATATTTATGTTTCTAGGCACCTGTATTTTTAGCTTGACCTGATTTTCAAGCCATTTTAAATATACGTTAAACATGCAATTTTTCCTTATGGTTATTTAATTTTTCATACTAAATATAGCTCAGCTACTCCCCTCAGAGGGCACTTACTTGATTTTTTTAAATTTCTGAGTATTCATTTCTCTGTGGTATTTTCTGCTTGTATCCTGACCATAATTTCACACCGGTTCACTGAGATCCTAGATGGAAAATAAATTTATTATACTGTTGCTGCAAGAGAAGAAATTAGACTGACTTGAATTGTTTAGCTCTAAGGTCATATCTTTTTTATTTAATAAAACCTTCCATTTCAATCATACATCTAGAAAGCAGTATCTGTTTAGCTGTACCAGCAAGGCATGTTAGTGAGATGGACTAGTCTTTGAATACTTAGCAGACAAATTATATCTGGTACACCAAGAGCACAGCTAAAAGGGTTCAAGTAGTTGTCACAGCAGGGGTGTAGAGCGGGCCAGGAGAGGCCCCTGCCAAAGCCTATGCAGCAATGGTGTTAAGGCACCACGTGGCATGGACTCCAATCTGGGATACAGCACAGCCCCCAGGACACCAGGAACCTCAACCCAGACAGAGCTCCAGGGCAAGATAGTGCACCCAGGTCTCAGGTGGCAGGCAGTGCCCCATGGCTCCGCCATGGCTGGAGCAGGTGACAGCAGTGGGGAGTTGCCTCCATCTGCAAGGAATGGAGGCACCTATTTGCTCACCTGGATTGATGTCCACGGAGGTGTACTGCAGTCCAGACACTTGGATTCAGAATGTTGTAAAGAGACTGCTGAGTCTTGGCTGGGCCTCAGGACACTGCATCTGCTGCTCTTCCACATGGGCACCAGCAATGTCAGGGAGACCTTGAGAGTACTAAGAGCAGCTGCGTGGCTCTGGAGGAGAGCATCCAGGGCACAGGGGCATCAGTGACAGTATCCCTGATCCCGTTGGTGAAGGGGCAAGGCTTGAGGAGGAGCAGATGGAACTAAGTGAGGTTCTGACTGGACGTAAGGAAAAACTTTTCAACATGAGGACAGTCAAGAAATGGAACAGGCTGCCCAGAGAGGTTCTCCGTTCTCCATCTTTGGAAGTTTTCAAGACAAGACTAGGAAAGGCCTAAGCAACCTTCTCTGACTTCATAGTTCACCCTGGTCTGAACAGCCAGTTAGACTAGGTGCTTGCCTGAAATCAGTTCCCTCCTGGTTTATTCTACTATTCTGTGATTCTGT
>Ga0181612_121729_pt1 | contig 15786 bp, 10 predicted proteins | sample HoacroProtozoa21_FD_119630 | JGI IMG/M metagenome (GOLD analysis project Ga0181612, IMG submission 119630) | Hoatzin crop microbial communities from Cojedes, Venezuel. Combined Assembly of Gp0051906, Gp0051904, Gp0051908
CCATTGCACAGCAATCAGACCACCCCTCAAACAGCTACATCACTCCACCCTCCTCCTCCGCAGCTCCCCAGCCCCACTCCTGAAACCCTGGAAACTGGTACAAACTGTGCCGGCCAAGGTCACTCTAGACCCAGCCTGCATCTGATGCATTTGCTAACACAGCAAAGATCTAATGGAAAGGAGGGCAGAACTTTCTGCCTTCAATCCCCACCTGACTGCAACCTTAAACCACTCAAGCTGGGAGCAGACACAACTGCCTCTAGCCAAAGCCCTTCTCTGAGCTGCTGTCTCAGTAGCGGGAAGACAAACAAAGCTCATGCCCTTCTCAGCATCCAGGACCCTGAAAAAGGGCAAGGGAGGGCATGCAAAAGAGCAACCAGAGCATAAACACAACGCCTAGCAGCACCTCTGCTTGCTGTGCCATTCTTCACTGCTGGAGAAGCTGAAGGTCATTAAACATGATGGAAAAGTGGTGATGGTGGGGGAAAGGAGGTACAAACAATGTGATACTCTAGGTCCATATCTCAAAGTGCCACTGTTTCCCAGAACAGTCAGTCCAATGTGCCTTTGTTCTGGTGGCCAAGGAAGAGATGCAGGTTGAAAGCAAGGCTACAGGAGACAATCTAAGTGATCACACTAATTGACTATGTGGACATTGCTCTGCTCCATTAATGCACACCCTCACATGCACGAGCTTCCCACGTACACTGCTTCTCTAGACAAGAGAGATTCCCACTCCAGGCTTCTCGTCTCTCTCAGATGGGAAGAGAATTACCATGAAGGGCTGTGACCAGCTGAAGTGAAGACTAAGGAGCAAATGCTGACTGACCATCTCCACCAACACTGCTGGCCAGAAGGGGATTGCTCCTGCAGCAGAACAGCTTCACAGCTGAACACAGAGGAGTCTTGAGGGTCTGAGGAAACTCTGCAACCAGCTCCCATCTTTCACACAGAGCAGGGAGATCTGCACCCCCTAGCAAAACACATGGCAGCTGCAAATAAAGGCCTGCAGTGGCTACGATGGACCTCGCTCTGCTGCTGCTGCTGGCACAGCTGCTGCTATGATGCTCAAGGGAACTGCACAACTGCCCAGGTGTATGGGACTTGCTAAGGCAGTGAGAAAATCCTAGACTCAATCTGGGGAGGATAATACGCGAGTCCTCAAGGAGGGGGTCCTTCCTTGAGACCACCCCAGTGGAAGGCACTGCTTGGCCTATCCCTTCAGAAGACACCCAGCCCACAGAGCCACACCAGCCTCCTCGGTCACACTGCAGCAGGAGTTGGGGGCCAAGGAGGTTGCCCACAGCAGCTTAAGGGTCTTCCCCTGCTGTGGAGTCCAGCTGAGCCACTGAGCTCCACTGCACACCAGCAAGCCCTGCACATCACCACCCCAGCTCTGGCTCCTCCAGAGAAACACAGACCCATGTCTCCCTGCTCTGCACCCACCCAAGAGGTGGGGGAAATGAGGAGGATGAGAAAGCCATTGCTCCCCACCACTCACAGCCAACACACAGACAACTCACGTACAAGAAGTCTGCAGCATTGGCGTTTTGTCACTCACATCATACCTAGAAGTACACCTTAGCTAACCCTTCACAGCTCTGCATGTCATCCTCGCCCCAGCAATAAGAGAAGAGATTCTGCGGCTCGCAGAGGACAGTGGGTCCAGCCCACCCATTTCATACCATTGCTGCAAAACATGCCCTAACGTAGAGCAAGAGCGTGGGGAATGATGGACAGCTCTAGGCATGAGAGCTGCCTGAATTAATGAGTGCTAAAATCAACATTCAGAGGAGCTTGCTTCCTTTCCCAAAGGATCCACGATGCAAGCTCTTCACAGGGAGCACATCTTCGAGCACATGCAAATGCCACAGGAGAGGGAGCCTGGCCAAAGGCTGCGGGGAAAGTAGGGATTTCCATATGACCAAGCTCTGTTACAGTTGTGCAGCTTGTCTTACCCGTAAGTTGACCTTACCAACACCATTTCATAGCTCCCCATCACGCTCTCTGCTCCTGAACATGGGAAGAGCAGGGCTGCTCATCAATGCACACGCAGGTTTTGACACAGGGGTGGCTGTTCCTCAACACCACATGAATATCACCACCAGTGCTTGAGCTGGTTCAAGGAACAGCCATTCCAAAGACCGTGTTTCTGGCTCTCCTACAACACAGAGGCAGGGAAGAGAGAGTGGGGCTTCTGCCTGAGAGATGGTAACAGACACCCCAAGTTTTCACGCTCAGTCTGCGGACACACCGGACAGAGGTTTACAGCCTATTGGTTGTTCTAAAAGCTTCTCCTGATGTGAGGATTTCCAGAGGAGGATAAACAAGAGTTTCTATTTCTCAGCAGCTAACGGAGAGCCCAGACAGAGCTGACCACAAAATAACAGATGGGAACATGAAAGCACAGCCTCCCAGTCCCACGCTGAGCTGAAACACCGCTTCTTCCATCCTCTGTAAGTTCTTCAAGATCTGAAAGCCTGACCCAGTTTGCTGTCTGGTGTTTTCCCTGCCTATCCAAATTTATCACCTCTGCAGTACTCAACAGTTGCACCCCCCAAAAGCCATAGAGGGCTGTCGAACAAACAGCTGAGCATGACAGCAAGGAGGAGAGATGTTCAGGAGCACCATCCGGGAAGAGGAGGGCTGGGATCCACGTGCCAAGCCAACAGCCCCAGCATGGAGCCGGAGCTGCTGCTCCTTAGTTCCTGACCTCATAGATTTTCTCCCGTAGCGAGAGGGCTCCTGGCTCCCGTTCAAAGCTGTCTATGAAAGCCTCACTGAGTGCTTCCGCCTGGCAGCAGCAGCTGCTCCCAGCCCAGTAGCCAGAGCCATGCAGCTCCAGCAAACAAGAAACATCTGCCAGCCTTGTGCAGGATGCCAGGAGAGCAAGCGTCCAGCCGTGGTGGGCACCAGCATCCTACCTGTGTCTTGCAGAGAGGGTATGAAGGTGTAGGTGAGGGCAGAAGGCACATCTCCTTATTTTCTCCCTGCCTGCATATGCTGGGCAGCACGGAGGCTTTGCGCACAGAAGCGAGGACCAAGATGCTTGGAGCAAGCTTTCGCAGGGCTAAGATCTAAAGCAGGTGTAAGGCATCAAGGTTAGCGGTGCTACCCAGAGACCGAGCTGTGTCCTGCAAAGAACAACCTGATGTTCTTCGCAGTCACTCTTCTCCCACACAGAGCTTCATCTGCAGGGGAGAGGTGGTTTTGAGGACCTGAACGTGAAACCTCCAGTAACTCACTCAGCAGAAGCAGAGGTGAGGAACTCAAGGAGCTTGGCCCCACCAGTACATCCCATCACACCACCACAGTTTCAAGAAAAGCTCAAATTTCAAGCGAAAGCGATTTGCAGTGGGTTTCCAACGCATTCACCATGAGAAGGAAGGCTCTGACGCCCTTCTAACAGGGTCACTGAAGCAGCTTTCTGTGCCCTCCCTTTCCTCCCATCACCTTGTTTCTCCCCCAGGATGGACACCAAGCCAACTGAACGAGCTAAGGGACAGATTTTTGCACAGCACTGCCGTACTGAGGCCATACATGACAGAAGTTTTACAGCTGTTCATTACTGAACATTTACCTTCCATCTGTGCATTGGGAGCCTCTGCAAATCTCTTTGGACATGTCTCAGATTGGACACCCTTTCCCCCAAAAGCCTTGTCCACAGGAACCAAGGAGCCCTTAGACCACAAATGCTGCATTGTTTGTGTTTCCCTTTGGCTGAGATGCCCTGCAGGCATAGTCCTCTAGCAGATGAATGCTCACCTCAGCCTTTGGCAGTCCACCACACCCACAGGTCAGGAATCCATCCTACTCAGTGATTTTAGAACACTGCCCAGGCAAACCTTGCTGGCTCACCCCGGTGACTGTCCAGTCTCCTGCATTTGCTCATGCACAAGACTCACCAACGTCACAAAAATACAGCCTCTGGAGGGACTGAAGGAACCGCTCCAGCGGTGTGAAATGCCACCTTTCATTTTCACTCAGGTCAAAATGCTGATGTTCTCTGTGGCCTACGCAGCCTGAAAGAGATGAGGGAAACGAGGCTGGCAAGCTGATGCTCTGTTACAAATCACAGCCTCTCCAATGCTTCATTTAAATTTATTTGATGCTTTTTCAATTAACAAGTGGGCTGCAAATCTAACCCAACATGCTTGTTATTGGCTTGCTGGCTGCACACCCACAAACTCAGACAATGCAGCCCACAGATGAAAACAGAGAGAGGAATACAGAAGATGGAATAAAAGCTGCAAATGGTGGCCATGCCTTGGAGAAACGACTTGGAAATAATAAATGTCTTCCATGAGCGGAAAAAAAGAGCCTAAGAGGAATGGAATGGCAGCTCTGCAAGCTCTTCAAAACCTGAAGGAAGAGGCAGCCTGTCCCAAAAGACTAAGCACAAAAATATTGCTCCAGAGAAAAAAAAGAAAAGGGGTAAGGAATGTTGTCATGTAGGAGGCTCAAAACACAGGCACGCATTCAAGGAGAAATCTGGGAGAAAGAACAGCAGAAAGCTGCGGGCAGGTTCGAGGCACAGGCAGGTCTGGAAGAGAGGGATTGCCTCTCCACAGCAGCCATAAACATGTCCCAACAGCAAGGTGCAAGCCATGGCTTTGCACAAGGTCTTGAACAGGCATGGACAGGTCCTTGCACCAGGCCCAGCCCTTGCACAGTTTCTAGTTGAAGCACCTCTGGCAACACAACCCCTCTGCCAGAGACTACCCAACCACAAATGGCTTGTGAAGTCCTTGCTCGCCTTCCCTCTCTAGAAGAGATGGAAGGAGAAAGTAAAATAAGGTAGTACCATTCTCACCAAGGCTGCTGCCCGTTTTCTGCTCCCTGGTTTCTGCCTCAGCTGTCTGATAGTTGAGTAAGAGACAAAGCTGCGCAATCACCAGCTGTTACCAGTAAGCAGGTCCGGATATGCTGTTCTTGCTTTCCTTCTCAAATAATATTCTTAATAAAGTTCATTGTTGCCAGCTTACTCTAAGAAAAACAACTGGTAGGCAGCTATGCCTAAACCACCCAAAACAGCAAACCACCTACACAAGTCAGTAATGCAATAAACCCAAAGAACAAACCAGCTATCCAAGTGCTTTCCATCTGGATGAAGGAATTGCTCCCCCCCAGTCAATACAGGCCACCAGAATTAACATACTCCAAAGAAAGATTAGCAGGCCCCTTATCTCAGGAGCTTAAAAACCAGGACTGCTGATGCCTGTGTCTCCAAGCATCATGAATGTGGCATTGGAGTAGCACACCATCATGAAACTCTGGCAGGTGCTGGGACATGCTTGCAAATCACAGTGGGATCTTCATCTCCCACCAGTACTACTCTAGCCTTCTCCTTGAAAGCAAGGAGCCCATCCCACCATAGTCTCTGCAGAAGAACCAATCTTCCAAGCAAACTTGCTGCCAGTCCATGGAGAGGTCTGAAGGACACAGGCAAGCAAATGATACACCCACCCTACTGCTGAACACAGACCCTTCAAAAATCACAAGCAGATAGGAGAGACCACCTGGGCTAGCACCTAAGTCACTAGCTGAAAACACCAGTTATGTGCCTCTGGCAGGGCCAGCAGTTTGAAGAAATCAAAGACGCTTTTTAAATTATGCCTGTGATTTATGATCTAACACTTAAGTGCTGTTTGAGACTCTAGATAAGCAAGAGTACCCTGGAGTTTTGTCTGAAAACCTGGTAAAGGTGGATGCATGAGGGCCCGAACACACCACAAAGCAAGCTGGGACAACAGGGGACAATTAAACAAAAACTGAGCTCTTATCTCACAGTCAGGACTTAGGACCTAGTATTGACTCTGCCAACGCATGTGGGAAAGCAGTGTGGGGGAGGAAAGCTCTCACTGCTGAGATGCAGAAGACTAAAAACTGTCAGTGCTCCTCCGCTTTCATCTCTTCTCCAGCCTCCCAGGGTGGAGGTGATTCAGAGGTTCAGAGGCAGATGCTGCCCTGCCTGGGCTGGCAGCTCTCCACCTTGCCCCAGAAAAAAAGACTTCTCCCAGGCCTCCCAGCCTTTTTCAGAAAAATAAGTGAAGAACATACTCTGTGAAACGGAGAAGCCAAGGCGGAGCTCACGAGAAGAGGCAGCTTTTAACCTTCCTTTGCACTAAAATCGCATCTTTAAACATAAATGGGATGGGTGAAAGGCAGTGTGATGTACCTTAAGCATATAAAGAGATGGTTAGGTACCCAGGAAAGTTTAAAACAAGGCCCACATTATACACAATAATAATTATAACTGCTAAAAGTGTGTGGCAGGCAACCATAAACCTAGGCTCTGAGCAATCTCTCGACTTGCTAGACTCGGTACCAAATTGTATTTATTTTCTCACAGGATTTAAGGAGCAATAAAGTAGAAACTTGGATCAGATGAGTACGTAGCACCAGTGTAAGTGGATCTCTGTAATTACAGCTGTTAACAGGGGCAGAGAACATCAGGCTTTGGGGCAAGGATTGAGGCATATTGGGGCAGGATTACAAGAGATGCTGTCTCCAGGCTGGTTTCCTAAGGTACCTGATGTCTTCTGCCTGTCATCCTGGTGACAAAAGGAGCAGCAGTAGGCAAGCTGCTAGGCAAAAGCACAGCGTCTGCCAGGACCCACCAGTCCCACAATCACACTACAGCATGTTGCAGCCACCTGGCTCTCCGCTGCAACAGCATAAGCAGAGACAAATTCAGATCTCACCACTGAGCTGCAAGAGACAGAGCACCCAGTGCTTAGAGCTATGGGTGGTGGCCATGCATGAACAGAAACACCGTCCTTCTCATTTTACCAACAGCCAAGGGGATGCAAACAAGCCAAGGGACTGGTCCAAAGTCATCAATGGGTGGTAAACCTGGGAACTAAATTCAGACAACATCATTTCCCATCCAGGGCCTTCACAGGAGACAAAAAGCTCCCAGTAGAGGTTTTGGACAGGACAGCCGTTGGTCTCCTGCTGGGCTGTCAGAGCTGGCAGCTCCCCTGGACAGACATGCCTGGGGAGGCAGGGTACACCAAGCAGGCAAAGCCCGGAGTGCGGTAAGAGGCACCCTGCTCTCCAATTATCCTAACGAAATCACAGCTGTGTCACAGGCGCAGGCAGCCAGCAGAGAGGCAGATGCTCATGCACAGATACGCAACGGGAGATGCAAGTAGGGCTGGGAGCAGGGGGGCAGGCTGAGCACCGCTGCCGTTTTCCCCACTCAAAGCCCAGCTACAGGAAAGGGGGAAGGCACTGTATAAGGTGGCCTTGCACATTACTTAAGAAAAGGGCCAGTCCAAACATGAGCACCATTGATGCATATCAGGCCAAAAAAAGTACCCCATAGTCAAGAAATGCATTCCCCCTATGAAATTTCCATTCTCCTCTCCCTCTCCATCTTTCGCTGTTCCTCCCAAACAACCGCTGACAGAGAAAAATTAGGAAGCTGGTTTCAGGAAACACATCCAAGTCATTTTCACTGAGAAGAATTTACAATGGAAGTAGGTCTGGCTGTTCAGATTCCTGCTTACTTTAAATCCAAACACGTATGTCTTTTTAGAGCAAATAAATGGATAAGGAAAAGGGTATTTGAGGCCAGGAAGTGTCAAGAATTGTTTTGATAATGCTTTTAGTTTTAAATTTTTTTTTCTTTTAATGTTTAATGGATAAGAGATTTTTTAAAATGTCATGTTTTGGAGCAAAATAATATTACAAGAGTCCTGGTGAGCTCCAGTCTCCAGGAATGAAATGGTGCATGCAGCACATGTCCTACCACACTACAGCTCCTGCAGCAGAAAGGTCCAGACAGCAAGCCACTGGCATTGGGATCAGGTGGAAAGAGGTAGAAGCTGTTGGCCAGCAGCAGAAAAGCAGACAAACGATATATTGGGACAGTAGGAGCCCCATCTACTCCTGCCCATGCAGCACTCACCCTCTGGACAGCTAACCAGACCCACAGTGAAACAGGGTCCTCTCACCTGGGGATAGTTCAAGGCCCCGCAGAAGGCGAAGAAACACAGAGGAGGAGTGAGATGGATCCCTCTCTGCAGGGACAGCCAGCTCCGGCCAAGTTGGACTTGGACAGGTGTATCTTGGGGTGCCCTTTGGTTAGCACCCAGCTTGGCTCACCCAGCTTTCCTCGACAGCACCTAGGATTTGGTACCGGACAGGGATAAGCAGGGTCAACTCCCATCTGTCCTCCCTCACATGTGGTGTATCACAGGCCACTAATCATACTCTCCAAAGTTGTATCTTTTTCAGGTAAAGGTGGTACACCATCTTTTTTCCCCCTTCATTTTTCAAGACAGAGGGTACAGCAGCACAGGTGCAATAATGTCATCTCCACAGGCTAGCTGTGGGTGAGGGACAGTCCATCTTGGGATAAGGGAGAAAGACCAAGTTTCTTTCTTGCCTTTCCATTCCCAATTGGACACCAATAAAAAGCTGCGCATACACTTCATTCAAAGACAGAACTCAAAGGCACAGCTTGAGTGACCCCAAACAGCCAAAACCAGATACTTTTGGAGTGGCCCCTTTATTAGTAAGCCATTTAATTTATGTGATCAAATACAACGATCACCCTTCTGCATTCATTCAGCCCTTGCAGTGCCTTTGCAAGCACACATCCTTATTTGTTAGCAGAGCAGGGACGAAGGGGAAGAAGGCACAGCAAAAAGAAAACCTGCAGGGCTCGCTTTAGCAAGTCTGGGAGAAGGAGGGGGGAAAATGCATTAGAAAAGCAAGTGATGGGCATCATGGGGAGCCGATGACAAGGGGGCAGCAGGAAGAGGAGATAAAAGCCAGCAAGCAGGCACCTGCTGCTGACACCCCATCTCTGCCCTCCGCCCCACTAGGACATGTTACTAGCAGGGTGACACAATGCTGTTGCAAGTATGAATATGCATCAAGTAATTATGCAGCAGATATTCAGGGGCACACAGCTGATTTACGGACCCAGCTGCAGCCTACAGGGATGGAGACACTGAGCATGGCTGGCAGAGAGGTCTGGAGAAGACCTCCAAACCCAGCCCTTCAACAGCCAAGGTGAATGAATTTGTCACGACCAGGTCTGAAGCCAAGCAGAGCTAACCAAAGCATTGTGTGTTCAATACTGAGCAACCATCACACAACACTGACAGAAACAGAGAGGCCCAAAGGTTAAGGCACAAGATTTAAGATGGGATCAGCAGATTTTGTTAAGATTGGGTCCTGGATTAACCAAACCTCACTTTGCTGCTCATGGTAAATCTCAGCCAATAATAGGTTTGTTAATATGATGCTCATGTCCCCTCCCTCTGCAGCAGTCTGGATTTTAAAAATATCCAAGCAATGTTGCTGTGCATGGGTTATTTAAATGCATCACTGTCACAGCACAGACCTGCTGCAAATAAGACTGAAGATGTATAGATTACAGCTCTCCATACCGAAAAGGGAGGAATCTCCCTCTTTTTGGGTCTGGAGCCACAACAGGACAGTGCACAGGGACTCATCCTGTCCATCTTGCAAGCATCACAGCACGGACGGAGAAGGCATGCTCCTTCAACTCCAAGTAGCCTCCACACAGGTTCATATATCCCACCTCCCAGGGAACACATGGTGTAGCCTATCAAGGAAGTAGTAACTCCACCCTGCCATGAGGGACCCACAGCAATTAAGTGACTCATTGATGGACACACAGGAAACATCACAAAGCTGGGGATTTCTGCTCCCCCACGTTCGAGGTTTTGCCACAAGAATATGCTTGTCATCAACGGCTACAGTTGATTACACAGGGGACAGCGGCACAATGCCTACTCCATCACCTCCACTGCAGCTTGCAGCACCTGTTGGCAGACCTGCAAAAGCAGCAGAAGCTGGGGGTGTTCCTTTCAGATCTTCCTTGGAGCCCACAGCAACGACAACATGCAGGATTTGGATGTGCTCACAGCCAGCATCCACAAGCACCTTAGGGCTGAAAAGAAATCACAGAAAAGCGAGACACTAGCCTGTGTGAGATGCAGCTCCACCTAAACACTGAAGCCTGACAAGCTCATTGACGAATAAGCAAAGCCTCTGAGAACAGCAGAGCAGTTGAGGTCCCTCTGATAATGACTAAAGAAAGGTTAGGTATACCTACGTCTTCTTGAAATCCCTCAACTCATCCCCAGTCCCTCAGGACATCCCTGGTAGAGACAATGAGTAAATCCAGATCTGGCCTTGGCACTGCACTTGATGTGGCCATCAAGCTCGGAGACCCTGCCCTACCTCTTTGACTCAACTTAGGTGTTCCTTTACACAGATCAACAATTGATGGAGAAAAGGGCAACGCAGGGCTCTTGTCCTCACTTGGACCAGCGTGACAGCACTGCCAAGTGCTCCCTCCAGTCACATTAACCGGATTTGCATGTTTGAAAGGGGTATGGATAGTAAGCATGCCATGCCTTGAGCTTCAGGGATGACAACTCACTGTGGAAGAGAGAGTCAGAGGGTTCATTAAGTGAAAGGATAAAAAGATGCAAGCGAGCTTGGACACAAGCTCTCAACTGCAAACAGAAAGAAGAAAACCTTCAAGTTTTTAGAGAGAGAATGTCTTTAGTAGGCAGAGAAGTGAGCCAGAGACCAGCACTTGCCCACAGTTCGTAGCACCCTGGCAGGTACCTGAGTGACCAGACACAGCTGGTGCTTACAACACTCACGGACACGATTTCACCCTGTTCTTCAGCACCTGGTTTCTCCTGAGACTACATGAAGGCACTCTAATTACTGCAGCTTCATTAGGGCAGTGTAAGCGATGGCCAGGCATGAAAGATGTCGTAGGGGACTGTCACATAGTCCAAAATCGTCTTTTACTTTTTCCAGTTGAAACCATCTTTGGTCCCAGAACAAGATGTCATCCTGTCAGATGATCTGCAAACAAAAAAGGGGGCTACTACACCAAAGTTTCCACTTGGGAGAATTTATTTCTTTTTAACTCTGGTTGTCCCTGATGTCCATACAACACTCAAATCTTTATCTTCTGAAGCCACCGGCTTCCCTAACAGCTTGTAGCAATGAGGTCCCCAAGCTACAAACATCACTTCCTCTTGCCAGGCTTGCGTACACAGCTTTCCATTTCCTTTCCCAGTGTCCAGCCATCTCCCACTAGCCTCTCAGACTTTCTGATCCTGCTGCCCAAGCACAACTCTGCAATGCTGGGGAAGCGCACATTGCAGACATGTTTAAAACAGAAATCTAGCAGTGTTCATTGGACTTACTCTTGGACTTTGTAAGTTCATGCAAACAGTTCTGTATTTGGCCTGAAAAAACATAACCACAAAAGGCAAACTTAGAACTTCAAAGCCGACTTCAGCTGACAGCCCTAAGTCACCATGCGTCTGTAGTATGGACAAGGAGTAAGATTTTTTTAGTTTCCCAAAGGAAGGGAGAGGACAGCCCAAGCTGAGGACTCAGAACCAAATGCGAGTCCCAGAACTGAGATCTGCCCTCAAAGGATCACCTTAAGTAAAGGATAGAAAGTAGCATCCCTGCAGTGAAGACACTAAAGCCAAGACAGTCAACACTAGTTGAGGACCTCACTTGGTCTGTTTTAATTTTCAACCTTAGCCCACTTAGAACACTTCCCCCTCTCAGCATCTTGAGACAGTAGCAAGGTAGACTGACATTTCCTAGGAAAGCAAGGGTTAAAAATACACCTTCATTCAGCCAGGGAGGCACAGAGAGCACCTACAGAGCAGGTATAAAAGTCAGCAATCATAAAGCAGAAGGAAGGAGGTGACCAAGTTGTTTCCTCCTCCCTGGAGATCTGGCTTGCCATGAGGAATTGCACATGGTGCTGGTGGGCACTAGCACAGAGAACTTGCTCCCGGAATCAGCAGCTGAGTGTCTTCCCAGGATCCTCAGCTAAGAGGCACAAAGCATCCCCTCCTTTCCCCTACCACTGCCTCCTAAGGACACGCAAAGTCTCCCTAAGGAGTTTCTGCAAGGGGAGGGTGACAAAAATAAGCTTGCATATGTTATATAGCAGCCTCTGGGTTCATCCATACTGATGGAGGTGCAGGCACCTGTTAGACAATGCCTGGGGACTACAGTGGAGGAACTGCTGCATCAAAGATCAAGCTGACTCATGGTTCATTGGTTTAAAATATAATAGATACAACAAAACAAAACCTAAACCTCCCTTCAGCCCATCAGGAAAAATTCAAGCATCTGCCTTCAATCCCCTGGTATATTAATAATACAACTACATAAATTACATATGTTATATTTTCTATATGCTATGAGATTGGGGTGGTTGGGAAGACCTGTTACATGACCTACATCACCCTGCAAATCACCGACTGCTGGGAGCATTTCATGCTATCACCCTTTGTCATCAGCCCTCAGCAAGCCAGTCCTGACCTTTTATTCTATTGGTTACCACTGTGTTCAGCATCTGTCCTTGCAAACACCAGCAAAGACAAGAATTGAAGTTTACGCCATGCTTTCTGGAATGGCGGTTGAAAACTGGACCTTAGGGCACCAAAAACCTCATACAACTACTTCTCGGGCTACAGGGGGCTCCAGGCAGGGCTGATGGGACAGAGATGGCATGCACACCAAAAGACCACAGTCTACGTGCTTGCTCAGACTAATGGCTGCATCCCTTTTCACATATTCAGGTTTTTTTCGGTCTGCTACTACAAACATGAACTGTAATAGCTGTTAAGTTGTTGTTCTTTGTTGAAGTTGTTCCAGGTAGGAGCCTAGTCCTGTGTGTGGTCTGGGATTCCTCTCCAATTGCGCTCACCTACACCCACAAAATTTGTCTATGGTGCCTTTGCTGACCATTCAAGACTGCAAGAATGCTAAATGTCACAAGGCTGTTTGGGGTGGTTTTTTTTTCTTCCCGTCAGTGGTTAGGAAAAAGCAAGCACAAAATTGGACAGGTGATGTGAACCAGCACTGTTAAAGATGATCGGTCTACTCGGATGATGCAAACTTCCCAGCTCTTGTCACGACAAGATCTGTCTTGTGAGCTTTGAGTTGGACTCAGAAATTACTCATAAGATATGGAAATGATACCCCTGAGGAAACAGTCAGTAGAACAACTACAGAAAGTCTTCACTTTTGAACAAGCAGCTCTTTCAGAGTTTTGGTGTTTGGTTTGGGGTTTTTTTTTGTTAAAGAATGCAGAGAACCACCAAAGTATCTGGAGTCAACTTTATGGGTCTGTTCCTCCTCAAATGCTCAGTAGGACAAAATTCTCCTTCTTTAGAAGAATAAATTCAGACTCAGCTTGAACTCTGAATTTTTACAGTCTTGCCAGTATTGCGAGATCTCAACATGATGACATGCTTTCCCAGGAGCCTGGCAGAGAGACAAGCCCCTGGAGAGATTTCAGACAGGGGTGATGTGCTGATTAAGCCTCCCTGCTTCCTCTGACAGCAGCAGAGCTCACCAGTGCTGTTTCTCAGGGCTCCTACAGCATGCACAGGAGTTTCTCACTCTTGAACGTCATTCGCACCTAACCGGAAATAAACTGCGCTTGATTTCCCCCTTAAAAGTCCTCTTATTTCCAGAAAGCAACTCCCTGAGGACCATGTATGTCCCTACAATAAACCTTTAAGGCCATGGCATCAAGTACTGGGTACAGTTCCTACATAGCTCTCATTGTTCCCACACAGGAACTTCAACTGAAAAAAAATAAAATTAAAAAATTGAATCAAATGTTTGCAGAAAGCTTTTTTTAAAAACAGAAAAAGCCCATGGAAACCACCGGCTTGTATGTCAAATCACCCAACTTTAACCTGAAACACTATTTAAGCAAAAAGAGATGTTGCAGTGTTTTGTAGAGAGTGAGTGTACTAACACAAGAGGAAAATTCATACTTCAACAGCAAGGAAAGCATTGAGCTCCTAAAGCTCGACTTTGCTTACTTACCCTCACAATCCATCCTTAAAAACTTGGGGTAAAGGTTGTCTCATTCTAAATTATTTCCCTCCATCAGAGGCTGATTAGGGTCTAGGATCTCGACTCAAACCCCCACTAATCACAAATATTTTATCACCTCATATAACGATTTTTGCCTTTCATCTGCACACCTAAGATAGGACAGAGAGGATGCAAGACCTACATTGAACGAAAGTGTATTTGAAGTTAGTATTTCTTACCAAATGGAGACGTACCATAAAGTATCTGTTTCAAGTGGCGGCTGCCATTCCATAGGCTTCATTTGCCCTTACTTCCACATAATTTTGATCAAACTCAGGACATACTGTGTCAACTCAAACAGGAAATCTGATTTAAGCTAATAGTCAAAACTGTGATCAGATACAAAAATTTGTGTAGTTGGCCTTTTTCCCCCCCTCAAGAGGCCGGGACATGGCTGCAAAGTCTGAAGAAGACACTAATGAGATCACTGCGAAACATACAGCTGATGGCCCAGGTTGTTTTATAGGGTGACAACTCCCACACGACACTTTAAACAAGCACTTCTTTTTCTACAGCACCAAATCAATCACTGCTCTTGAAGACCACAAATGCATAAAAAAAACCAAGTTCAGAGAGTACTCTGGAAAACACAATGAACCACAGACTTCATGAGGTTTACTCAAAGTTTCGCCACTGTACCTGAAGATGAAGTGCGCTCTCCACGTCTAAACTAGACACCTTTTTCTGAACCTGTACTAAAATGGAGGGAATTTACCCTCTACAGGAGCCCATTTTCATCCAGTAGCTCAGGAAAGAACAGGCGCAAATATCTCCATGAGCTGTGTCGGTGCCTGACAGAGCTGACAAGCACACTTCATACAGCCCTCTTGAGATAACACTGCCTTAGCTGAACAAGGTGGAGACAAAATTTTTGTTTGCAACACACCAGGTTCAGATTCTTTTGACGACATCCCGTGGTGTGAACGTTCCTGTTCTTGCATGATCTGGGCGATGCTAGACCTGCTTGCTCCTTCATAGCATCACCCAGCCACCACTGAGCCAATGTGGGAAGGCACCAAGGAAGAAGGACCTGGCATCTACTTCGACCAGACCCAGCTGACAGGCTGGGTACCCGCAGTGCTATGTATGGCCTGTGCCTTGCCCGCAGCAGCCATAGTGCCAGCAAACACAAGCTCCCACCACCTTTCCGAAGCTGATTCGCAGTGACATGTTGCTTCTTAAGGAAAAAACCACAACATGCTCGTTTCAAAGTAGCTAGCTAGTGAGGAATAACAGGGAGAGGGGAAAAAACCCCACTGCCTAGCACCACTTCCCCTTCTTTCTCTCACACAGAGTTGAGAAATTTGTATTAACTGCAAGCTTATATTAATTTCAAAGCATGAGAATCTGAACAAACACCCTCCTTGGGCAACCAAGGCCAACCCCAGGAAAATATTTGCATCTATGGGATATGCGAGTTGTGCAACCACCCAAACATCAAACCAGATAAGGCAGGGACCTTTCACTGGTCTCTACAGAGACACGTTCACAACTCCGCAACGCTGACTCAGGCTAAGACAAGTTGCTTTAATTTTCCCTCTGTAGCTATAGCCTTCACAGGGGAAATAATACCAGCCAACTTCATATCCAGTTTGAAGCCACTAGATGGTATTTGCAGAGCTGAATCAGAAACCAAAGCAGCCTTCAGTGGAGTACGCGAGGGAACTGGGGTTCCCTGCGATGGGAGTCGTCTTCCCACCCTAAAGGTAAAATCTTAAGGAAGTTCTTGGTGCAACAAGGCTAGCTCTGCTTGTCGCCAGTAGGGGGGAGGTGATTCTGCCCCTTTACTCCACTCTCGTGAGACCCCACCTGGAGTACTGCATCCAGCTCTGGGGCCCGCAACATAAGCAGGAC
>Ga0181612_128485_pt1 | contig 15786 bp, 9 predicted proteins | sample HoacroProtozoa21_FD_119630 | JGI IMG/M metagenome (GOLD analysis project Ga0181612, IMG submission 119630) | Hoatzin crop microbial communities from Cojedes, Venezuel. Combined Assembly of Gp0051906, Gp0051904, Gp0051908
CCCCAGGAGAAAAAAAAGTGGGAGTTCTTTGTGAGAGAAAGGAAGTTTAGGGGTAATTGTTTTTTGTTTTGGTTTGGGAATATTCCCCCCCCCCCCCCCCAGGGTTTTAGATTAAATTGGCGCAAGAAGAGGCCATTCAGCTCTCTGGGTGCTGTTCACCTTGAAGAAAACTGTGTCTAGAGGAGCACAGTTCCTTTCCAGGAAAGATCAATAGTATGAAGTAGGAGTTATCAGTGGACGCTGTATCGTAGCCATGGACATATATCAAGAGAGACTAAAACCAACAAATAGTCAAGTTTCTGTGCTCTGCTTGTTCATGGCACTTGGAAAGCTCTGAGCCTTTTTTCCGTGCTGTGTTTATACAGAAAGATCGAGGGTGGGGGAGACAGTGCGGCTGTAAACAGAGTTGATATATTGGGTTTTTTCCACAGTTTTTCTGTATTTACTGACTTAATTGTCATCTTCTATTCAGACTGTAGTTTTAAATGAATTGCTAGTTTGATTTAAAATGAATTGTTGATTTCAAAATCGTCTGTCTCCAGCCATTTCCCACCATGGACTCTTTGGTCAGCACATTTTCTTATCCTCCCAATTTGGCCTGATGAATTTTCCTTTATCTGAAGTATTTTATTTTTCAAGTCTTTGATGTCTTTATGATCGTGATTCAACATTTCAATCTTTGCTTCTGGAGAACACGGTGCTTGGACAGCAGCTGTGCCCCATAGCTAGGCTACATGGGGCAAAGGCTTGTAACAGAGCGACGCAAAACTCTCCCAGTTGCCAGCAACATTACACTGAGTTGTACTGAGCAAAGGCTTTGCCCCAAAGCCTTTTACTCTCCTTGGATCTGATTTTCCCCCTTGATTCACACTTCTCTTCCTAATGAAGACCAGAAGAAGGAGCTTCCTCTTCCCCAAGGCACTTGAATAGAGCTTGGAGGAAAACTGTTTTCATTCCAAAAGTGGTTCTGGGTATTTCATGATCTTTCTCATTCTGTGATATTGGGTGAAAACAGGGATTCTGGTAAAAAGGAAGTTTCCTTTTCCCCCAGTGAGAGCTAATAAGTAGCCTAGTTGCTAGGGCACATGCCCAGGGCAAAAGACACTGAATACCTCCTCAGTCTGGTCCTTACCAGAGACTGAGCTTTGCTCTTGCGCAGTGCAGGGCCTGGGGTGCCTGATCATCTTCATCTCCCCTCTTCTCTCTGTCTGATCATTCTCAACTTTCCCCCAGAATTGCTATTATTCCCATGGAACTTTGCTTAATCACCCATCTAATAAAACCTCCGTGTGTTTCTAGCCAAGAAAGTTGAAAAACTCGAATAGGACTTGAGTTGCAGAAGTTGGTTACCTCCAACCCTAGAGGATACACATATTTATATTGGCTTTTTTTTTTCTCTTTCAAGTACAGTGGATTATCATAGAATCGTAATGTCCTTTCCGAATTGCTTTTCCAAGGGGTGATGTTGTATAATTCATGAAAACTAGACATGGAAAATGTCAAGCAGGTCTCCTGGTCCAACCATCTGCCAGGAGGAGATTGTTCCCTGCAGGATTTTCCCCGGTGCTCTGCTGTAGCAAAGTAGCAAGAGATGCTTTATCTGCAAAGCAGCTCCATGCCTATTTATAGTCCTGCAGAACTCATTATCTTTAGTTACGGAGAAATGACTTTACACCCCTGTTACAGAATAAGATCCCTCTGTCCACAGTGTTGCAGCTGATTTGCCCATGTGCACATCCCCAAAACCACAAGTGTGAAAGCTGATAGGCATTTGCAGCTTGATAATTAAATCAGAAACGTATCTCATCCACTGCAATCCCATATCCTGCTTTTCCATAAACATCGATAACCAACCGGCAACCACTTGATTACTCCCCCATGAATAATCGGCAGCGCAGCAAAATGTTCCTGTGTGTTTAAAGCAGAGAAGGAGCATTTCATTACCAGATCCTCTCCCCCTTTGCCAGAAGCTACCAAACAATAAAATGGAAAGCGGAGATACAGCTTGTAGCATCTGTCAGTGCAAGTAGCCTTTGGTTCAACCTGGGCTGTTATAAATATTGTATTAGAAGTATTAGCAAGAGCAGATTGGATTGCAGCAGGTCCAGAATGAGGCAGCCCGAAGGCTGGCAATAAAGCTGGAAGAAATGAAATGGCTTGGCATAGGTATCTTCTGCTTTGCATTGTGCAAGGAGCGAAGAGGAAAGAGGGAAATCTGTCTTCCTTGATTCAGCTCATCCGGAGCGCATGTTCGGGAGAGCCATTTTCATCACCTCGGCAAAGATGGACCTGCACGGGCAATCACCATGACACACGGTACCATCCTCGCAAAGTCTATTTAATTAACCTCATTACCATTGTGTGCTTTTCTGGAATTGTTTATATTTGACTAAATTTGTATCATGTTTGGACGTGAGCTCAGTCAGCACTTCAGGCCAGAGCTGGGAGTGCAGGTTCAACTTGCACAGGCATCATGGCTGAAGCCAGGCACATCAGTGAGGGACAGAGTTTGAAGACATTCAGGTACTGAAAAACAAAAGACCAGTTACTAGCTCCTCTTGGTTTCACACAATGAGAGCTCCTGAAACTGCCCTTTAGATTTTACTCTCAGTTTAAACACCATAATGATTTGTTAAGTCTGGTTCAAGTCTCTGCATCTTGGTCCCCCACCTGTATTATAGAGAGAAAATTACTTCTCTAGCCTGAACTTTTGTGAGAGCTAAAAAACTTCTGGCAGAGGCCGTCTGAATGCCTCAGCTAAATAGGAAAAGTCACTGTACACGTTGAAATTCTGACAACTTCAAGGGAGACAGAAAATCAAGGGGGTGTGAATATTCATATTCCTCCCTGTTACTGCACTTTTAGGTGTTACTTGTAAATAAAAATTGTTCAGCAAAAAGTTTGATTTTTTAGGTTCACGGTGTTACTTAAAAGAAAAACAAAAATCTTCTAACATTCTTCCTCCAGCAATGAAAGAACAAAACAGGCAAAAATCGTTGAAGAGGTGGACATTCCCATACCACTAAATAAACCCTCCGCCTTGGTGTACATGGGGGATTAGGAAAGACAGATGCCAGAAATTGGCCTAGACTATATTTCCCTAGGGGCACAGGGAGATATTGAGGGAAATCACAATCATTCTATAAGATGTGATTAAGAAATCAGGATATATATATTTTTTTTTCCATTTTAAGAATGCAACAGACTGGAGGGAAACCACCGGAGAAAGCTGACAGCAAGAGGAGCAGGGCAAAATCATTCCAGTCAATACTTCTGAAGTGTGGGCTTGCCTTGTTTGCTCTACAGCATTTTTATTGATACTCGTGAGTCTTCAACTCTGGCTTTTCACGGCGTCATTTGCATAGCAGAAATACTCATATACAGGAGAATAACCTTGATCATCTTGGGCAGAAGGCTATTATATAAACAAGGATATATTTACTTGCCCTCTATTTGCTCTCTGGAAGAACTTTCCTCCCGTTTCAACTTGGAAGTAGGTCTAAACTCAAGAGCACTCTGCACAAAAAGGCACTTCCACTTTTCTGTTCAAGGATGTGCAGTTGCATGGCCTCTTCGAGCAACTTTAAACAAGTGCCATGAATGGCAAGTTGAGAAGCTGCATTATCGTTAGCTTCCACCTGAGGGTAAAAAGAAATGCACTGTCTGACCTCACATGGTTCGGAGACACTGGCTATTAAGCAAATGACAGTAAAATATCCCTGACTTTTCCACTACTGTTAACCACTTCTGGTATTGTACCCTACCTGCCTTATGAAATGCACCAAGGTTAAGCTCCACTTGCAGGACAGTAACCTGGGCAGGACAGGATGAGGCAGCCACACGCCCTACGCTGCAGTTATTGGTGCGCATCAAGGACTGGAAATTGTTTTCCATCACCACTGCTGACCCTCCTGGGCTGTCAGTTTGCTGGTTTGAAACATCTGGCCGTTACTCTCTTAATGATGACCCATCTTGGTGCCAGCAGATGACCCCCTCGCAGATGTTTCTTGCACATCTGTAAGTAGGGGGTGGTGCTCCCATGTTCCCAGGTGACACGAATCTGTGGTGTGAGATGCTCCTGCCCTGCCTGCCGCTATACCCTGCCGAGTTGTTGCCCACCAGGCAGGGCTATCAACAACATACCCAGTACACAAGCACCATCCTGCTGGGATGATTTCCAGGGCCAAGCCAACAGGTCTGGCCACACAGCCTCTTGCTGTGCCTTTGCTGCAGACAGCTGCTCTTTGGGGCCATATTTGTGTCCCCTGTGCAGCGTAGGGTACACACAGTCATTTCCCTTCTCTGACTTCTCCTTTCACACTAGACACTGCAATTTGTGCTTTGGCTCTCTTCCTAATGACTGTATTATTAGCTCTATTTTCATCTCCTCTCAGCTGTTTATTTTGCATAGAGTTATTTTGGCTGCTCTGCGTATCACAAATTGAGTAGCTGAACCAAATCTACAAACGCTGACAGAGAAAGCACGTTGAGCAGCCCTTTTCCGACCAGCATCGTTTTCACCCTTGCATGTGCTGCTGTTCCCTGCCCACGCTGGCGTCCCGACCACCATCCTGCTGCATTTCCAAACGTACAGTGGCACAGCGAGGAGCAGAGAGACCATATGGCCTGAGGCAGCTGGGCCACGTGAGCCTCCATTTGCAACACCTAGTTTGCGCTTTCTAAAACACAGAAGGTGTTTAATATGTTGTGTGTCACATTATGGGCTATTCTGGTCTTAATTGCAAAGTCTGAAACGGTGCACAAAAGCTGTCCTCTTGAATGTGCTCCCTGCAGGAGCAGGAGGCTTTGTCCCTCAGTCAGAGTGCTTTTGCATTTGTGTACAGGACATCTGAGCAAGGCAGTTGACACTCTACGCCGTTCAAGGTGGCTGGTCCTACCATTTGTCATCTGGCCGTTATCCCCTCAGCAGCCCAGCAGTGTATCCCCTCAGCAGCCCAGCAGTGCTCTAGTTTTTTGGTACAGCTAAGGTAAATGTGACTCACAGCGGGGTTGGAGAGGTCTACGGGGCCCTCAGTGGGTTTGTGCAGGGGAAAGGATCTCGTGACTCTGTTTTTCTCCTGGTATCCTGACAGCTTCAGATCCCAGAGGTCTGTTATTTGAGTAGGACAGGGATGGAGTCATCCTGAATTCACTTCCCACAGACTTTCCTGGGTTTTTTGAAAGGCCTCATATACATATATGTATTCCCAAAACAGGTCTCCGGAGAGCCCTCACTGGGATCAGCATCAGGTACGAGCCCTGCAGACTGCAGCAGCATAGGAGCTCACTGCTTCCCCACTGCCCGTCAACAGCTAAAATGGGAATTTCCGTCTGCACCATGAAGATTGGCTCCAGATTGTTCATATGGAGGGAACGAGCTGAGAAACAGGAAAGGAGCCCACACCTTCTGCTTTCCTGGGAGTAAAGACCTCTCAAAGGTCCTATTTTCTCCTGGCTCACTGGAAATCCATGAGGGAATGAGGGGAGGAAGGATATTAGGAGGCTCCCTAAGAGCAAACAAAGCAGGAGCAGCTCATTGCCTAGAGAAAAGCACAGAGGGACTGAGTGGATAGAAGCAGAAACAAGTGATCTCCATTCAGCTCTTCCCACTAAATAAAGCCGAAAGCTGAAAAATTGAATAACGCTGCCTTCTCCCAGGTTTTGGAAGAGGAAGGAGCACAGGTTATGTGTGTGTGCTCTTACAAAGAAGCCTTAGCTAGAAAAGAGTTTTCTAACAATTTTACACCCCTCCCAGCCAATCCATGGTTTTGGCAGCCACCTGGGATCTTTGGCGTGCAATAACCCGCTTCCCAACAGAAAGAACTCTGTGGAAGCTGCATGCAGTGTTTTAATGTTTAATGACACAAAATCAATTGGAAGTGGTTGCTGGCTTCCACAATCAATTTTAGGAGATCTCTCAGATAACAGGAGAAAGTAGGAGAGTTTCCATTAGCCCTGGAAATCTCATCAATGATAGGAAAACGGTTATAAACAACGCTGCACTCCAATAAATGTATTAATAACCCTGTCCTCACTCATTTCTCATGTCTCAGCAGAAGGATACAGTTATGTCACCAGTAAGGTTGTATCATGGGCTCTATTCTACCATTTCGTTGCACAGACACAGCAACATCCATATGGTTGCGAGCACCTTAACAGAGAGAGCTCAGGGTTACTGCCCCATGAGCTGTCCCTGGGGCAGGAGTATCCAAGGGGCAGGAATCATGGGGAGGGAAGAGTAATCCCCCAGCCCGCAGGCTCTGCCCCATGGTGAAAGGCACCGTAGCCAAAATACAGGGAAAGAAGCCATCCTGCCCTATGGCTGGGTGGGAAGGGGCTCCCTGGGGAGACACAGGGCTCCTCATCCTGGCTGCGGCCAAATTCGCCCAAACGCTCGTGGGGGCCTGCTCAAGGGCTCTGCGGTCAATGGGAAGGTGCCGGCTGGTTTGGAAGGGCTTTAGGCCATTTGCCAAGCTTAACACCGCATGGAATCTGAAGGAAAAAAAAAAAAAAAGGTTCTTTTTTGTGTCTTTCTTTTAAAAATCCCAGGACTAAGCAAAGTTAGGAACACCTCTGATTGCAGCTCAATACAAATCAAGAGGCTGTTTTCAAATTTTGCAGGTTCTCCCCAGGACTCCAGCTAAGTGAAGTCAAAGCAGGGTTTGTAATGCGCAATTTAATCAGTGAATTTGTAGATCTCACAAGGCGTACTTAATTTAATATTGTTTCTAATGGCTATTGTCTTCATGCTTGCCTGTTTCCCTGGTGTTTTTCCATTTTGTAATTACTTGAACAGGCATTTCCAGGTGCACAGCATATATTAGCAAACACTTTCATTTTAGTAATGAGAGGGATGCTTTCAGTGTTTATTTCTTCATTGCCCTAATACTTACTTCATTAAAGGTCTTGATTCTTCTAAAGGAGAAGAATGAACATTTACCACTCGTTTCTCATTTTCCTCTTCTACCTTATGCTGCCCTTGAAAACAGGAGAGTGAAGTTACTTACTGGCCAGGGTTAGACCAGATTTAAATTATCAGAGAAAAGTAATACTAAAAGGGGATGCTTGGTCAATGCCTGTCTTCACCCATTAAGCATCTGCTGAACTTAAAGCCTGGTTGTTGGGACCTCGGGGCTATCTTAATCTCTCTAAGGAGTACCTGCAGTGCCCGTTTCCTACACCCCGTCACCATCCCTTAGTGTAACGTGCGTGTTTCCATGCCTTGCCCCGCAGCGTGCAGCCTGGGCACTCGTGGGGCGCAGAAGACCGAACCTTGCCCGGCCACCCCAGGCTGCCGATTAATGCTGTGCTGGGATTTCAGCATCAGCTGACAGCCTTCATCCTGCCGCTGAGCAGCATTTATTATACATGCAAAACATCCCTTTGCCACATGCTAGCCTAATCTTCAGATTAGTTGTTTATTAGCATTATTACAAACACGGCTCTTCATCTTCTATTAAATGGTACTGCAGCCGCTGTGCTCCCACATGAAGCCTGTAAGGAAGCGCTTGGTTCACTAAATTACCCTGCAAATGTCAAACTTGCTCTGTATTATTAGCTGTACGTCTTACATCCTCTTTATTAGGAGTCTGTGTCTTGAGGGTGCCCTGTGGCATATAGATTTTTTAAAATACAAACCAGTGTCATTTCGCTGTTTGAGAGAACATTTAATTAAACTGGATTCATTACTTGTATGGGGCAAGTTAAATGAAAACTAAATAGATGGCGTATGATTACATGTTATTAAGAAGAGCGGCTGCTCTAGAGACCAAACTCTTTTAACACAACATTAAGTCGAACTCATTTCATATGCACAGGTTAGCTCTGGCCTGTGAGGAGAAGGTATTCTGAGAAGATCAGCAAAATGGTTATGGGCACTAAACAACTTTTAACAAAATGCGTGTTTCAGGGAAGAAACCTTTCCGAAGCTTGGCTGAAATATGCTTATGACAGAAGTCAAAGCTTCGCACTGATCCTGGGTAACCTTCTAAAAATTACCACTTTTATAGTATCAGATGTAAATGATAAGATTGGCTTTGTTTATTATTTCACTAGCTGTAAATTAGCCAAGGGCCACAATGAGTATAAAAATAAAATCTGAAGTATTTCGTAGGCTTGAGCTGTTTCGTCACATCATGATATTTAGTAATTTTTAGGAAAGCAAAAGAAATCATAATTATAAACTCCATTACACAATTTCCTATGCCCTACTCCATTTAAGTTAACACTGTTGGTACAATCAGATTTTTTTTAAGATGACCGCTCACTGAATTTCCTTTGCAGGCATCCTAAAATGTTTTTTGAAAGTCCATCGCACCCATCTCCTGCTCCAGCCCATTCCCCAAAATTCCCTGTGGCTGTGAGCCCACGAAGCCTTCAGCAGTGGTGTGGCACTTGGCGGGCAAAAGCTCCTATTTTTCACATGAATCGCAGCCACCTCATCATACCCAACTGCTTTTGCCTTTGGTGGTTTTGCCCATTATTTGGAGTAGGGATAAGGATTTGGGTGTGCATCACTACATGGTATTGGCCAGATGTCTTAGCCCTCTCCCCCCTTCCTTCCTATGCACTCTCCTTGCTTGTTCATTTACCTGTTATTCAGGTTAAGACCACAACAGTGACAAGCTCCAGCTCAAGCCCTCTTCAGATCCTCACAAGGACACCACATCTATTTTCTCTGCTTGCAGGTGAGCATGCAGAGCTAGAGCTCCAGAGAGGCATGAGGTTCATGACTGAAAAGCATTAGACAATTGAGATCTTGTATCTAAAGCTAGAATTACCTGTTTCTTCCAATAAAGTAACTTAAAATCAGGCTGTTTGGCATGTAGCCACTGGTGGGACCAGCGCTGCGTGTCCCCAGTACATGTTCCCTGAGCATCACTGTGTTTCATGCAAGTAGTCTGCGTCAGCAGTGAAGACATGGCTGTGGGAGGATTTGGCTCACAGACCTCCTCCAGATCACATGGAGAGCACAAGGAGGAGGTTTCTCACAAGTGGAGTAGATGCACCGAGAGGTGAGGCTGCACCTCGGCTCCCCTGCCCTCTCTGGAAGGCAGCACCAGTCGTCCCATTCTGCCTGACTCCCCCAGTTCCAGCAGAAGGTTTATAAATCGCCTGGGTGTGAAGATGCCTAATGACCAGAATGACCAGGGCACCTCGCTGCTGGGAGCTACAGCCCGAGCCCCTGGGCTCCTCCAAGGGCTGGGCTGCTGACTGCTGTCACCGGCCAGCTCCCCGATTAATAACCGGAGTAACCCTCACCTGTGCGTTAAGCCAGACATGTCCCTCTACCTCTATCTAGGTCAGCGAGAGCCTCGGGAGTGCAGAAGTGTGCTCGGAAAAAAAGGGGAAGAGACCTTCCTATTTTAAGGTTGTTTTAATTGCTTTTCGTAACAGCTGAGAGTAAACCCTTCCCCAGGACTGCCACTTCCCCAGGTCATGCATCTTCTGGGAAGAGCTGGAGATCTCAGCGTCCCCTGCACCGCAGCCTGGGCACACCACCGGCTCGGCTTCTCTTGGGGTCCCTCTCTAGCTCGTCTCTTGTCTTCTCAGTGTGCTTACTTTTTACCTTTCTTTTCTGACTGCAAAAGAAACAGAGCCCTTCCATGCATTGCTAATGCAAGCATGCAGCCACATATACATGAGAAACTGAATTACAGCAAACAAATTGAAACAAATAAGGCAGTCTTGGAGCAACACTACCTTCCAAATAGAAGTGTGGTTGTCCAGAGGTCGAGCTTGTAACTTCTGGGCTTTGAAACAGGCTCTTAAACAAAGACAGTGCCTCTTTTTCTTCGTTGACACAATCCACCCTCGGGACACATCAGTACAGCCGCAGCTTTGAGGCGAGTTGTAGTCAATATAGTACTGTGCAGGGATGCAATTAGCAGTGTTGGAAGGGCTGCTGTGGGCAGATGGGAGTCGAAAAGGCTGCGCTTGTTGTGAGACCGGCTTTTATACATATTGGCCTGGGAGTCTAAAGCAATGTGTGATGAATGACCTTACCCATCAGTAAGCTAGCTGGACAGGAGGCCATGGCATCTGTGCCCCTCTCTTGGTTACAGGGCAGTTGTAACCCCTCTGTAAATCAAGCTGGAATGAGGTTTCCCTCAGTAATCTGGACTAACCTTTCCTGCCGTGTGGGTTAGCTACCCGAGGTTTAAATCAACTGTTTGGCCAGGTGGCCTGAGGTTCACCTGCGAGGTAAGAAACCCCAAATTTCTATGACCATGGTCCTTTGCCTTCCAGCAGACCCCAGGTTCTGCCTTCGAGCAAAGGGCTGTCTTCAGGCACAGCCTCAATGCCTCGGCAAGCTGAGAGGAGGAGTAGCCAGGACCAGAACTGTAGGAACGAGTACTACCACAAAGTTTGTGCTGCAAAGACTTTGCCTTTGGCAAAGTACAATCTTTTAGTTATTTTGGCTTTTTTTAACTGTGTTTTTTTTATCCTCCCATAGCATTACCTGCTGCCAGCCACGCAGCATTGCGGCAGCCCGTAGGTACTTGAGCATTTCTTTCACAGTTTGCCTTCTACCCTGGCAGTACATCCGTCTGAGCAGCAGTTCACTTGACTCATTTCAGGGAAGATCCCAATCCCAGTAATAGCTTCTGATGGAAATATTCTGTGACTGCTGACTCTCAAGATTTCTTGGGTTTTGTTTTCCAGAAAGCTGTCATTTCTGGCAACCATAGTATTCACCCTCACACCACAAAACCTAAGAGAACCTGTTTTATACACACATAGAGCAAAAAGCCTTTTACTCAGAATTAGCTTAGAAGTATCACACTAATATACCACTACCTATGTCTTCGCTGGGATTAAATGCAGGACATCAGGGTTCATGCTCCTGTGGGCTGCACAAGCACTGGTCTCAACAGCCTAATGCTTGCCTTGGGCTTGGATGTAAGTCATTATTAGGAAAAAAGAATGAGATTTAGGAAGAGAAGATTTATTGTGTAAAATGGGTAACAATACTTCTGTGCTGCGATGTCTCATACAGTATCTCCACTGATCGTCATTTCACCCTGCGCTACATTAAGCTCTGAATGGTTGGACTATCATGATTGTTTACTTAGTGTTTCTCCAGCTGTGGTTACAAGTGGGGACCTATGGGAGAGGATCCTATACATATTTTATAGAAAAGGCAACACATATGATAGTTGTCCTCAATTTTTTTCCACCCAGTTCAGCTCAGGAACCTTCTAAACCGGACACTGGATGTTCCTCCTCAAAACACTTCTGTCCACTATGATGTTGTCTTCTCTGGAACCCGTGTAAAGGTTTAACATCCACTCCTATTTCAGGAGGAATCCCAGAGGTCACCCAGCTGCCATGGGAAGAGCCACCTCTTTCTTTGGGGTTTGTAGATCTGAGCAACAGCAGCCACAGGGGAGGCAATTACTGTCAGCAAACTCATCTGCAATCACTGATCCAAATTTTGATTAAATCCTTACAGTCCTCTTCCATAAACAAAGCTCTGTTCTCCACGTTACAAAAAAAGGCATGTGTTATTTGTAGAACAGATGCACCTAAAAACCACCAACCAAGATGAGGACTCAATTGTGCTAGGCACTATAAAAACGAGCAATAATCCCCCAAAGAGCTTTTAAAGTAAGGAATTGATAGTTTAGTTCTCCTAGGAAGACTAGTCACTGTGAATCTTTAAAATATATTTCTATGCAGAGCAGAAAGCTTGTTGGGCTTTCATTCCTTTCAGTTCTTGATAGCACACATAAAGCACCAAACACAAAAGCTAAGTGTGACTTTGCAACTCAAATCGCAGGCAGAATATGTGTTCAAATCCTGCCAGATACATCCATTGACTACTAAACAGAAATTTCTTCCTGAATCAGGAACATGATGAGCCAGGCACTTCTCACATAAAATATCAGCCCCACAGTGGCAGATTTGATTGTGACAGGCTTTGTAGGGAGGAGCAGTCCCAAACCCTCACCATCAAACCATATTTCTGACTTCGTGCCGTTGCACTGTGTTCATGGACGTGCCCAAAACAGTCATTTTTAGAGCAGCTCGACTCCTGAGCTTGCCTCGGTGTGCTTTGAAGCAGTTTGTTCTAAGCAAGTCATGTTCACTATCCTAATCTGACATGAAGCCTGATGGAAAAATCTGTGATCGATTATAGCAGCAGGACAAAGAGATATGGGAGGAACGCAATGGAAAAGAACAGATATCAATCACCAGTTCGCAACGAGCCTGAAGAAGGTAGCTGGTGATATTACCGAATTTGAAGGCAGTGTAGCACATCTTTTTGCTGTGTGTAGGTAAACACTCCGAGCTGCAGACTGTTTGTCTTACAGACAGACCGATTGTGTATGAAAAGTGGATTTTGAAGTATGGAGTTTGTTGGAAGGGGACGAAATAAACTGTTAGTTTGTTACTTTAAAAACGGTGTAGCACATGGTGAGTGTTTGCAGTGGTTTCACATCTGCTTATTACTGTTATTTTTAAGCGTCTAAGTGTTTTTTATATTTACAGTTTTTAAGTGGTTGAACATGAAATATATGATGGAACAAATTGTATTGAATATGAAACAGCAGACACAATCAACAAACTCTTTAATGTTGAGTTAGCTTTTTTCTCGGTGCTGGACAAGATCATACTTCAAAGCAAATTAAAAATGTGAAGCCAAATTCTGATTGCAATGCAGGCGACAGAAATCTTCCTGTCAGCCTCAATAAAAGCAGGTGTAAGTTTTCAGTATTACTCCAGTCCATCCAATTCACATGTCTTTCTGTCTTTATCTAATCTAATATACGGTTGTGAGATAAATTACAGAAGCGTATGATAAATTGCATTGCTATTCATTTTCGGCAAGATCACCTATACTGTGGCCACTAATTCATCTCCGCCAGGATCCATTGTAACATACCAGATCCTTGAAACAGCTTCTAAATGTCATTTCGTTTTTTTTTAAGAAAACAAAGAAATTACATCTGCTGGCAAATAGCCCGTTTACCCTCACCAAAATAAACAATACCTCATTGCCACCTCTGCAAAATCAGAGGTACAAAAATACCAAAATGCATTTATAGCATGAAGAGTCTCAAAGATACTAGGTCCTTGTATTCTGAGTGGGAAACTATAATGTGGTTTAGGGATTTAAAAGAGTCATTTGTTTGATTATTCCTGTGTTCATGCGTTTTTTGGCTAGAGCCTTGATCATACAGGTAGGAGACACAAAACTGAGCAAGAAATGTTCAACATGATGTAATAATTTTTTTCCTGTGCTTATTTAGAGCAGTTCACCACTGCGGAAAAAAAAAGCACCATCCTGAATCATAGTAGTACTGTGTTGCACCCATGCATTCATGCATCTCTGTTAGGTACCATCCATAGTCATGATGATATCTTTTCCCTTGAACCCATCAAAACCACCTGTGACTTCTGTATGAACTCTGCTGGGCAGCAACGGCTGGCAGTGCAGCGCCTCTTGATGTGCAAGGAAATTGGGAAAAACTGAGTGTGAGTTGTTGGGAGGTACAAGCTAATGATGGCTGACTTTGAGAGTTGTAGGAGAGCTCCCCATTGCCACTAGAGTGAAGGAACACCAAGACAAGCAGATAGAACTGCAGCACAAAAGCTGGTGTCAAGCCCATTGATGGCAGAGCCCCATGGTCCCACCACCAGCAGTTGAATGTGCTGGGGGGATGGTGGGCACCAGGCTTCATCCTGGGCCAGCCCTGTGTCCCAGCCCCATGTCCCACCACTCCACTGCCAAGGAAGAGGGAAAGCAGTGAGCTGATGGCAATTTTGGCCAGAGGAGACATATTAGTGCCCGTGCCCCAGCTCAGTGCCAGCCCAGGGTAATTGATTTCTGCTCCTTGGCATTGCCACTTTGACTGCCAACAGCCACCTCCGCCTCCTCAATCCTGCCATAAATGCTGTGAAATGGTGCCGAGAACCATCCAACAGCCGCTGAATTTTACCCAGGAGATGACTGCACCTCAGCAGTAAGGGAAGTGGCTTTGCATATCAAGATTTTAAAGCAATTTGGGGCATTTTGGGATGGAAGACACTACTAATTTCAAAAGACGATTATTATATTTATTGCAAAATCTGTTAGCCGCCCCATGAAAACACGAGCAGTACTTGGAGACAGAACATGTATTGCAGGCTGATGTGAAAACTTGGCCTTGCTGGTAGGAGTGAAAGTTTTCCCGGTGATTTCAGGGAGGTGAAGGCTTCATCCTACACTATTAGGAGGAGCTGAGGCATAATGGTTACGTCCAGCTAATTCAATGCATTGCTATTGACACTTGAGAAATATGATCGACAGATGCATTCAGCTAGATAGATATCCCCTGGTGTAGAGAGCTGAAGTAAATTATGGAGTTAAATTGTGAAAGATTTGACCTGATGTCATTTATAACTCAAGTCATAATTAACACTTAAAGTTCAACTCTATGGCAATTTTCTTTTAATAACACTTAAAACCTATATAGAGCTGAAAGAATTACATAGATGTGATGAAGGATGACTTGAGTGGATGCCAGAATTTCAGTGTTAGTAATTAATCCTCAAAACACCTTTGCAAAACTTATGGGTATCGTCACTGCTTTTCAGTTTCTCCTTTGAAGAGAAGCGGGGTTTGCCCAATGCCTCCTCACAATGCGTGGCACCTGGAGATAAGGATTGAGGAGTTTTCAGCTGCTAAACCAGCAAATGCTCAGCTCAGCCCTGCTCCCATCTTTTTGCCTTGATGTTTTTTTATAATTCTACCAAAAATCTTCAGTAAGATTATGGACAAATCACTTGTCAAATGGCCTGGGTTTTCCAATTAGAAGCTATGCAAATGCAGAAGAAAAAATCTGCCATAAACACAGCTTCTGCTTCTAAGATTTTCGTGTGGATGAAATACGAACCTCACTGCTGCGGGAAAAAACATGCTCTCGGACTTAGACCTTGTAAGCTGAGATTCAGCTCACTGCAGGTTTTTATGGTCAAGTTATAACTGCCTGTAAAGCAGGGGTTTAAAATGGAAGTGCTGACAAAACTTTTAAACTACAACAGTGGAAATGGCGCCGCAATAATTTATAATCTACAGGCAGCTTTGGATTTATTATCGCAATGACAAATGCACTGTCACTGTTAATAGGATATTTCCCAGCAAGGACTTCTTGTTATGCAAGCCAGGTTCACTATGTCATGCAGCATGATAGCAATAAAGTCTACAAGAATTTGTAATGAACTTCAATTACTAATAGATTATGGTTAATGGGAAATATGTGCAGTAAAGATATGGGTTTTTATATGCGCCTTCTGGTACTCTACAAGGCAATGATTTATGCTACAATTTATGCTATCTTTCTCCAGTACGAAAAAAAGCCTAAATTGGTGGAAAGCCACTCCATCCATGACAAATATTTAAGATAATTTTGCACATCATGTAAATGAAGATGTAAAATTAGATATTAATCCATTTCATTTTAACATTTGTATTTTTATTAAAAATGAAGACTTTGGCCTACTGTGTAATGACATTAAAAAATCCTATCATGCAAGCATGAATTACACTGATGTGGAAATGGCGACAGCAACTGAGCTGTAAGTGCGTTTGTTCCATTTGCTGTTGTAATTAACAGAGCACTGAGAATATTTTTCTACATATGATTTAAAGTAACAGCCCTGAAGCAGCTCAGGCAGATGTGTTTGATGTGGAAGGGATATATACATCAAGACTGGGCTCCTCTGGGGGGGGTCAGACTTTTACTCCCCCACCTTTGCTCTCCCCCAGCCGCCCCGCATGGCGTCGCTCCGAAGCCATGC
>Ga0181612_141261_pt1 | contig 15786 bp, 12 predicted proteins | sample HoacroProtozoa21_FD_119630 | JGI IMG/M metagenome (GOLD analysis project Ga0181612, IMG submission 119630) | Hoatzin crop microbial communities from Cojedes, Venezuel. Combined Assembly of Gp0051906, Gp0051904, Gp0051908
TGCTTGCTATCCGATATTCTTACCAGCTCTTTCCGCTGCGACTCGACTTTTCGCGCCAGTCGCTCGGCAAGGGCGTCGCGATGGTGAAACTGGGCGTGGCCTTTGTCTTGGCGGGCATCATGGGCAGCGGTGCCGAGATGCTCATTCGCTCGTATCTGAACAATGCCGGCGACCTCGACGCTGTGGGACTCTATAACGCTGGATATATGCTGATTGTCACTCTCGCCGGCACCGTATTCACAGCTATGGAGACCGACTTCTTCCCGCGACTTTCGGCGGTGAACCACGACGTGGCCCTCACGAACCAGACCGTCAACAGGCAGATAGAGGTGTCGGTGCTGATTGCTTCGCCCATGTTTGTGGCGCTGATTGTCGGTTTGCCCGTCCTTATACCGTTGCTTTACAGCGGAAAGTTCATGCCCGTTGTGGCAATGTCGCAGGTGGCCGTCTTTTCAATGTTTCTGAAGAGCGTGGTGCTTCCGATAGAGTATATCACGCTGGCCAAAGGCGACTCGCTGGCCTACATGCTGCTTGAGGGAATCTATGATGTGGTGCTTGTGCTGCTCATTGTCTGGGGATACAGCAACTGGGGACTGTGGGGCACCGGACTTGCGCTTTCGCTATCCTATCTTTTCGACCTGCTGATGGCCTGCTCCTACGTTTACTTGCGCTATCGTTTTCGCCTGACCAGAATGGTGCTGGTCTATTTTTCAGTGCAACTGCTGCTGGGAGCGGCTGCGTTTGCACTTTCCCTTTGGCAGTGCTGCTTCACCTATTGGTTCTTGGGAGGAGTGCTGACGGTGCTGAGTCTAGCCTTCTCTGTGTATATACTTAGGCAGAAAAGCCATCTGTGGGCATCGCTGACTCAGCGGTTGAAAAGAAAGCTGCGCAGCCAGAAGTAGAAGCGTTCTTGCAGCCAGAAAAGAGGGAACGACGGCAGATGGGCATAGCCCAGCTTGCAGCGGTGGCGTCGTTCCACCTTAGAAAAGTCTATGTCGTTCCACCACCGCTCTATCTCGCTTTTGGCGCGGCTTCGCTCTTGTGCTGAAAAGCTTTCCCTATTGTGATACAGCACGCAGCAGCAGTCAACCAGATTGAGCCAACGCTCGGTCTCGTATGAATCGATGATGCGGCGGGCGACGCCCAACTGTTGCATCTGCCTGCGCATACTGGCGTTGGCCGCCATGACGTCGAATCGCTTCATGGTGATGGCGTGGGTTGTCGATTCGGAATGCTGAAGATAGTGATACTCGCCCTTGCAGCTTCTCACCTCGCGCGATAATAAATAATGTACGCGTGTGGTGTTGTCGTCGCTGTATGCCCGAGTCGTAGTGTCGTAGGGGTGGGCTTTGTGGATTGTGGTGCGGGTGATGTAAACGCCATGAATCTGCCATTTCAGCGAGAGCGAAAAGGCTTCCTCGCCGGTGAGGACGCTGAACGGCTTCATCGGATAGTCGGTGGCGCGGCCGTCTTGCTCCATCACTACGCGGAAAAGCACGCAGTCGGTCAGCGGATGGTCGTCGAATGTCTTTACCGCCTGCTGCAATGCGTCTGGCGAAAGCCAGTCGTCGGCATCGAGAAAGCAGGTGAATGTGCCGGCGGCCTCTTTCAGAGCTATGTTTCTTGCCACTGCCTGCCCTTGGTTTTTCTCAAGGGCAATGGCCTTGAAGCGTGGGTCAGAGGCTTGGCAAGACTGGGCAAAGGCAAGCGTTCCGTCGGTTGAAGCGTCGTCGATGATGAAGGCTTCGAAGTCGGCCATCGTCTGTTGCTTCAACGACTCAACAGCCTTTCCCAAGAATTTCTCTGCATTGAAGGCTGCTATGAGAACGCTGACTTTCGGCTTCCGGCTCATGGCTCAGCTGTTGCGGCGCTCCAGCAGCACAACGTTTTCTACATGGGGCGTGTGGGGGAACATATCGACTGGCTGCACCCGCATCACCTCATATTCGGCATCGAGAAGGCTGAGGTCGCGCGCTTGGGTGGCGGGATTGCAGCTCACATAGACTATTCGTGCAGGCTTGGCACGAAGGATAGTCTCCACGACGTCGCCGTGCATTCCTGCTCGCGGCGGGTCGGTTATGATGACGTCGGGGCGACCATGCTCGGCTATGAACTCGTCGGTCAGGATGTCTTTCATGTCGCCTGCGTAGAAAAGAGTGTTGTCGATATGATTTATTTCCGAGTTTACTTTGGCGTCGGCTATCGCTTCCGGCACATACTCAATGCCGATTACCTGGCGCGCTTTCCTGCTCACAAAGTTGGCAATCGTGCCTGTGCCTGTGTAAAGGTCATACACCAACTCATTGCCCGTCAGCTGTGCCATCTCGCGGGCCACGCTGTAGAGATGATAGGCCTGCTCGGTGTTGGTCTGATAGAAGCTTTTCGGGCCGACCTTGAAGCGCAGGCCTTCCATCTCCTCAATGATATAGTCGCGGCCTGAAAACAGCTTCAGGTCGAGGTCTTGGAAGGTGTCGTTGCGCTTCTGATTGTCAACATACATTATCGACGTGAGCTGCGGAAAGCGCTCCTTCACGTGTTGCAGCAATGCTTCGGCGCGGTCGGTGTCGCCTTCTTCTTCGAAGTGGAATTGCAAGATCAGCATCCATTCGCCGGTATTGGCGTTGCGAATCACCATGTCGCGCAGCAGTCCGTGCTGTTCGCGCAGGTCGAAGAAAGCCAGGTCATGCTCAAGCGCATAGTCTCTGATGCTGTTGCGTATCTGGTTCTGCAAGTCGTCCATCAGCCAGCAATGCTCTATGGGCAGAATTTTGTCGAAGGCGCCGGTGATGTGGAAACCTACGGCGTTGCGATGGGCAAACTCTTCGCCTTTGGCAATCTCCTCGCTCGTAAGCCAGCGGCGGTTGGAAAATCCGAAGTCGAGTTTGTTGCGGTATTCCCACTCTTTCACGCTGCCGAGAATGGGCGACACTGCCGGCAGTTTCACCTTTCCGATGCGCGTCAGTTGGTCAACCACCAGTTGCTGCTTGAACTTCAGTTGCTCTTCGTATGGCAAATTCTGCCACTTGCATCCTCCGCACACTCCGAAATGCTGGCATCGCGGTTTTCGCCGGACAGGACTTTCCTGAACAAAGCTGATCACTTCCGCCTCGCAGTAAGAGTGTTTCTTGCGTTTCACTTGCAGGTTGACCACATCGCCAGGCACGGCAAATGGTACAAACACCACCATGCCATCGACACGCGCCAACGCCTTGCCTTCGGCTGCAACATCGGTAATCAACACGTTGCTCAGTATCGGAAGAGACTTTTTCTTTCTTGTCATAACTATGCTTTTTCACTGCAAAGTTACAACAAAAAAAGTGAAAATAGTTGTCGAAAACGATATTTTTCGTAATTTTGCACTATGAAACAATTCATCTTCTGCCTCGTGGCCGCCATTTCTCTGTTTTCCTCGTGCGGACAAAGCTACGAGGAAAAACGAAAATTATCCCAGCAACAGCGTAGGGAACAGATGCGCCAAGACTCGGCTGCGCTGAAAGTTGCCGTATTGCCCACGCTCGATTGCCTGCCAATATTCATTGCCAAAGATATGCGGCTGTTCGACACGCTGGGAGTGGACATACGTCTGAAAACCTTTACAGCCCAGCTCGACATCGACACGGCGTTTATGAGAAGCAGGGTGGAGCTGGCTGTAACCGACCTCGTGCGCGCCCAGCGCATGAAGAAAAGCGTGGAACAAATGGATTATCTCTCGTCAACATCTGCGGAATGGACGCTCTTCACCTCTAAGAATGCGCGAGTGAAAGAGTTGAAGCAGCTCGACGAAAAGATGATTGGCATGACGCGCTTCTCGGCAACTGACATGCTCGCCGACCGTGCTGCCGATTCAGCAAAACTGAAACGAGAGAGAGTGTTCAAGATTCAGATAAACGATGTGCGAACTCGTACAAACATGCTGAGAAATGCCCAGATAGACGCTGCCTTCCTCACAGAGCCATACGCCACCGAAGCGAGACAATTCAAAGCCATATCCTTGACCGACACAAAACGACAAGACCTGCGTCTTGGCGCAATCGTGGTCAATCAGAAACAGATAAAGGGTAAAGAACGAAAACGACAGTTGGACGCTTTCAAAACGGCGTACAATCAGGCCGTCGATTCTATAAACAGACACGGACTGAAACATTACAGCGCAATAATAGAGCAGCGCATGGGCGTATCCCCGAAAGTAGCCGGCGCAATAGGCAAGTGCCGCTTCGAACATCTTGCACCGCCGCGCAGTCAGGACATCGAAAAAGCTAAGAAATGGTATGAAAGAAACTGACGACATTCTGAACCTTATCTCGCAACGACGGTTGGGCGAGGCATTGGCACTCATCGACAAAACGCCGCAGGTGAACCCTTCCGGCATTGAAGACATACGGGCCGACTTCCAGAGAATGGGTGACTACATGATGAAGGGCTACGACGATCCTGAGCGAGAACAACTATACAACAAACTGCTTCAGCGAGCCTACACCGCTGTGGCCAGCACCGCGACGCAGCTCTACATTGAGCATACGCCAATACTGCTCGCAATGAGAAACAAAGTGAGAACGGGCGCAGCCAACTGGTCGATACGTCATATAGAGGAACAACTGCAAAACTTCGTGATGGAACTGGCGGTGGCCGACCTTGAGAATCGGCCTACTGATGAGCTATACGACAAGCATACCGCATTTCTCACCGACTTGTTCGACTATATCATCACCTCGCGGCAATGGTCGCAAAGTGTTGCCGACGGCATAACACAGATGTTGCTCTCGCCAACAATCGACACATCAGACCAGCAGCTCCTGACGGCAGCCATAATCGTCAGCAACATTGAGCAATACGACCCGAACAAGTTTCAGCTTCTCGTCAATCTTTATTTGAATTCCACTGACGAAGGCGTGCGCCAACGGGCACTCGTGGGATGGGCTGTCTCAATGAGCGGAAAGGAACCGTTCCGCCAGTTTGAGCGGCAACTGACCGACATGGCTTTGGAGAAAGACGAGAGAACTGCCGTTGAACTGACCGAACTTCAAATGCAACTTGTCTATTGCATAACCGCTGTGCAAGACAATCGAACCCTGCGCGAAGAGATAATTCCGGGACTGATAAAAGGCAACGGAATAAGGATAAAGCTTGACGGCAGCATCGAGGAAAACGATGGCGACTCGATGCAAGACATATTGAATCCAGAGAAGGCCGAGCAAAACATGGAGGAGATGGAGCGCAGCATGGAAAGAATGAACGACATGCAGCGTCAGGGCGCCGACGTTTTCTTCTCTGGCTTTTCCCAAATGAAGCGCTTCTCATTCTTTCAGCCAATCGCTAACTGGTTTATTCCATACAGCAACAATCACCCTTCTGTCAGGCAAGTGGCAGGGCAGATGAAGGACAACCGCTTTTTCCAACAGATGATAGAGGCGAGCAACTTCTGCGACAGTGACAAATATTCATTTGTACTTGCCATGACGCAGGTGTGGAGCAAAATGCCGGAAAACGTGAAGAATCTTTTGGAAAACGGAGAGGTTGCCGATTCCTCTATGCTTCAAAATGCAGGGAAACAAAACAGGCCCGCAGTCCGCCGAAGGTCGTTTCTGCAAGACATCTATCGATTCTACTCGCTCTATCAATACAAGTCGGTGTTCAGAAATCCCTTTAAGACTTCCGGCACCAGCAGACAATGGTTGCCGTTGGCCAATCCAATCTTTCAGAATACGCCCGTCGAGCAGCATTTCATAGGCTGCGTTAAGTTCTTGTATAAAAAAGGACTGCGCGACGAAGCCATCGCCTTGCTCGACAACTGTTCCGAAACAACGCGCGGCTACCCATTCTTCATGCTTAGGGGCACGATACTCCATCAGGAGAATGATTTCCAACAAGCCCTTAGCATCCAGCCAGACGACGAAGCCGCCATGAGAGGATTGGCTAAGACAGCCTATGCCGCCAACCATTATGACACGGCAGCAGAATGTTTCCGCCGGCTTGCGGAGCGGCATCCAGACAAGCAGAGCTACCAGCTGAACCTCGCAATATGCCAAGCTTGTCTCGAACAATACGATGAGGCCGAGCAGACGCTCTACCGTCTTCACTTCGACAGTCCCGACGACACTCAAGTGGCCGATGCACTGGCATGGACGCTCATGGAGCACCGATGCTACGAGAAGGCTGAAGCCATCTACAATCAAAACTCATCGGCCGACCCTCTGAACGCTGCCTTCTGCAAATGGCTGCTCGGAAAGACGGCCGAAGCCTTTGAAATCTTTAAGAACAAAGTTGAAAATCCAGCCGATGCCATTGGTCGTGAGAGGGACTTCCTGCTGAGGCACGGCATCTCCAGCACCGACATTCTGCTGATGCAGCAGTGCCTCTTTCTGACTTAATCTTTAGGCGATTTGCCCTAGAATGTGCTTTCTCTAAACATTCAGAAGCGAGCAAGAAAGCTCGTTGCCTGATGTTTAAAGTTTGAAGTGCAGCGATACATTGCCGTTTAAAAAGTCGGCGGCCGACATGCGCTTCTTGCCTGCCAGCTGCAGCTCGTCTATTCTGAGCCATCCTTGACCGCACTTGATTGTCAGATGGCGTCCGCGCTGTCCTTGCTTGTCGTCGGGACCATCGACCACCGTCGAGCTATATATCTTCAGGGTCAGCTCGCGTCCTTTCTCATCGTTTACCGTAGTCCATGCGCCTGGCACAGGGCTTAGACCGCGAATGAAGTTGCGCACTTCTGCCGCACTCTTGCTCCAGTTAATCTCGCAAGTCTCCTTGAAAATCTTTGGCGCTGGTTTCAGCGGTTCGCCGGTAGCCAGTTGTTCCTGCGGGATGGCCGCGGGATGGCCGTCGCTCTCCATTATTCGTTCCACCGTCTCGATGCAGGCGTCGGCACCAAGAGCCATCAGTCTGTCGTAAACCGTCTCCACATTGTCGTCGGGACCTATGGGAGTAGGCTTGCGCAGAATCACCTTGCCGGTGTCGATGTCGTGGTCGAGGAAAAATGTGCTGACGCCAGTCTCTGTCTCTCCATTGATTATCGCCCAGTTGATGGGTGCCGCTCCCCGATATTGGGGAAGCAGTGCCGCATGGACATTGAACGTGCCGTAGTCGGGCATCGACCATACCACTTCGGGCAGCATACGGAAAGCGACCACCACTTGAAGGTTGGCCCTGAGCGAGCGCAGACTAGCGAGAAAAACCTCATCGCGCATCTTCTCTGGCTGGAGCACCGGCAGGCCATGAGCCAGCGCATACTCTTTCACTGCCGAAGCTCTGAGTACCGACCCATGACGGCCCACGGGCTTGTCGGGCTGGGTTACCACTCCTACGACGTTGTATCCGCCCTCCACCAGCCGTTGCAACGAGCCGACAGCAAATTCAGGCGTGCCCATGAATACAATGCGCAACTCTTCTTTCGTCAGCATAGCTCGATGTGATGTTCCTTTGCCATCTTGCGCATGTTCATGACAGCATAGCGCATACGTCCCAGCGACGTGTTGATGCTCACGCCCGTCATGGCTGCTATCTCCTTGAAAGGCATGTCCTGATAGAAGCGCATGAAGACCACTTCGCGCTGCGGTGCGGGCAGGGCTTCCATCAGCCGCCTGACGTCGCTCATCACTTGCTGGCGCACCAGTTCGCTCTCGCGCCCTCCTTCGCTCACCGAAGCCGACTTCAGATTCTGAAGCTCGTTGTCGGCCGTTGGCTCTACGCGGCGGCTGTTGCGCTGGGCTCTGAACCAGTCCATCATCACGTTGTGGGCAATTCGCATGAGCCAGTAGGAAAACTTTCCCGTATCACTGTAGCGACCCTCGCGAAGAGTGGAAATCACTTTCACGAATGTCTCTTGGAAAATGTCGTCGGCAACGTGGCGGTCGCCTGCCACAAACAGAATATAAGTATATACGCGTTCTTGATTTCGCTCAAGCAAAACATCAAAAGCGCGGTTGTCGCCCTCGGCATAACGCATGGCCAACTGTTCGTCGGTCAGGCCTTTGTAGTTGTTCATAACCTTTTCTTTTATTGTTCTTTTCTGAGTAAAAGGTTTTCGTCGATAGGCATTACGTTTTGATGAATAATTTGTTTGAACGGTGCAAAATTATCTAAAAAATGGCAATCCGCCAAATTTTTAACGGAAAAATCGACACATTTCAGCGATTTTCCTGAAAAAAACTAAAAACAGCAAGCATCTGCTACCGCAAACGGACGGCTGAACCATCGGGATTCTTCCTTGTTAGCATCGGGATTCTTCTTGGCTACAATCGTGATTCTTCTTGACTGCAATCGGGATTGTAGTCATGAGGGTGCGCTGACGCAGGCTGTGGCGATGGTTGTTGGTGGAGAACTCTTTGATTTTCAGAGTCTGGCACTATTCCTGCTTTTGAGGATTGGTGCCTTCTGTGGTGATGCTCGAGAGCATGGTGTCGATGCGGCGCTGGAAGTGAAGTGCCATCTCGCTGAGACGTTGGGCTGCTGCAAGGGCTGCTTTCCTGAGAGGCAAGTGTGGGTCGGCGAGGGCAGTGGCCATGTGGTCGAGCAGCTCGTCGGTGGCGCGCTGGTTGGGCTCTTGTCCTGCGGCAAAGAGTCGGGCGAGGGTGTGCCATCCGGCAGTCTGCACGAGCCAGTCGGGGTCGGCTATCCATGAGAAGGCCAGCTGGGGCGCGTGGTCCATGCGGCAGAAGAGGGTGGTGGCGGCGATGGATGCCAGCTCGGGGTTGCCGGCAGTATGTGCCCAGAGGTCGGCATCGGCGTCGGTAGCTTCGTCGGGCGGCATCACCATCGGGGCCATTATTCGACACTCGCGCACTTGTTCCTGCCACAGTGCGATGGCGAGCGGGTAGCTTTGTCCTGTCTCGTCGGCCATGCGCCGCAGTACGGGCAGGCTGATTCCCCAGCAGAGTTTGTATCCCAGTCCGGCATCGCGCATGGCGGCTGCTGCCACGCCGTTCATTTCAGAGCGGAACGACCGCTTCAGTTCTTGAATTGAAACCATAATGCTCAAAGTTTGCCGTATCTCATCATTTGCTGTGCATAGCTTTCGGAGTAGTCGAGACGTATGTCGGTGATGGCTCCCGAAGCGTCTCTAACGGGCATCATGTGCGGATTGATGAAGCCTTTGTATGGGGCGATGCCCAGAGCGGAGTAGCGTTGGCGAATCTCGCGGTGGAGCGTAGGGTCTATGTCGATGGCGTATTGGTGGATGAGGGCTGCGCCAGCCTCGTTGTCGCCGCAACTTTTTATTCGCTGCACTTCGGCGAGCAGCTCGGCCACGTGTTGGCGAAGCAGGCTGTAGTCGTCGATGACGAGCCGTGTTGTTCCTTCGCGGCTTACCATTCGCATTGCCCCTCCCTTGGCGAAACACCATCGGGCGATGAGTGCTCTGGCTCGCATGTGAGCCTCCTCGATGCGCCGGTTTGGCTCGATGCGTGCCAGCTGGACCATCAGTCCGTTGGCCATGTAGGTGTAGTAGAGTGCCCGCCATGCCTCGCTGTCGGGCAGCAGCTTTAGTTCGAGCATCTTGGGGTCGGCCATATAGTAGAGGGCGAACAGGTCGGCGCGCGCCTCCTCAAGGGCAGAGTGATGTTCGGAGTTGGCGAATGCTCCTCCGTCGATTACTTTTCCTGATCCATGTCCGAGACACTCGTGCAGGTCGGTGTGCAGCAGGTCGGTCAGTGCTCCGTATCGCTCAATCATGCTGACGGTTGCGGGTGTGTCGGCGAACTCTTGCCACAGGTGGCTCTCCCGTTTTGCCATGCGGTAGGCTTCGGTCAGGTTGCCGATGGTTATGCTCTTTGAGCCGTGGCGGGCGCGTATCCAGTCGGCGTTAGGCAGATTGATGCCTATTGCCGAAGCCGGATAGTTGTCGCCTCCCAGCATTGCGGCATTCACGGCACTGGCCGTCACTCCTTTCACGCAGCTTTTCTTGAAGCGCGGGTCTGTTGGCGCGTGGTCCTCAAACCATTGCGCTTCGCGGCAGAGCGTGGCAGTTCGTTTGGAAGCCTCCAAGTCTTTGTAGTGGACGATGCCTTCCCACGAGCCTTTGATGGCAAGCGGGTCGTCGTAAACTTCGATAAATCCATTGATGAAATCGATGCGGCCTTCGGTCTCCTGAAGCCATGCGATGGAGTATTCGTCGAATGTTGTCAGGCTGCCTGTCTCGTAATAGTCCACGAGCATGGCGATGATGTCGCGTTGCGATTGGTTTTCGGCAAACTGTGATGCCTCTTTCAGCCATTGGCAGATTCGGCTGATTATGGTGCCGTAACGCCCGCCGATGCGCCATACGTCTTCGGTGATAAGTCCGTTGCGCTTCGACAGTGTGGAGTTGAGTCCGAAGGAGGGAGCTTCTTCCGTCGCGCCGGCCTTCATTTGTCGGTAGAATTTTTCGGCCTCTTGCTGGGTGATGCCTTCATAGAATGTGATTGACGCACCGTCGAGGCGGTCGGGTGCGTCTGGGTTGCCGTCGCGTCGGGGCAGACGTTGCGGATTGAATATCACGTCGATAAGTTCGTCATCAACGTCGGTCAGTTTGCGCAGGAAGTCGGGTGTGAACTCCGGTTGGAATTTGTCGCCGGCATAGTGGTGGTGTATTCCGTTGGCGAACCATACGCGCTTCAGATAGGTTTCGAGCGCGATGAATTGTGGGTCGTTCCTGTCGCCATTGTAGTTGCTCCATGCCTTCTCAAGCGTTTTTCTGACGTTCAGATTGTGATGGCCGAGTTGCTGGTAAATGATGTCGCGCCCGGCTATTGTGGCTTGTGCGAGGCAGTATGCGTATTTTTTCTGCTGAAGGGTCAGGGTATCCCATCCGTCGAGTCGGTATCTGAGCATCTGGATATCGGCGAACCGCTCGTCGGTGAACGCGAAGGAATCGTTGTCGTAGTGCGTCATTGCTTTGTTTCTTGGTATAAAAAAAGAGTTGCGCCTCAGCGTAACTCTCTGCTTCTGCGTGACTTCGGTGGGATTCAAACCCGCAACCTTCTGATCCGTAGTCAGATGCTCTATTCAGTTGAGCTACGAAGCCTTTTGCTTGTTTGCGGGTGCAAAGGTAAGAGGTTTTTCTGAAACCACCAAATTTTTACGTGATTTTTTTCTCTTTTTTTCTCTTTTCGAGTGAAAAAGAGTGATTTTGTGGCTTCTCTGTTGTCGGTTTCGATAAAAATTCCTATTTTTGCAGTCGAGAATGGATATCGTTGTTAGAAACTTCTTCCGTCTGCTCCAGGCTGGCGCTTTCGGGGCAACGGAGCAGGTGGAGCCCATGTCGTCGTGGAAATGGGACCGCCTCTATCAGATTGCGGTGATGCACGGCGTGGCCGGTCTGGTCGCTGATGGAATCGAGCTTTGCAGCGATGATTTCTTCCTGCAACTGTCTGACAGTGCCCAAAGCAAATGGAAGCGAACCACAGAGCGCATAGAGCAGGAGAACGAACTGATGAACAATTGCGTGGCTGAAATCTTCGGCAAGATGAACGCCGAGCGCTTTCGTCCGATATTGCTGAAAGGGCAGGCCATGGCTGCACTCTATCCGCGTCCCAACCACCGCACGCCTGGAAACATCGACATATTCTTTCCCTACGAGCCTCAGGCCGTGAAGGCCGACGAATGGGCCGCTGAAAATGGTGAGCGCGATGAGGATGAAGAAGACGACAAGGGCACCTATTTGTGGAAGAAGATGGAGGTGGAGCATCACAGAGCGGTGGCAACGCTCACTAACAAGAGGCTGAACCGAGTGCTTCAAGACATCGTGGAGGAGGAGCTGCGGGCTGCCGACTCCAGCCATATTATAATAGGTGAGACAAAGGTGGAAGTGCTTCCCCCGACGCTCGGACTGCTGCTCATCTTGCTCCGTATCATGAGATACACGCTCAACGAGGGGGCTTCGCTGAAGCAAATAGCCGACTTGGGAATATTTCTAAGAAGACAGCGTCGCAGGATTGACTTCGTCAAGCTAGAAGAATGGCTAGCATCGTTGGGGATGCAGCGTATGGCGCAACTGGAAGGCTCGCTGCTTGTGCGTCTGTTCGGCTTTCAGGTGGAGGAGATTCCGTTCATGAATGGCGAGGCCGCCGATGAGGTTGACCGCGTGATAGGCGACTTGTTCACCATCCGCCGCAACCATGGCGACGAGTGGTATTTCACGCAGGGGAAGAACATATTTGTGAAGACAAACAATTCGAGCGCGATGATGTGGCACGTGAAGCACAGCATACGCTACTTCAAGTATTACCCGAGCGAGGCCGCCACCAACTTCTTCATATCCTTCTCACGCTCTCTTTCACACATCGAAGAGTAGGCTTACCACCCGAAGCGGCTCCAGCCTGCGGCGGCGTACCATTTGTAGCGTTTCAGCATACGATTGTAGTCGTATTTTCCTTCACCGCCGGCATAGGCTGACGACGGCAGGAACATGCTCACGCCGCCATAATTGTTCTTGAAGTCTTTGAACGACTTGAACTTTATGTTGTAGCTCGTCATCCATCGGCCGGTGCCGATGCGGTAAACCACGCACTGGTCGAATGCTTTCAACCAAGTCTGGTATGTGGCATCGTCGCAACAACGGTGCATTATGCCCCGCATGTCGTATTGCAGGTTTGTCTTCAGCGAGTCTTGGAAATAGTAGGGCAGTCCGTCGAGCTGGATGCTGTCGCCTCCGTCTGCCATAAACGACGGCAGAGCCTGATAGGTGGCGTTGGCGAGAGCCTCAATCTTCGCGGTGCTGATGACCGACATCGGCAGGGTGTCGTTGCCGTCAACATAGTTGCCAGCATAGCATTCGGCCAGTTTCCGGTATCCGTCTTTCGAGAATAGCCATGTCATGGCCTTGGCGTAGGGGCAGCCATTTGCGGGCACTTCGGCGGGCGAACCCACCAGCCAATTGGTGACGTTGCGCAGCTCGTAGGCTGTCTCAATGTTCTGGCCGTTGCAGCAGTCGAACAGTATGAACTCAAATGGGTAGAGCGTCTCAAGAGCCCTCGCCATCGCGTCGTAGTTCATCCACGCTCCTGAACCTGTGCTGCTGTTGTTTCCACGGTCGTATCCGTAGGCTCGTCGAGCGGCTTTGCGCGGAATGGTGTCGGTTTCGATGTTCCATCCAGAGCCGTGTCCCCACAGCACGAGGCCGTAGCTGTCGGCAGGATAGCGCGCCTGAATCCATCCCACAATCTCGGCCATGCGTTGAGGGTCAGACGAATTGTAGTCTTCCGAGAACTGTCTCACCACGATTGCAGTGTCGGAGTTTACCTGAAATATGTATGGATTATTCACGGTTGAGACATCATCAACATATACCAGCACGTTGCAACCGTCGGGAATGTTTGCTTTTGCCGAGCGTATCTGGCTGAGCGACTGGCTGACGTGTCCCGACAGATTGTTCTCCCCGTTCATATATATTATGATGTTTCTTTCGGCATTTGCGGCGTATGGGTCGTCGGCATTGTCGTCCTTGCAGGCAACAAAAAGCATTGCTGCAGCCATAAGTGTCAATAAATATTTCATTCTTCAAACATTTTCGTGCAAAGGTACGCTTTTTTACCAAATAAATTGTACCTTTGCAGGGAATTTTTCGAAAAGGCGAAAAAAACAGGATGATATCAAGGATGAAAAGAATATATCTGCTGGTGGTCATGATGCTCGGTTGCGCTGCTACGGCGACATGGGCGCAAGACCCTTATCTGATGTGCGAGGACACATGCACCCACGTCCACGGCATCGACCTGAGCCACTATCAAGGCGAGGTGTTTTGGGAAACGGTGGGAGAGAACACGCGCATGGCTTACGTCTATCTGAAAGCGACGGAAGGCGGCGACCGCATCGACGACAAATATGAGCGCAACATTGAATTGGCCCACCGATACGGCTTGAAGGTGGGAAGCTATCACTTCTTCCGACCGAAGACCGATCTTGTCAGGCAGCTGGAAAACTTCAAGACGCAGTGCCTGCCAGGCGAGCAAGACCTTATCCCGATGATCGACATTGAATCGACTGGAGGCTTGTCGGGAGAGGCTTTCCGCGACTCGCTCTTCAAGTTCATCGGGCTTGTGGAGAAGGCATATAGGCAGAAACCGCTGCTTTACACCTTTACCAACTTCTACAACAAATATCTTGCCGGATATCTCGACACCGACTACAAGTTGATGATTGCCCAGTACACTGAGCGAGAGCCTTGGCTTGCCGACGACCGCGACATCACAATGTGGCAATACACCGGCAAGGGGCGGCTGGTGGGCATCAACGGATATGTCGATAAAAGCCGCTTTATGGGTAAACACGGATTAAGAGAAATAAGATATAAACACTAGTGAAATGGCTATTATCAAATGTCCTGAATGTGGTCACCAAGTGAGCGACCAAGCGAAGACTTGCCCCAGCTGCGGCATCGACATTGCGGGCAAGGTGATGAAATGTCCCGAATGTGGGGAAATCATTTTCAAGCATCAAGAGCTTTGCCCTAACTGCCATTGTGCGCTGCATGCACCGCAAGAGCCGAAGCAAGAGATGGTGGTGGCCGACAAAACGGAGCAGGAGACGCCCCGACACGTGGAAGCCACTCCCGTAGCAGCAGGCAACGGAACAGGGCCCAAGCGCAAGAAAAAGCGCGGATGGCTGGGACTGGTCGTGGCTTTTGTCATTGCCCTGCTGGCAGTGTGTCTTGGTTTTTATTTCTACAAAGACCAAATGAAGAAAAACGAAATCGCGGCATACGAAAACGCTATGAGTACCAAGCAGCCGGAAGTGATGCAGAGCTATCTGAACCTCTACCCGAATGCTCCAGCTGACCACGTGGATGCTATCATGGAAAAGCTTGACGAGATTCGACGCATTGAGCGCGAATGGCAGAATGCCGCAGCCAGCGGTTCGAAGACGGAAATACTGGCCTACCTGAAGAAATACCCTGACACCGAGCACGCCGACGAGGCTAAGGTGAAGATTGACTCGATAGACTGGGTGGCAGCGCAGGAGCAAAACACGCAGGACTCCTACGAGGAGTATATGACTCAGCACCAGCAGGGAGAGCACTACGACGAGGCGCGAGCACTGCTCGACAAGCTGTTGGCTGCACTCGTCTCGCCGGAGGACAGGCAGATGATTTCGTCGCTGTTCAGAAACTATTTCAATGGGCTGGCGGCACAAGACGAGACGGGCATCATCGGCACCATAACAAATGTGCTGACAAGTTTCCTCCACAAGGTGAGCGCAACACCATCGGACGTGATTACGTACATGAAGAAAATACACGAGGCTGCCGACATTACCGACATGAAATTCAACCTGAGAAACGACTGGAACATCGACAAGATAGAGGAACCCGACGGAACCTACTCGTTTAAAGTGAACTTCACTGTTGACCAGCAAATCGTCCGCACCGATCCAAACAAGGAGAAGGCTGCCACCTACAAGGTGTCGGCAAAGGTATCGCCGAGCGGTAAGATATCGGAACTCAACATGACCAAGATTGTCAATGAATAAATGTCAGCACATAATCATCGCTGACTGAAAAGCCTACCACTACACGCTCGCCGCGCTTGAGATTCTCAGCGGTGAGCGTGTTTTCGTTGATGCTGATGCGCATGTCGTCGAACAGCAGCTGGTCGGCAGAGTGATATTTGAAAAGCGACTCCTTCGCGCTCCATACAAGCAGCCGCTCAATGGTGGTCTCTGCTCGCTCGTCGTCGCGCATGAAGCGGTCGGCGATGCTGTCAACGCGCGTGGAGAGCCACTCTATATCTACCGCCACTTCCTTTGAGCGAGAGAGAATGAGCGCGGCGAAGCCTTTGGTGTGGCTGATGCTGCATCGCCAGCCCTCCACAA
>Ga0181612_143594_pt1 | contig 15786 bp, 12 predicted proteins | sample HoacroProtozoa21_FD_119630 | JGI IMG/M metagenome (GOLD analysis project Ga0181612, IMG submission 119630) | Hoatzin crop microbial communities from Cojedes, Venezuel. Combined Assembly of Gp0051906, Gp0051904, Gp0051908
TACATGAACACTCACCAGTATTCAGAAGCACATCTGTTCTTAAAAATTTTTGTGTTAGCAGCTGAGTTTGCCAACTGTGTTGGCAGTGTCATTTTCAGTGTTGTTTAGAAGCACTGGAGAACTTAATGCCCCTTCTGAAAGGGCAAAGAGCTGCAGTTTAAGCTTCTAGCAAAAACTTGTGCTCTGCAATATAACAGATGAGGATATTTGGTATTTGCAGTGAGGATATTGGGAGGAGTAGGCTAACTCTGGGTAGCAAGGGCAGTTAGGATCTGTGACAGATGTGTCCCCCAGAAACAGCTCTCAGCCCTTTAGGGGAGCAGAGAAGGGCTGTCAGATGGGGAGAGGAAGTTTTGGGATGGTTGGTGCTAATTAGCCTTTATGTGTGTGTTCTTATTTCATGCTTGATGGAGGGTGGAGTCCAAATGCTTCCCTAACTTGCTGACAAGTTAACCTACTAAACCCAAGCCCACAGTCAGATGAGGGAGACCTGTGGACCTAGGGCCTGAAAGGAGATGGTTCTCCTGGGCAGCAGGACTACGTTCCCCCTGACCTATGCTGTGGATGTAAGGACTGTGGGAGCTGAGACGTGGTGAAGGAGCTGGTTCCTGGTGTGGGCTGTGTGCCCTGCAGAGCCATGAGTCCAGTCTGATGCCTGGGACAAGTACGCAGTTTACACATGGTGAAACTTTTTGGGACCAGGATAACTGGGCATTGCTTAATGACTTGAGAGCTGGGCGAAAGCTCCACCAGCTTGTGTGTTGTTCTAGGAAAGGGCAAAAATCCAGTATAGTCCATTAACACAAAGGCAGTGCGTGCTGGGAGGGGAAAAAAAAAGCGCACACTTTTTTAGGTTTTCAGAATGTAATACTAGCCAGCTTGTGCCGTGATGTATCGCAGAAGACAAATGCATTTTATTCTACATCTTAGCAAACTCATCTGTAAATATTTACTTTGATAACACACCACACAACTTTGTTTGTTAATGGCTTAATACATCATTCCTCATATAGGGATTTTTTTTCCCCAGAGACAGAGATTGCATATAGCATGAGTGATTTCCTCAGAGGCCGGATGTAACCTCTCAACTGGGGGAATATGAGATCAGAGCAGGAACTGAACTCGGGTGTCTCATTAAATGCCCTAGCCACAAATGCAGTTCATGGGGTGAAAATTGAAAGAGAAACCCAAATGACACTTGTGCTGAGATCTGAAATACTAAATTCTAGTCTGAAGCAACCTGGGGTTCATAAGAAGGCTGACAGGATCACCAGCACAGAACTGGGTCATGCTAAGTTTCTGCCATGTGGTTTTCTTGTGATATGTTGCCTACTTAGAGTAATACAAACAGAAGATTGAAATAACCATGTAAGAAGCTCTTCAGAAGAAGATCCAGATTTACTGTACAATTGATTTTGTTGTTCCTACCCCATATTCTGATGTACATTGGTTCGTCTCAGCATCCCTGACTGACTTTTGTGCCTTGCAACCTTGCTGTTACTGACACTTCTCGAGGCGGCTGCTGGGGCCTAGGGACAACATCAGCTCCTGAGGCTGCGAAGTGTGCTTTGTGAGGTACCACATTGCCATCTTCCAAAGCTGCTGTGGAAAGAAACCTCTGCTTTTTCACTTGCAGCATGAAGTACATCTGTTTTGCAAGTAAAGATCTGTTCCAAAAAGGCTCAATAAATAAATCTGGTTGGTTTATGTTCCGGGATGCTGTTGACTTAGCAGGGTGACATTAATTGAAAATAACTTACGAGAAACAGGACTAGTCAAGGCCTAGACAGAAGAAATGCACTGAAGTGCATTGTGATTATAGATCTTATGTTTGTAGTCTCTAAACAAATTAGAGATGAATGTAATCTCTATTGAATAGTATTTCAAAAGACCAATGCAATCAGCTACTTAGGTTATAGCCTTCTAATAAAAGTGGGACAGATGTGTATGTGTACTTTTAAAAGAGAGTAGATTGCCTAAAGCAGCTATCTTTCTTTTATAGGATTTCTGCAGTAAAATTGCCTTATTTTATATATAACAATACCCTAGTGTGCATTTGTAGGTTAGTTGTTTGATACAGAATTTTGATGTGTTGTTTCAGATGCAGTATTTTTCTTCACTAGCAAAAAAACCCACGATTCTTTTGTTCTCTAATAATTGTTGTGTTTTTCCCTGCAGTTAGATACTCTTAAAGAGAAGTTGCCAAGGTTAGATGAGCATTTTATTCTTTTTGGTCCTTTAATAAAAATTAGAATAACATAGATTTTGTAGGATTTGCATAGTTCCCAAGAAAAATGCATTTGCAGTCCCAACAGAGAGAGAAATTGTGAAAGAAGACTGAGCATATTGGGATTTCTGCCCTTCTGAAAGTGACCAGACTGTCTTAATCACCTTGGACAGTTTGTTCCACTCTTTTTGTGATAATTCACACTCCTACCTACATTCTGTTTTTTATCTCTTCTCTTTAGTGTTTTTCACTCAATCTAAATTCAGACGAGAAGGAACTCTTTTTTGTATCTGTTTGAAGAATGTGATTGATGCCATTAGTGCCATGTGAATAATCAATGCTAACATACTTACTGTTTTCTTTCTACAGAACAGATAACAAAAGGAGATCTTGAAAATGTGCTGCAAAAGTTCACAGGGGAGATAATGCAGGTTCCTCCACTGTAAGTTCCACAACATTCATGCGCTCCTAGCAGTTGTGTTCAGCTGTCGGGACTTACCAACAGAAGTCAGTTCTCTCAGAAATAAAAGAACACATTTTGGCAAGGCAGACTTAGGAGTTTAATGTTTGCAACTGTAGGTCATGCCCATTTGAACATCGAGCACAAATGGTAACCTGGAGTCTGTTTTTTTGTTTGTTTTTTTTTTATGATAAATGTAAAGTAGTAAAGCAGTCTTAAACAGCTTTGCAGGGCTTGGTGGCTTCTATCCTGTCTTCCAATTAGAAAGCAAAGCTCCGAGTCTTTAGGTTTAGTTGTGGGCTGAGAGGAGGCTTACTGACACCTGTGTGGAAGTGCCTTAAATGACTTTGAATTACGTTTTCTGAAAACTCAGGGTATGAGTGAGTGATTAGCAGCTGAGCTTCTGTAGTTTAGAAAATTTCTTCTAGTCAGGTGAGCCATAGTAGCTGGCAATGTGCAAGCACTTAGTTTGTGACAGATGGCTTTTATGGTGATTTAAGCTAACATGCTTTCCTTTGCATTTGTAATGGGTCGGTTACTGTGGTTCCAGCGTGAGCACTGTAAGGTCAGTAATTCAGCAGGTGTTCTGCTTCATGTGGTCTGTTTCAAATTGCCCTCTTCTAATTTGAGAAAGATCTTTTTTTGGTTTTTTTTTTTTTTTTTTTTATGGTTGTCTGTCAAGCCAAAGTTGGAGCTTTGGGTCAAGTTTCATGTAATCGGTCATATTAATTTTTTTTTGTTGTTCTATAGTGGTCCCTTAAACACCCTAGAACAAGACTATGTAAATTGGCAGTTGCTGTTCAGGGAAAACCCTGGTGTGAGATGAGTGAAGGTGTGAGGCAGAATTACAGGAGTTGCCTGAGCAGCTCCCAGTGCTCAGCTCAACAGAACGCTGAAACAGAGTACGCCCTGCAGACTTCTGAGAGACAATATGTTACAGGCAGCTGCAAGTGGTGTACCCCTTGTAGAAACCCTTTGTTTTCATAAACTACAAATTGAGTGATGAAACACTTTTAAATCTCTACAGCAAGAGATAAATACAGGACCATCTCTTGTTTTCCAGTCTATATAGCTACTGGCGAAGGAGGTGATTCTGTGTCCAAGAGATTTCAGAAACACTTGCTAGTTGTTTGTTGGGGGTTTTTATGAGTACTTGGGAGGGGATTAAAAGGGTAAAATGTATGCTACTGTAGTACAGTACTAACAGGATCTGGAGGATGGGAAGCTTGTTCTATTACAACCGTATGACACAGATTTTCATGCTCTATCTGCTCAGCTATTCTGCTTTGAAGAAGGATGGAGAGAGGCTATCAACCCTGATGAAGAGAGGAGAAGCAGTCGAAGCAAAGCCTGCTCGGCCAGTGAGAGTGTACAGCCTCTCTCTCCAACAGTTCCAGCCACCACTGTTCACACTGGGTAAAGGCCAAAGACGATTACATAGAGTGATGCTCCCAGCTTGTTAGTGCTGATTTACACTCAGAATGGGAGTAAGACAGTGAAGTGGGTTTCATTTCCCTCAGCTGCTTATTTTGGTGTGAGCCCATGTGTAGACACTTTCACTTTGCAGTACAAGCACCATATTTTGATTTTAATTTAAGCTGATTACGTATAATCTTTCTGTGAAGGAAAATTCTGAGAGGCTGGTTGGGGGGTTATTTGCATTATTTGTCCATGATTTTGCAGCCTCCAGCTCACTCCTCCTTTCTCAGGTCTGCTTGCTTCACTTTGCCCATTCTTTTGCCTGGACACCCAGGCCTGCTGACATCTCTCCCAGGGTGCAGCAAGGACCAGTATCAGTTACTGTCAGGCCCCTTTCTCAGTTGAGGAGGCAGGATCTTATCTTTCCTTCTGTCATACATGAAGAAACTTGGGTAGTACATTAAGAAGCACATTAATAAATAAACCAAAAAGACTACTGTCAATGTTTGATGTTACTGTGAGGTCAAGGTAGTGTCTTGCGTTGGTCAGCTGCCTAGTTGACCCATAGTTCTCTGATGGACCAGACATTATACGATGAGCAGGTGTGAGTGACAGAACTCAGTGCTGTGTTACTTCAGTCCTGACTTTATGGTTGGGTGATAAGCAGCTGATCAGTGGCAGAGCGGGATGGGGAGGGGTGAGAGAGCAGGGAAAGTTAAAGGTGAATTTCAAAATTTTATCGGAGCTGCCTGTGTGCAGTATCTTAAAAGCATTGGTAGGCTATACTTGAAATAACTTGTTTTCGTCATTAGAAATTTGAAACAACCTTCTAAAACCTTAAGACTGAAGCATTTGTTAACGTACCACAGCAAGTACTTAATTTCTAGTGAGTTGGTTCAGTTGCCATTGTATTTGCTTTGCCTTCTGTCTAGCTTAGCAATCTCACCCGCACATATGTTACAGGATGAATAATTGATGTTGCATCCTATAAATATTTTATCACTGGGTTGTTTGCTTAGCACATTTTTACATTTATGTGAGGGCATGGTTTCTATGTAAAGTAGATTTTACATTGCACTGGTAATTTATCATGTTGGTATTAACGTTCCAGATGTTGAATGTGGTGGTGGCTTTTATGTCAGGAGCCTGGTCAGTGACATTGGCAAAGGTAGGCATGAAGAAACCCATGACAGTTTAAGGAATGAATGTGTCTGTTTATGGAAAAATTTTGTCACTTTCTATGTCTCCAGCAGCCAGACCTATGTGCTATTATGCAGAGTTGTGGTGTTACCACTTGTTTTTATATACTAAGGTATTTTTCTTGGGAGCATGGGGGAATGAAGGCTAAATAATTGCCAGAGGACCTTGGGGGCTGAGGGACAAAAATGGAGTAAGTAATAGCACTGAGAAAAATAATACAAGGCAAAGTGGGTTTGTTTTTTTTTTCTCCCTTGTCCATATGTTAAACCTAACTCGGATTAAGGGTGAGAAGAAGAAGAAAGATGCTGTCTTTTTAAACGTTACTCATCACATTTTGAAAACAGATTGCACAGAACATTACCATGCACATAGTAAACCCTATCTGCTGGAAAGACTTCTACACTTGCGATGATTTTTATTTCTCCATTACCTGAACTGTGAATGGTTTTGCTTTCCCACAGGGTTGTTTGTCTTGTGCTTTATTTCTATCAAACTGCATGATGGAGAACAGATAATTCATTTCAAAGTTTGTTTAAATGATAAATTTGCAGATCAAGAACGCAAGGGATGTGGGATGACCCTGTGAATTTCAATATTGTTATTTGTGCTTAGGCAAGTCAAAGATTTTCTTTCTCTACTGCCTTCTGAGCATACTGGCTTGTATTTAGTCCTTTAATGAGAAACCAAGATTAAGTCTGTCCTCAGCTGGTTTCTTTTCAAACATTTAAAATGCAGTAAATAGCTTCCTGCATCAGAAAGGATGGGAGAGAATATTTTAGTATACCGGTGCTCTTACCAGTCAGCTCTGGTTCCTGTGATGTTTTGTAGCCCCTCATTATGTAATTCGGTCCTACTGGTATTTACTTAACATATCAGAGCATTTGTTTGTGTTTTTTATTTTTCCTTATCTTAGTTTATATTGTCCTGATAGGCAGCACAGGTTAAAAATGTCAAAAATCCTTCTTGAAGGCAGGAAGTGCGAAGGCCTTAAAGTCTGTGGAAAAAATAGTACATGGTTTTCTAAGTCTTTTGTGAATACAGAATCTTCTGCTTATGTCTTATGTCATTATTTCCTCTCTTTTCATTCTGATGTAAATCTGGAAAAGCTTTTGACGAGTTTCTGTCAGATTTTGAACTCGTTACTACACTGGGGATGTATTGAAATCAAAGGAATTCCTTGGCTCAAATTTAAGAAGATGCAAACGAGTGATAAATGTTCATGAGCTTCCTTCTCAAACAAAGTAGAACAATGTAGAAGGCTACATGTAAAAACACATTTTAAGTGAGTTGCAAGTAGTTAAACTTGACCATGCACTTTTTCTAAATCCTCTTTTCTCCTTGACTGTAGAACTGTCTACCTGTGCCACTATGCAAGAGCTGACCCGAACCAAACAGGGGCCATTTACGCTAGAGGAGCATGCCCTTTATGAAGACAAATGGACAATTGATGAAATTGCACGATCCTTAGAGCACTGCATGTCTCTTCTCCCAGGAGAGCCATCTCATAAAAAATTGAAGACAGAGCATCCTGGCGAAACTGCTGTGAGCTGTGAAGATAAGTGATAAGTTGCATCGAGAAAAAAGACTGAATGATTGAGGCATTTTGAGATTGGATTGGGATTGTCTTGCCTCCAGTGTAAATTTACAAGTCTGTACTGGGAGGGTGACAAACTGCAGTGCGGGAAAAACAGTTCTTTTGTTTTCTGGGGTTAGAACATGCACTGAAAATATCCAGCGCTTGCTGTTTCCTGATCTGTTTTTTTTTTTTTCCCTTTTGGCACACTGTAAATGGGCTTGTCACTGATGTCAAATCTTCATAAACTTTTAAAGAACTTGCAGGATGCAATATAGCTGTTGTTAACAATTCCTCAATAAAAAAAAAATATAAACCTTCAGGTTTTCTAAATGTGCTTCAAGAAAAAGATCTTTTTTTTTCCTTTATAGCTGCTAATCGAACCCTGAAATGCTATGGAGACAAGACTGTCATAGCTTGAACGGTACGAGAACATGGTGGGGCAGTTTGCTTTCTGGGAATCCATTTTAGGAAATGTCCATTTTACTGTAGCTTTTCATAAGCAGATTGTTCTTTCAGTCAAATGTTATTCAGAATGTGTTAGATCTAGTCTGAAATACGAGTGTAAGTGAATAGTTTTGAGTATAAACAATCCCTGAAGATAAGAGTTTGATAAAAAGTGCTCTGAAGAGTGCAGTCAACATCACAAGGTGTACAGATCTTACTGTGGTGCAATGTCCCAGATGGTGACTATCCATAGTTTAAAGTATAGTTAACAGCTGTGCCCTTCACAGGGCTTATGGAATTTACTTTTGTCATCTGTGTATTGCTTGAGCTGTCTCCCGTGGATTGGGTAGAAGGCTGATGCGCTTCAGGGCTTTGGCTGGTTTGGCCCTGACTGCTTGCATGAGCAACAGAGGGATCCACCATCAAGGACCCTTGCTGAAACCACTTTAATTCACTGGGGCAGAGAGGGTCCGTTCCACAGTTCCTGTAGTCATCAGAATTTGATGACACTGATTATTTCTCACCACTGCCTACCTTGGGATTTTCAAAATGGCTAAAAGACATTGGTTTGAGAATATTAACAAAGCACCCTAGTTCATTTCCAGGTGTGTAATGGACTGTCCTAGAAGGACTTGCCTGTGTGTCCCCATACAAGTTGTTAGCGGCTCGGTTTCGCTCTTGCCATAATGAGGAACATGAGGAGTAGTTCAAACATGTGAGTGATACCTGAGAGAAAACCCTGCTTTTGAGATTGTCACTGGAATGTCACCAAAGAGGAATGGACTGGCTGCTGTTGCAGTTTTATGCTGCTGCTGGCCCAGTGGGCTGCAGTGGCTTTGCACAACTCCTACACCATTGAGTTTTGGTTCTGGAATACAGGAACTGGACTCTCTGAGTGACTGCATGCTGTAAAGCCAAGAGTTTGTGCTTATATTAAGGTGTATCTTTTACAGAGAGACGTGAAAATTTGATTTAATGACTCTGTGTTAATGGACTTGCTACTTTCTATAATAAGTTACCTTGATAGCTAATTACCTCTGTTGCTTAAAAGAAGTTGTGTTTTATTCCCAACTTGAATCTCCACATGCTGCGTTCTATGTCTTTGTCTGCACCTTACAAAAAGCCATTTCTCTGTGTGCTGGTATTATGTGAAATTATCAGGTTCCAACCTTACTTTCAATCTAAGAAATGAAATAAATATCCTGAAGTTTCTCATTGCAGGATACCTTTCCAGACATATATAGAGTTTTTTGTTTTCTATACAATAAGAAACTGAAGTCTATGCAAGATTAATGAATCTTTTGTTTAGCGAGAGGGTAGAATTTATGTTTTATTGTTCAGTAAACAGACAGGTTTTTTTCTTTTGTATATTCTTATAAAGAACTTAAGGGAAATGTTGAAAATACCACAAGCAAATTGAAATGCTAGAGCACTGTCACAGCAGCATATTTAATACACAATGTGGATGAAGTAACCATTGTAAGAAATTTTGATTTCAGAGATGGGAGAAAAGAGCTGGGTTCAGTAAGAGAATAGTGGGAGATATTAGCTGTTTCTTTTCAGGGTGGGTTTTTTGGTACTTTGTATAGAAACAGAGAAGACAGTGATTATTTCCTAAAGAAATCAAATAAAGCAGAAAATTTCATTTTCCAGTATACTTAAATGATCAAAGACTTTGAAACACAGCTTCTCTTATTGTCGAAATCTGTATTTTTCCAAGAACCTAATTTATGTTATCCCAGTGGTCTTCTAGATAAAGTTCTAAAATTTTATTTTTCTGCTTTTTGATGTCTAGTAGATATAATTCTATTAGTCTACTTGTTTCAATTACAGGGATTTGTTTCTTTAAAAAATAAGTGCAATTGAGAAATCTTTCTATTAATAGGGTACATTTGTATACAGTGTTATAAAAGTCTAGCACATTTTTCTTCTCATCTGTTTGTTTAATGCTCACCATGGCTTTCTTGCTATTCCATGTAAGAGCCCCTGATATTTTTAATTTCAAAAGGAGAATTATATTTTCATCAGCTGTAAGTTGGCTTGCAACTGGTCTGTTGTAATTATTGCTAACAGATCTGTGATCCTGAGAAGGCAGGGTCTGTTCCGTAGTCTAGTCACTCGAGAGAAATGAAGTGGCAAGCAGAAGAAAGCACCCTGTTGACATCAGCAAGTTTTGGTTTAGGCTGCGAGTCCTGGTGCATATGGAAAGCATAGGGAGAGAAGAAATGCAGTTGTATACGTTCAGGAATCTGCATAAGGTGTGTTTCTAAATAGTGTTTCTAAAGACTGGAGGTGTATTTCAATTTATGAATGCAACTTCCTTCAGTGCTTTTATTCCTCTGTAGCAAGTAGAGAGGCTTTCACCAGCTCTAGCTAGATGTATTTTTTTTCCTGGGATTCCTCTCATCTTCCACAGCGCTAGGTCCCGTCACCTTCAGAAATAAAGGCAGAACTTCTTTATCTCAAATTAATGACGAACTTCTCCCCACATAATTTGTATTGAGCTGCAGAAGCTGTTTCACTTAAGGCTGGGTAGCAAGTAAGTTTGGTCGTGGTTGTAAGGGGCCGGATAGCACACAGAACTACGGCAGACGGCAGGTAGGTGTTCTTAGGAAACACAGTGTAAAGAGTGCCTAAAGTCATGAACAGATTACGCAGAGACAGCTTGTTTTATGACCACTGAGGATTGTCAGCCGGTTCCAGCCCTGACCAGTTGAGCTATCTTCTGTCAAACATTCAGGCTCCTCTGGCTACTCCCCAGTGCCTTTCCTTGGTGCTCAGCCTCACTGGCACGCTCTTCCCTAGGCACCGCTGTGCTTTAATGGGCCTCTGCCCCCTGAGCTGTTAGTCCCAACGACTGGTAACCGGGAGGCCACTGAGAAATCTGGGAATAGCTTTTTTAGATACGTCTGAATAAGCGTTTAACTCAGTATCTTGAAACTGTCCAGATCTGGAAGTGAGTGCTGTGTTCCCATGGGAACATAGGAAAATACTCATTTTAACTTCTTTATTCTTATTAACATGCACGTCCCTGAGACACCAGACTTCAGAATTGTGCTATATCCACAGAAAAATGTAGTTTTTTCCTAGATTGAAATACCCTGTGATCCTGGATCTTCGTTACTGAGAGTCATGATCTGTCAACATTAAGGGCTATTTAGAGTGAGAAGAAAAGTGTGTATACAATGCTTCTGAGCCTAGTAGGAGAGTTAGTACCAAGTGTTGAGACAAGTGTAGTTAATAGGAATTTTAGTGCTACTCTGGCCAGAAAATACGCATGTCTCTGTGATCTACCATTTAAAATATATCCATGACACAGACTGAAAGATTTGTCTCGTTTTAACGAGCGTTGTTCATGGGGAAATTCCTGGTGAAATAGTGTGTCCTGCTTTTTGAGCTGAATATTGTCTGTCTTGAATTTGGGCTTGCGTTCTTTAGTCTGTAGCAGTCTGCTGCTGTCGTCTGGCCCTGACTCTGCCTCCGGTGCTGGTGCTGCCTCAGTGAGATTAGCAAGGGCTTCGTAATTTATCTCCTTCTAATGTCTCTGCCTGGCTGGCACTTTTTCTTCCTCTTTTAAATGGTAGTTTTTCTGTGCACTTCATAATATATTTCTTCTGCCAGTTTGTTGAGCACTTTTTAAGTGTTTTTTAAGCAAAATCAATAGGATCTTTTTTTCCGTATTAATCAAGTCTAACCTATTAGCAACATATTTTAGGAGTGCCTTCGTCAATAACGAAGCATTTAGCGTCTTACTCTGCAGTTGTGTTTTTGATTTATATGTTTATTAGAAGAAAGAAAAATCAAACTTTGAATAACCCCCCAAATTTCAGGATACCTTAGGATTTTATTTTTTAGTGTAAAAGATGGTGAAATTGCTATTCTAAGCATGAATGGCTCTGAGACTTTTAATGGCTAGGGTCATTCTGTTTGTTTGGCAGTGTCAGGGAATCAGTTGCAACAGTATTAATTTCATTGAAAAGGCCTTAGAGAGACAGAGCCAGAGTGCACGTGTGTGCACATGAGCGTGTGACTACAATATGCAACCAGAGGGAAGTCACAGAGACGGCGAACGGATGCAGCCGGCCTGGGCAAAATTACTGTCCCTATTAAAAAGCAGTCATTGCTTCTAATAGCCATGGGTTTAATTTGCTTCTTTGTGAGACCTGATGAAGTAAGTCACCGATACTTAAGGGCATGTCAAACAAGCAGGTTTATCAGCTGGATGCTTATGTCCCCAATCTGGATGATGAGATGGCACACCTTTTCTTACTGTCTCCAAGATCGACTGCGGAGATGGTACAGGTGGTAAACAGGCAAAGAGAGAAGCTGGCCTTTGGACGCGGATGGTATGAGTGCTCAGGACAAAAATGGACTATATTCCAAGAAGAAAACCGTATTTTTTTTTTCTGTTCTGTTTTTGGGGAAGTGTCGGAGACACTGCTATGTCTCAGAGAAAGTATTAGCATAGCTGCCCCAGAAAAGCCTAATATTTTTGTTATGGGTGTGAACGTCTTGGGCTTTAATCACCTTCCCTCCTTACCTCTAGCTCAAAGAATCATAGAATCATAGAATGGTTTGGGTTGGAAGGGACCTTAAAGATCATCTGGTTCCACCCTCGTGCCATGGACAGAGACATCTTCCACTAGACCAGGTTGCTCAGAGCTCCATCCAGCCTGGCCTTGAATGCTTCCAGGGAGGGGGCAGCCACAGCTTCTCTGGGCAACCTGTTCCAGTGTTTCACCACCCTCATGGTGAAGAATTTCTTCCTAATATCTAAGAAGTGGGGTTAAATCAAAGCAGGAGCCTCTCCCTGACTTTTCTGTGTCACATTGGTGTGTGTGTTGTGGATGCTGAAACAATCCTATGCTCAGACTGTGGGCTGTAAAAGGGCTTAGGTGGCATGTCCCAGAAGTGAACAGTAACTGAGCATGAGTAGGAGGAGAAATGGAGCAATGAAATTTGTAGTGTAAACACACAAATGTCTTCACAGCCTGTCAAGTAGCCTTCCTCTTACCAGATTTATTCGTCTTGGGTTACAGCTCTGTGCCTGGCCTTTCCAGTTTGCGTCCCATTAACCTACCTGCTGTTTGAGACAGTTCGTCCTAAAGCTCTCACCCTCTCGTTTGAATTCGTGACCAGGTAGGTGTGCACCTTGGGAAAGTGTGAAGGAAAAACGCTACATAGTTTCGTGGGGGGAGCAGGAGGGCTGTTGATAAAGTAGAACTGAAAAGGATGAGGTGTGTCAGGTCCGTTTCTTACCCTGCCCCTTGCATAAGGAAGACGTAGCCCTGAATGCTCTAGTGCCATTTCTCTGGGACACAGGATTATTTTAGATATTTCGGAATTAAGCACTTCAAAGTCAGATCTGCAGCTGAATGCATGCTTTATAAACAAAGCACATCATTTCACAGATGTCGCACTACTTTTAGTGGCTTCAGGATACGATTTTACAGCTTAAAAGGAGGGAGGTAGAAGAAGAATGGCAAGAGGTAAATGCATGTTTCAGTTGTTACATTTTTGAAATAGATGAACTCATTTTAGGTAATCATGTAAGAAAATACATTGAGTATTCTAATGGAGAAAAGGTGAAGAGAAAGAACACAATTTTTACTACATTTTCTGTTTCTTTTAGCCCATAAAACAAGTAGCTTAAATACACCATTTCAAAGCTTAAGCTTTTATGTGGAAATGTAAGAGAGGTTGTTACTGTATGCTGATATGAAAAAAGGCATTTATTTTCATTTCAGCAGTTGAAAAGGTAGTCTTCTATGATGCCCTTCAAAAGGCAGTGTTTTGTTTTGCTTATATTGAATTGCTGTAAATCCTTAGCATAGCTTCTGCTTTTGTGGGTGGTACATTCATATTCAATCGCTTCCTGCAGCTGGCTTCCCTACTGGTCAACAAAACTGTTTCAGGTTCTGCAGGTACATAGCGTGCGTTTCCAGTGTACATGGAACATTGTGTACAAACACTAAATGTATTTAGAAAACATGATTAGTTCTCTCTAATCTTTGCTATGCAGATTGCTCTTTTCGGTAAAATGTGATCCAGGCCGCATTAAACCTAGCTGCTGCTTTGCTGCAGTGCTTTGTGTACAGTTTCGTCTTACTTTATACTCTAATTTGACAAAGGGCACTGGCAGACTGTTGATTTCTTGTGCAGGTGATTAATTTCACCCAGCTGCTGCTCATACATAGATTCCAGGCTTTAACTTCTGTATTTATTGGTTAAGGTTTCCTTGCACTGTGCTCTACCCCCAGCAGCGCTAGCAGAAGGAACGGTGTATCCGCCTCGTCTGCCCTGTTCATAGACTGGCGTGGAAGGTGTTGGTGGTGCAAATTTTGTGCACATAAACTGGGCTGTGTTAGAAGACCTTACGTCTCGGCGTGTTGCTCACTAACGCCCAGTAAGAGATAGAGTGGGCAACAGGGGACAGTAATGTTCCAGCACTCCTCCCTCCTAGGAAGAGTCGGTGGAAAATGCCAGTGAGGAGTATGGCTACACAGCTAGCTTAAGGCATGCGCTTGTTTCTCTTTATCTCAGTGAGAGGACTCCTGCCCCATTTTACTAAATTACATAGATTACTACTCACTGTATTAAGGCCTTATGTGTTTCATTTTCACTTATCATGTTTTTTGTCCTTTTTAATTTAGTAATGCAGACTGATAGATTGAAAAATTGTATTTCTTTTTACAGGTGGAAAAAAAAGACAGAGTAAAATAAATATTAATGGTGTGGCACAACACTTAGAGTTGTTCCGTGTCTAATGAATATGTAACAGTTCTATTTTCTACTTAAAAACAAACACACAAAAATTGTCAGAATAGAATTAATGTTATTTTTTTTTAAAATGTGTTTATCTAGGAAATGCATTTCTCTACAGAGTGCTGTTAAAGACTGTGCAGAATGGCTAAACCTGTTTGTTGAATATGTTGGTGGTCTGTTTCTAGAGTTAGGAGCGTGTAACTTCTATTGAATTGTATACCATTTCCCTGCACTAGTTTTACTGTTCTCCTCTGCTGTGTTGTAGATGTTTAGTACTGGAGCAAGTAGAGTCCTACAATCTGAGCTGGTAATCAGCCATTCCTTGCTATGAATGTAAATACAGAGTACCCATCCCCACTCTGCCCCCCTGCATTAATGAATCCGGGTTGGTCCTTCAGAGTTGTATAGAAACGACCCAGAAATACACCATCGTGCCACAGAGAATGCAGAACATGATTAGGATTTGAGGAGATGAAATTTATCTAGAGGCAGAATGCGTTTTATGGCTGCAGAGAAAGACAAAGAAAAGTCCAGCAGGATAGCCTTTCCCAGGCATCTGCAGTCCGATCCTTGGCACACCAAACCAGACAGCTTTTCCAAGGAGAGGTGGCTTTTAGAAGAGCGTCCAGCTGTTGGATCGCAGGAGTAAAGCTCCCAGCATTTTTCTGTGTGTCAAAATAATTGAGTAAACTTTCCACCTCTCCTTTGTAAAGGCGCTCGCTGGTTCGGTTCCACTCTTACGTTGCAAGGCTGTTTTTCAAGTCAGCTCTTGAAATTTCCGCAGGTTCTGGTGACTGGTATGCGCAGCAGACGTGGTTGGGAGAGCTCCTCTGCCACTCCCTTTGGGTTTTCCTAGCTTGTTTAGTTTGGTTGAAAAAGTAAGAGGGAACGCCTGGCAGCGTCTCTGTTATTAGAGGCACAGACTTTCTGCTTTGTGCCTGTCCTTGTGCAAGATAAAGCCCGCAACGGGAAAGGGCACGCCATGGCTGAAGCCCTCCTGGAGTGCCTTGCTAATCGCCCTGTGTGAGAAACCCACGACCTTCCTCTTGTCACTTCTGGAAGATGTGCTTGCTTGTTTTTCTGTAGAGTTGTGCAGCCTTTCCCAAGCCTGCTGCTCCTTGGTACCCGCGGATCGTTGAAGGCTGACTGCAGCGATCCGATGGTTTCGTACCGGGCCCGAGGCTACGAAGCGAAGTTGCAGTCTGGGGATGTTGCTGACTGTCGTCCAGAAAAGAGTGAAAAATTGGCCGCGAGCAAGTAATTGTTGAGTGGCAGAAACAACTGGGAATTCTTGGTAAATCAAGAAAAATGGCGTGTGTTGCAAACACTGGTGTGGTACAAGGCTGGAAAAAAGTGTGCTTGGGCTTTCCAAGGTGTTTTTATAGCACTTGGCTTTGTTCTGTGTTAACAATGTTACAGCACTCAGAAAAGTGGGTTTGTGGGTATCGAGTCAAATCCAATTGCAGGTTTTGGGAAACTCAATTGATACAACATTTGCTTCTTTGCTGGCAAACTTCTAGATATTTATAAATCCTTAAATAAAATGAAATAGGTAGTTAGTAAAGTTGAAATCCAAACTTGCACGTTACCTTTTCTGGTGCATTTCCAAGGACCTCAGCTCCAAGAGGAGCGAGTGCCCAGGGGGTCCCCTGCAGCTCCTTCCTACGGGGAGCAGAGTAGTTGCTCGGGATGGCA
>Ga0181612_148905_pt1 | contig 15785 bp, 6 predicted proteins | sample HoacroProtozoa21_FD_119630 | JGI IMG/M metagenome (GOLD analysis project Ga0181612, IMG submission 119630) | Hoatzin crop microbial communities from Cojedes, Venezuel. Combined Assembly of Gp0051906, Gp0051904, Gp0051908
CAATAAAAATTTCAGGTCTTATTCTAAAAGATTGTAAACCTTGCTATTAAAAAGAAAAGTTGGAAAACATGAAATAATAGAAACTCAGGAGATAAATAAAAAATGACAAACATTTACTTAATCACTTCAAGACAATGCTAAGACTTTGCAGAGGTGGATTTTGAACACTTGAGACTGACAATTCTGCAGATTGAAAAACTGGATTTTCAATTTACATAGCATTTACATGACAGATGAGAGACTTACAGCTACTTCCCAGCAAAAGCAAATCCAGGTATGTGGGAGCTGTGTCCATGACTGTCAGAAAGTTTCAATAATTTTTAACTCTAAGTAGTGGAAATGGAAATTTAACCACTTTACCATAAGCCCTAATATAGGTAATAAGTCATGACATGGACCTTATAGAAGAATTTATTTAGACTAGAAAATAATATAAGATACTTGAATATAGCAAGAAGCTGCAGATACATTCAGCCTACACTTCTGTCAGGATTAGAATTTGGGAGTTTCACCCCACAATTGTGGGTGACTCCCAGTCATGTGAAAAATTAAAAAGTACTAAAGGGTAACATGCTTTCAGAAGTTAACTTTTCTTTAAAGCAAAAAAAAAACCAAAACCCAAACCAACATCACCAAAATCCAAACACAAATCCCCACACATATAACCTTTAAAATAGAAGCAAAGAGGATACTCTAAGTACTCGCAGGAATTTGGAAATTCTGCAGATTTCTGAATAGGAAGTTATTTACATTTGTATTAGATCACTAATATCTTGTAAACTTCTCAGGTCAAAAATGTAAATTCTTAAAAAACGGCTTTTATCTCCAAGTGAAAGATTCTGCCAAGTACTTTCAGTTATATCAGTCAAATCAATGGGTCACTCTGCAGATGCACGGCTCTCTCCATATTCAAGGTTTACAACATTATGTAGGGATGGATAGCAGAAAACTGGCCTGCAATCACATGCTAAAGCCATCTGAAAAATGCAGAAATCTGGATGCAATCTTTAGCTGCCATTAGACACAGCAGATCTACCAACACCACAGTAGTTTCCAAGAATGAAAATTCTGCAATCTTGCAGACCCTCAAAGAAAAACTGAATCAGACTGAAAATATACCTATCCCAGGGACGATAACGCTGTGGAAAAAATTGTGTCCAAGACTCAGATGAGGTTCCTTCTGAATTCATCTGAAGAACCAAACACTATAAAGAGAAGAAATATAGACCATATTTTGTGATGCTTACGTATAATGATTCTAATGACAATGGTCTTGTTGACAGAATTGCTTGGACAAATCTCCTGGAAGACTGGTATAAATGCCAATTCAGCAAAAAGTAATTTTGGGGGCCATATTTGTAGGAGATGACTGGAGAATAGAGCAGAGACTGATAAGTAAAGCAGGTCATTGAGTCTGGCAACGCAATCTATCAGGAAAATATGACAGAGCATAAGGAGCAAATGTTCCCCATAATGTGCTATAATGCTAAAGACTGCCAAACATACTTTAAGCAACATGGGTTCCAAGAAGATTTCTGAAGTTCTGAATATTATGGATTTTGCATAAAAGCTTACCAAAGCTTTCCAAACATTCACTTTTATATCTGAAGAATTCTAAACATTTGCAAAAAGAAGATATGTAACACTAGACTGGTTTCTTATCACCTTGACTTAAACAGGTTCTCAAAGAACTTGGTCCAAATATTAGCATGACAGAAAAGTTATCTTTGGGAAAGGTATTCTATTCACTATACTGATGAGTCACCACATAACTAATTTAATCTTTTCTTCCTGTGCTGACCTCTGTGCAATAATATATTGAAGTCCAACTGACCTATTTACAAATGCCACCTTCAGATCTGATTTCCTTTCTCACATGGAGACAAACACCTCATGAGCAAATAGGAAAATAGTGAGAAAGCAAAAGCAAAAGAAGGAAGAACCAAATATTCTGTTGTAAGCCTTGTTTCCACAGAGCACAATGAGGAGTTTACCATTGTCTTCACTAAGCTGGCACTTCAAGTAACTGGGGAGAAGTAAAAGGAAAAGAAAATAGAACAGTACTTAGGCTTGTAATATAACTTGTGGTTATACAGTGTAAAAAGATTAAAAGGAAATGGGATAAGTAATTTATCTAGTAGATATAAGATTTTTCAGATCTTTGAAAACTTTCTGCAAGTAGAAGTCGTGCAGAAGACAGTTACCTTTCCTTTATTTAATAAACTAATTTTTCATACCACTAGATCAAACAGGACTTTTTGACATTATATAAACCTTGACTAAATTAAAATTATTCTAGATATTCTGTTCCATATGTCACAATTTACTCAGTGGATTTGTTCAGAATTATAGAAAAATGACAAATCATTAATAGTGATATTCCTCAAATGACAGTTTCAACAAGGGGTAAAAATCAGAGGAGAAAGCAAACTACTTGAAAGAATCTCCACTTGATTTAAAAGAAAAATTAATTTAAATTAAACTGTATCTAACTGTGAAAAGCTGTTTTTGTAGTGGGTTAGAATATTACATACTGTCACACAAGATAGATGTTTATGAATTAAAATATAAAAATATAATACACAAACATGTTTAAACACATTCTTTGTAATCTGGAAATCATCTGGCATAACATTACCTTCCTGGGCTACCAACAGCACTGTAGTCAACTTCAAAAACACTAAGCAAACGCACTTTAATACAGGCTTGCTAGTTTGCTGCTTTCCTTGGAAGTCAATTGTTTAATTAAAAAAAAAACAAAAACCAAAAACCAAGCCCAAAACAACCACGACAAACAAAACAACAAAACCCCCACATATACAGATATTTTGTAAAAAAAAATCCAAGTTTTTATGAATGCGTGTTATACACCTTGGACAGGCATCAGCACACTTGCAGAAGTTTCACGAAAAGATGCAAGTTTCATGAAAATCTAAATACTGATAAAGGAGAGTTTGTTTGGTTCACTTTGGTACCTCACGCTTCTGCCAAATATTCATTATGTCATCAGTCTAATAGTCTGTTGTATCTCACTGAAGCAGAGACCTGAGACGTGTTTAGATTCCATTTAAACCCTAGAAGCAACTTCAGTGCTGTGATCACACCAGTAAAAAGCCTGTGCTTGTACTCTACTTTCAACTGCTCCCCCTCTCAAAACAGTAGAAGTTCTTGAACAGTTTTTTTTCCCCTCCTTTTCTGATAGTTCATAGTTTCAAGCTTGGTGCAGACAAAAGACTTACACTTGTAAGTTAGCAGTTTGATGCATAAACTAAAAGGCTTTTGCTTTCTTTCCAAAACTGCAAAATCCTCAAATGACATCATATGTCACTAGGGACAGTCCATCACATACTAGCTCACAGCACATTGTAAGATACGAGGTTTTTCCAAAAAACCTGAAAGTACGTTGCATGCCTTAATAGTAACTAGTAAAATAGAAGAATAACATCCCAAACTCTTGGACTTTTCAACACACTGTCTATGTTTCTGTTTCATCTCCTTGTGTTTCATGGCTCATTCAAATGTCAAAAATCACAAATACAGCCCTCTAAGCATTTACGGTTTTTACTGTGCCTTTTGAACAAGCTTTTTGATATTTTCATTTTACAACCAATTAATGAAAAACCACTCTGAGCTATAAAGAGGAAATAATGTTAGGTTCTGACAGATGTTTTGCATTCATGCTGCATATATTACAATGTTTTCACTGTAAAGTTAGAAAGAGAAGCTGCAAATAATATTTTGTTTATGTACCGCACCTTAAAAATACATCTTGGGGACCACTTGAGAAAATCAATGAAAAATCATTCCAGACATTGACAATAAAGTTCTCTGGAGTTATAGAAGTCTCCAACATTTTTGATTCAAAGAATAAAAACCTATGTTCTTTCCTTATTCTCTTTTACTTCTCTCTTTACAATGTCCTTAAACCTGGAATGTAAAAAAACTATTACCCTTTTTCCACTTACTACACTTGGACGTCCTTTGCCTTCTGTTCTCTAGATTTCACTGCACGAATCAGAAGCTGAGTGAGTATCACTAGAACCATCCTGCAGAGGCTGAGCCTGTGTCTTTATCATAGTGATTGTCTGCAATAGTCTCATAAAACTGTCTTGTCCCCAACTACAGAATTCAACAGGGAGATGGTTTTTATGCTTTCTCTAGTTAAAAATGACCTCTGTCTAATCCATAAACCTCCTTCTTCTTCCCTTAAGTATTTATTTTTAAAAAGCTACATTATGCCAGCAATTTTATTTTTTCCACTGGGGAAAAAAATCTCTCCTTGCTATGATAACAAAGATTCAAAAATGAAGTTACCCTTGAACTTTGCCCAGCTGCCTTGTACAAAACGTCCCAGACTAGCTGCTGAAAAAGAACATAAATCTTTTAACACTTAGACACTTGCTTAAGTTCTGCCCTTTCTAACGGAAAATTATGACTTTTTTGTCAGCCTGCCTCACACGGTTGCGTTACAGCAGCACTCAGCATCAGCAACACAGTGTCATCTAGGGTAGCATGGCTCTGAGAAGGACAGAGCTCAACTGAAGAAGTAGATTCCTCTGAGGGCTGCAGCGTAGTCCCTCATGAAGCTCATCAGGAATCACAAGCACAGCTGCATTAAGGCTTTCTGCAATAAGCAGTAGGTTGCTACTGACAGCAACTGCTCACTAAAGGAGATGAGCAAAAACAAGGGAGCAGGAGGGTTTCCGCAGGGCAAGGTAACTTTTCTGCCATGGACTGACACCAAGTTTTTGCTCAGTATTACGAAGACCCTCTAGAGAGCCCTTTCTCGGAACAGATTGAAGGTGATCTGGACAGTTACCAAGCTTACACTCTTATTTAATCAGGAAGCCTGCATAAGAGCACTGATGAAATTAAAGCCTTGCATTAGACAAACACAAAAGCATCACTACATCGAGGAGTCAAGAAACAGAGTAGTGCCCAGAGAGTGGGTTTTGGAATTATCTTACTCTTCCTTTTGCCAAAAAATAAGCCTGTAATAGTATAGAAGAACTGGGGACAACTAATCTCTCCCAAGAACTAGAAATGAACCTCACTCCCTTGTGCATTTAGCTATTAAAAAGAGATTTAAAAGTCATAGTGAAACTCCACTATAGAGTCAAGGAACAAAGCACGTGAGAGCTAGAGAATGACAAGATCACTGATAGCTTGAGGGAAACTTTGAGAACTTAGTAACGGAAAGGAAGTATTGTGAAAATTAAGCAATTGCAATTCACCTAATTGTAGGGAATAAGTACCTTCTGTAGGGCAGTAAAACAGACAGAACTGATTTCTATTTGGATTACAAAATTATGTTAAAACTACTGAGCACAACTTCTACGAAACCAGAAACCATGCATATATCTGATTAACAATATGTTGTGGTTAAAACATTCAGGTCACTGGAAAACGACATCCATTTTCAAGTTAGGAGCAGCTATACAGAGATGGGGAATAGGGCGTCCTTTTAATGAAACAGGAAGGGCCACCAAGGTTACAAACATCCAGTGTGTGCACCTTTGCCTGACAGTGCATACAGTTGAAAAGTCTAGAAATTTCAGAGATGAGAAGGCTGTGACAGCCACTGTGATCATCTGTTCAAATAATCAAAAGCTATAAAACTTCACCCTGTAATTTCCACACCCCACCTAGTTAATAGGGCCAAATCTGTGGCCTATCATAACTTGGTATGATGGAAGAGCTGATAGAGATTTACTCTGAAAGAAAGATTACTTCCATAGCCTGTAAGCAAGAAATTCATCTCACAAGACACCTGCAAATCTTTGCTCTCTTCCATGCTTCATATTTTGCAGTCAGTACACAAGGCAAACTAAAATAATTTCTACAGATATTGAATTAACCTCAATTTTGGAAAGCTGAGGTATGGATTTGCTTCCTCTCTCCCAATCCTGTGACTTGACCATTAACTTCATCTCATAACTGTTGGCTTGGGAGGTTTTGGCTTTGTGTCATCAAGCCTTTTCAAAATAAGCTGGCTGTTATTCATGGAGAAAAGTAATCTATTTGTCAACAAGCATGGTGTGTAGCCATATGTCTGAGAACATCTATACCTGGTGACGGGCCATCTTTTCCTCCTGGAACAGGAAGAAGAACTGTGACCAGCAATGCATTATATGGTTGGTGCAATGGAAAGCCATTTCCCACAGAGTGCCCTTTAACATTTGTGGTTCCAAAGTTTGTGAAGAAGGCTTAGCAGCACTGCAGAGGCCTGGATCAGCATTGGATTGAAACTGACAGCAAGTATTCCCTGGAGTTCATCAACTTTTGGCTGAGGTGCTTCTTATACATATATTCTTACCGTACTGGGTCCTCATTCTTGCCCTTTTTGAAGATTGGAGTGACATTGGCCTTTCTCCAGTCCTCGGGCACCTCTCCTGTCCTCCAGGACCTCTAAAAGATGATGGAGAGTGGCTCAGCAATGACATCCGGCAGCTCTCTCAGCAATCATGGGTGCATTCCATCGGGGCCCATGGATTTGTGGACATCCAGATCACTTAAGCGATCCCTCACACAGTCCTCCTCGACCGAGGGAAAGTCGTCCTCTTTGTAGGCTTTTGTAGAAGAAATGAAAGAAAGAAATGAAGAATGCGGAAGAGCTCTGTAAGGATGTGGTTATCTCTAGTTGTCATGTAGCTCCCTGAATATACTCCCTACAGCCTCAAGAATCTGTGTGGGAGAGGACAGAACCATATTTAGTTGTGCTAACTTAAGCAGAGCAAGTGACTTCAACTTTTATAATAATCAATGATTTGTTCTTAATAATAACTGAACCATAAAAACTGGAATCTTTACTCAGCACAAGAAACTATTAGTTGGACAGCTGTGAACCAGCAGACTTCTAAGACATTCTGCTTCATGCAATGCTATATTCTGATCTGTTATATGTGTGAACAAATCTAAGGCCATCTCAAATAATGTGCATTATCTTAGAATCTGTCTATGGGTCTGTGTCCAGCTCTACAGTACAAAGTTGTGTAGACGGAACTATGACAACATGGTAGTGTTACGAACTTCATAATTTTGGTTGGCATACTCAGGGTAGCAAGATTCCCTGGTGTGAACACAGCTGTTCCAGGCATGATTTTTTCAGCTTACTTCATGTTGTTTGGAGAGGCTGTGTAACTTCCCCGAAAAAAGAAACAAACCCCTTCCTTCTGCTGTGATATGCTGTGCTTCCAGCAGCTCTACATGCACAGTGGCCACAGTAAAGGTACAGCTTGAGACTATATGGGTTCAGGAAAAATCATCCTGTTTCACACTACTCTTAGTTTTCTGTGTTGCAACATTTTGTATGTGTTCTCTGCATACTACTTGTCACAACAAAGAGAGAGAATTCTCTGCATACTGCCTGCTATGAGCTGCTTGCTGGGCAATATGGAAGATTATTTTGCAGGACACTGGAAAAATATTCATAATTATGGATTTCATACATCTTGAGTTATTCAGAGGTTCTACTTAAGGAAGCTTTTTTTAATTCAGGATTTTCTCTGCTTAGTGAGAAATAAGGTATATGTGTATCCTCTCCTAGGCAATCCACATCAGTGCAATGAAAGCCTTTTGGTTTAGTTCCCTCAATGGCTGGGACAGGTATTGCTAGTTCCTCTATTCTCTGACCATTAACCCTTGCAGCCGTTCATCCTGTAACATAAACCAGCTGATTTTAAGTCAGGTGTAAGTGGAAGGAGGACAGGACAATGGAACAGCAGCCAGCTTTCACTTTAAGCAGGTTAACCACGTCTTCTCACTGCATGGGGCTCCACCAAGCCATCCACTACACCAGACCAAACTGGTGCAGGTGGCCAGCTGGAGTCACTGGCCCCCAAGGACTGGCAAAAGAGAATGAGGGAGAAACGATTAAAGAACTGCTCACTCTTTCCTTTCAGCGGTGCTTGCAAGCAGCCTAACCAGGCCTGGGTGGGCTCAAATAGTGCAACAGCCATTGCATTTCATGTTACTGCAAAGATTGTTCTGGCAAATACCTCAGCTGCCTTAAACTGAGAGTCAGTGGTGCAGGAGTGGAATCCAGGGAATTTCCTTCCAGCATGATTCCTGCTATCATGCTGCATAAATTTGCTATTTGTCTAAAGAGGGGCTTATAGAGTTTTGCTGTTCATCATAGAAAGTTTGCTAATCATCATCCTGTTTCTTTTCAATAAGTAAGCTGGAAAGGGACTTTTTACAAGGTCATGTAGTGATAGGACAAGGGGTAACGGCTTTAATCTGAAGAAGGTAGATTTAGACTAGGTATAAGGAAGAAATTCTTTACTATGAGGGTCTTGAGGCACTGCAACAGGTTGCCTGGAGGAGCTGAGGCTGCTCCCTCCCTGGCAGTGTTCAAGGACGGGTTGGATGGGGCTTGGAGCACCCTGGTCTGGTGGAAGGTGCCCTGCCCATGGCAGGGGGGTTGGAACTGGACAATCTATAAGGTGCCTTCCTACTCAATGACTGAAGAAATGCACAGAAAGCTGTTTTGAAGTATCCTACTCTTAAGTAACTAACTGCCACTTTCTAATATGGTTAAGTTTGAATAAGTAAAATGTCCCTCACCAGGCTATTTAGCCATCCAACACCAAAGTAACAATATTTGCAAAGACCATTAGAGCTGTTGCTCATCTGTAAGTGCAGATCCTTAAGGAATCTCTGAATTTCCATACTGGATGCTTGTCCACTTTGGCACCTTTTCATCCTTCCCTCTTTCCTGATATCTTTGTCCCACAAAACTAACCTTACCACAAATCAGTTCATATAAGGTGTATGCAAACCTGTCCCCAGTAACTCAGCAACAGGGATTGGTACAGGAGACAAGGAAGCTGCGGGGGTGAATTGAATGGATGTGACATCTCTATTCTCCACTTCTGCATTATAGCTCTTATTTTCCTTGAGGAATGAGACAAATGGGGCTTGTTTCCAAGCAAGTGAATATAAAGCTGAAGTAATTGCATCCGCAAATATATGGTCATGGTTTATATGGTTGAAATAAATGACATTGTGTCTCAGTGTTCAGTGATGTAGAAAACACTGTTAGAGACAGAAACAAAATTTTGTTTTCTTTTTCCTTTTTTCTTCTCCCTGATTAACCAACATGCCACATCTTCCTTCTATCTGAACTCTACTTTATGTCATGATAAGCAGCTGTGTGTTCATTGGGGTAGAATCTGCAACAAAATCCTGTGACACGGACATTTGCAAGGGACTTTAATGGTGCTCCTTCAACATTGAACATGGTCTGATTTGTTATTCACTTTGTGAAATCCTGAGTATACAGCACAAGGAGAAACATACAAATTTGTTATGCTTTAGCAAACAAAGAGTATCTGTGAAAGATCCAAAACAAGTCTGCAGCTAGCTATGTCTTACATATAGGTTGCTATCTTAAAAAGTACGGAGCTTTCAGTCAGTGGGCTCCAGCAGAGTTTCAGTTAACACTCTAGTGGTTAAATTTTATTAATTTAGTATCTAATGCATACTTTGCCACAGATCAATTAAATTAGATTTCAAAGAAAATTTACCACAGTTTGGTTTGTTCTTATAGAGGAAAATTATTTTAAAGGAAAATTATCCTCATTTTCAGGAGCTGTGTTACTATACTTGCTATTTGATTTATGAATAAAAGAAATGTTTCTCTCAAACTATATTTGGGTTGATCATCACGTTTACTCTTGCTGTTGTATTCATGGGAAGGAGCCCTTAGATGCTATTGTAGTAAGATAAACCTGCCACAGGGCGAGAGCTGCCTGCTGTAATAACAGGCCAGACTGATCACATCTCTTCTGTGCTCTGTAATGGGGACAGAGCATCCCCTAGCGCAGCTGTTTTCATATCTGCTTACTTATTTGAACTGGTGCCTGGGTCTTCACTGGAAATTCAGAGTCTGCTGGCTGCTTTAAAACACAAAGTGGAAGCACTGTCTGTCCCAAAGAGGGACACGTAGGAGAGAGCGTACAGACGGGGGACTGGGATACATACAGAGATGTAGTGGTATGTCCATGTTTTGTTTTACTGAATTGCCAAAACGCTCCTGTAGACAAGTGTGGCCTGTGGGACAGTGGGGGAGAGGTTAGAAGGACTGATTTGCAAAGGGGTGCTAGAGGGACAACTGCCGAATCCATGTCCCCCTGCCAGTAGTAGGAGTGCTGGTACAGTCTCCTTCATGCTGCTGGCAGCTTCCTCTGGTTTGGTGAGAGCCAAAAGGAAGAAGGCAGCAAGAGGAAGAGGGAATGGAGAACAGGAAAGGGCACAGGGTTTGGAAATTGCTGACAGAAAAGGCAGGAGGTTCATTAGGATCTAGGAGACATTCCCAGATTGAAAGAGCTGGGGCTGTCAAGAGAGAAGGTGCCAGGGACTGGCAGAGAAGTGAGATGGCTTTTCAGAAGAATGAGGAGAAATCCTAGGGCAGCTGAGACTTGACTGCAGTGCTGGTGATGGAGGGCAACACAGAGAAGTGGGGAATTCTCCACCCCAAGAAACAATGGTGCGCAGCAAACCAGAGGTGGGAATCACTATAGGAGAAGGAAGGGAAAAGAACGATTGGCAGGAGACAAAAAAACTTTGTGGCCTGGATCAAGCAGGTGTAGAAAAGCTTGTGTAGGGGTGATGCAATGATTTACATTACTCTTTCTAACCTTCAGGCCATTGTGTTTTCATGAGTAGATTTAAACTCTGCCCCAGACGAAGGCGGCAGTTGGTGCCAACCTATGGCACAGTCATACTGTGGGAGACAAGTGTGTTTTAACAAGTTCTCCTGTCAAGCTGAGGTGACTGGAGATTCACTTGTACAGACTCTGCACCCCAGCAGAGCTTACTGCTTTGTTTCTGCTGGACTGAATGTCTCTCAATACAGTTGCTGCCTGACCAGTGAGGAGGAAAGCCCTAAGCAGTCAGAATGAATCTTTTGCCAGTTGAAGACATTTGCCACCTAACTCACTCTCCCTGGATTGTGGGTTTATTCCTTATGCTCTCTGAGCACCCAGGATGCAGCCCACCCGCGTGAGCAGAGGTCCCCACTGACGGAAGCAACAGGAAGAGGAAGTCTGCTCAGCTAGCTGTGTAACAGTTACTTAAATGACTGATTAACAGTGAGTCTGGCCAGAGGGAGGAGAAGTTTAATAGTGAACAGGAGAAGAGGAAAGGAAAGGGATATGCTTTCTCTTTTTCAGACCAGTGCTAAAAATCCAGATGTTTTTCCTCCTCCTTCCCACCTGCCCTCTTTACAGACCAGCAAATGCATGTGAGTCTGCATTCTGGAGAACCTTTTCCTTACCTCTGTAATTTCCTACTCAACAGTTCCTCCCACCTGGCCATCAGAGTCAACACAATTTTTCGTATGCTAAAGTATACTGCTTTAACTTCAGCTGAAGAAATAGCTCTGTTTCTTCTCAGTCTTAGATTTTTGGCAGAGGAAATAAAGCCACTGTAAATTTATTCAAGTGCTAATATATGTGCTCAGGTTTACTGAGACTAGGAGGAGGAGAGTTGTGCACAGGTAACTTTAAAAATCCCTCCTTTTCTAGACTGTTATAATTTGGCATGCTATACTGCAAATATCAATTCTTAAAAGATCTTACTAATGAAGCTCCGTATAGTCTTGCATGTGGTCTAAAAAGAACCACAATCTGCAGAAATGCTGCTTTCCCCAGACTCCTGTAGCATTATCTAGTGTGTCATAGGTGCTGCCATTAACCATGATATATCAGCTTAATAACTATATAACTATTCAACTCAGATAGTGTGGGATTTAGGGCAGGTTGGACTGAATTGTATTTATGTTTTGGACACAAATTCACTGTTAATTCTTGAACCTCATACACTACACTGTGCTCATTCTAGTGAGGATTCCCATCAGAATCCAGATTGCTCCAGGTACTTAACAAAGGGGATTTCTGAGTCTTAGAAAGAGGTACAGTTCTGGGCTTATTTGCATAAAAAGGAGCTCTCCAAGAAAATAATGTATTGGTAGCTAACCACTACTGACTCTGTCCTAAGGATCTATCCTTACTTCAGGATATAAACAGAAGATTTTTTTGAGAATAACAGGGAAGAGCATCTCAATGTGGGCACAGTGTCTACTTCTACACCTGTATGGTTGAAAAGGATGCATTGGGGCATCCTTCCCTATTCTGCAAGAAGTACAGGGTCATGACGTACTGGGTAAGAGACAGATGCACAGACAGCAACAGCTGCAGCAAAAATACATTCTTGCTTATTCCTAGCCGGTTTGCTAAACACAGCTGGAGAGCGTGCAGCCAGGGAACCCTGAGCACTTCTGCATAATTTTGCACTTTGTAATGATTAAAAATTTGCTCATTTACTGATTTCCAAGGAGTCAGTTCCAGTTCAGCTGTGGATAAGTTATTTTTCCAGCTGCATCTAAATGATTGTTTTCATATTCAGTACCATGATTAATGATTTCAGAAACAATAAGAAAAAGTATAGTTTTCGTAGGCATATTCCTAATCCTTGTGAATCTGCAAAATTCCTGTAAATAACCTAGTGTTATCTTTGTGTTGGTTTCCTTCTCTTTTTTGTCACCTTACCTGAACACTGAAAAAGGCTTCTAGAGGAGTGCCATGTGTTTAAGTAGCCAGTGTCCTAGTTTATACTGCTCATATGATGTAGTTCAAAGCAAACCTGCCTTCAGTGCAAATCTGGAGTAATCCCACTATTGTTAATGAAAGTACTCCAGAATTTTACCAGTTCAAAGGAGAACAGAATACAGTGCTGTAATACAAATCCAAAGCAATCCAGTTGAACTCAGCCCTTAATGTAACCACCAGAAATGTACTATAGAGCTACGGCCACACAAATTCACCACTTCTCAGTTGTTGATTTTAGATGTGTTTATTGCCAGCAAACCTGAAGTGCCACCAAATTGTAAATTAAATTTTCTCCATCAGAATGTGAGATCTTGAAATATTCAGCATTGCCATTTTGCATTCAAATATTTCATCCCAAATTGCTTAATTCTTCTTGTATTTTTATGAACAGGTGAAACTAGTGTCATGAATTAAAGCACCAGAGTTTGGTCCTGCATTCCTGGGTTCCTCGTGTAAATTCTGTGTGCTATGCTTCGGCTTGCATTTTGGCCTGGGCTAGAGAATTACAGCAAGCACACGTCAGGACACTCTTATATATGCTTTGGACTGTTAGATTAGTAGGAGGAGACAGGTATGTGATTAACCATGAAAACTACTAAGAGCATTTTATTAAAGAATTGCCGTTGTTTATGCTCCAGATTTGCTGAAGTGTCTCCAATAAAAGAAAGTGCATTCAGAATGGTGAGCCATCTTGGTGTGGTTTCATTCGCTGAAGCAAATTTGGACAGGTACAGATGTAAGTTCAGATCCAGCGATCCAGCGATCCAGTGATCCATTGGCAACTCCACTGTATTTGATCCACAAAAGGACAGAACTCTGTATGGCTCCCTGGAGAACACATTTCTTCCTCATGTCTCAGAAGCTGATTTCAAATGTGTTTCTACAGGCTTTTACCAGAGCTGATGACTTCTGTCATGTACGTGGGCGTTTTCTAGCTATGGAGGACTTTGACCATGAGTTTCATTTCCAGGACTATATTATCCCTGGCTTTTCTGAAGATAATCTAAGTGCACCGTATTTGTTACTGGTGACATTTTGGGAATAGTGTTGTTACTTAACTTTTACCTCACTGGGCAATCATCATTCAAATAACTTTCCTACTTGGTTTGGTCTTAACAAATGCTTATTAGCACGTGCACTAACATAGTAAGGTTTTTTTTGCAAGCTATAGGCTGTCTTACTTCTCAGGCAAGTTTCCTTTATTTGAAAACTGTCCTCTGCTGCAGTCTGAACTACTCTGTCGGCAGAACCACTTCCTTGAGCACCCTAGATAAAGGACTTGTGGCTGACAATTTGTCTTCAAAATGCCCCATTTTCTTTAGGAAGGCTTCTTATTAATACATCCCTTTAGCAGATAGTGAATCTTTTTACTGCCAATTTCCAGTCTATAAAAATAATTCACCATAGCAATAGTCATCATCATCTTGTAAAGACCTTTTGTTTGCTCCTGTCATGGGCTCACTGTCATTGCACTCATTAATCTGAATAGACTGCATTTTGTTTATCATCTCCATCATTTCTGCAAGTTGCTGATGAGCTCTGTCAGTCCCACAGATATCGAGATGAATGAGCTTCCTTGGAAAACCAATGCCAGGGCAAGGAACAACAGTGACAATTAAAAGAATAAAGTGCTGAAGACAAGAAAGCTAAAACTTAAAAATTGAATCTCCTGGATATAAAAACAAGATTAAAATCTCTGTGACTAAATTGCTGGTAGGTTGACTTTGAATTCTCTGAAGTCAGCATGAATTTTGCCTGTCTTCCATGGGAGCAGGATCACATGTGAAAATGGGTACGTATTTCTTAGCAGGTAGTTTCTCATCAGAAACAGCTGGAGTCCTTTGAGTTAGCTGAGCCCATTTGATCAAGCTAAATACAATATAAGCCTGCAGACCACTCAATTGATCAGATACACGTGACAGCCAGCATGGTGGATTACAGCCCAAGGCTGTAACCCAGATCTATGTTCATCATGTGAGCAAAACCAATGCGACCGATCTTCTAGTGAACCTTCTCCATTTCCACAGCATTGTTAACGAGGCTGTTTCTTTGAAACTCACAGCTGTGAGAGGATATACATTTTACCCGGGAAAGAAAGAGTGCTTTATGCACTTTTGTGGCTATGTTCAGTGTGTATTTGGAGAGAAACTACAAATTAATAAATTATGATGTTAGAATGCACAAATTATTACAATGGGTCTCTTTAAGAGGAATGGCTTTATTTTTATTGTTACACTGACCATTCGAAGTGTTTAATGTTGCTGGGGAGTGGCTGTGAAGCGACACCGGTACCCACATGCTCTTCTGACCCTCATTGCACTGAAGCACCTTTTAACAAATTGAAGGCCCTTGTAGTTGCTATGGGAGAATCACCGTCTTGCTTCTTACTGTGTAAAATACAATGCAGGAAAGAGTGGAAGTGCGGAGAAATCCTTTGTTGAGGTTGCTGTGAATATGCAGAGATCCATCTCTAGCAGCAGAGAGGGAGAAAAGCTTCTTCCAGGTTTATTTTTAAGGATTGAACATGTGAAAAACTTGCTAAAGCTGAAAATCTTTGGATTCAGATAAGCTTTTCCTATATATTTCTTATCTCCTGTGGCTGCTGATAATGACTGGCCTTTTCACCTGCGGAACTGCTCAAGAGCACATTAGAATGTCAAGTACTAAATGAAAGCGGGCAGCACATATTCATGAATGCAAGCGGTAGCTTATGTCCCAATTTCCAGTGAGCAGTTTCATTTGATGTGACAGAAAGCATGCAAATTGGGATATTGGCATGAACAGAAAAAGTTTTTTGTGCATACGGTGTCACAAAAGAAAGCATTGCTGTCTACATATATTAAAACTAATCTGTTTTTAAGGTAGCAATACTGTGAGGGACAGCTCTTCTTGCATTCAGTGTTTTAAAAACAGAATTGGAATTACACAACAATTTACAGTCAGGGTTTTCATACCAAAGAAAATGCAGTTCCTGAGGGTGCCTGTCCACAAGTGCTATCAGTGGAAAGCCTGCAACTGTAACTCCCAAACCACAAGTCAGATACAACAGTGTGTGGTCATGTGCCTAATGCTGATTAAATACTGAGCATTCAGAGATTTCTGATCCAAAGGCTTAATTGGTGTTAAAAATAAAAAAAAAAAAGAAAGAAAAAGAAACACAGAAACTAGAGGTGG
>Ga0181612_124373_pt1 | contig 15784 bp, 9 predicted proteins | sample HoacroProtozoa21_FD_119630 | JGI IMG/M metagenome (GOLD analysis project Ga0181612, IMG submission 119630) | Hoatzin crop microbial communities from Cojedes, Venezuel. Combined Assembly of Gp0051906, Gp0051904, Gp0051908
GTGCTTGAGTCACCATCCCTAGGCTTGTTCAAAAAATGTGTCGATGTGGCACTTCAGGATATGGTTTAGTAGGCATGGTGGTGTTGGGTTGATGTTTGGACTTGATGATCTTAGAGGTCTTTTTCAACCTATGATTTTATGATTCTATAATTTTATGTGTAATAAGGATCTGGTCACCTTCTTGTAACAGGGGCAATTATTTTAGCTCCTGACTCCAGCGGTTGTAATTCTTCAGGGTGCAGTCGCTTCTCAGGTTACCTTCAGCATCCATTGGCACAGGGCACTCTACTTTTCCCATGTTCGACTTCTACTCAGAAAAGATGTGAAGTGGGAAGAAGGTCTCCTACTCTGCGTCCTCCCCTCTTTTCTGCGTGATGTCCAGCAACTGAAGGTATGTTTTGCCTTTGACCAGGGATTGAACAGGACAAAGAATCAGTAAAGAGCCATTTTGTCCATGTCTCTGTCATAAGCAAAATAGCAGGGTAGCCATTGCAGAAACTGTGAAAGACCAAATACACTCAAATCTTGCTGGAATCAATGTGATTTGCTTCAAGACTGGCAGGAAATTGCTCTTAAAGCACGTAGTTAATGTAGCACATTTAGGATGTATTAGTGTTCTGATATATTATTCATTAGAACAAAAAGGGAGCAAAAGACACAGCAGATACCAATTACTATAGCACAAGCTGTAAATAGCCTTCCTTTTCAATTTTTCAAGTCTTCTACAGTTGAATATATTAATGTTTTATTTACTATATATTAATTTCCTATCAAACTTCAAAGTGAACTGTCTTATCAAGAACATTTCATGTGTATTGCATAGGTGATGCTAAATGTCCTGGGGACATAAATAGAACTCACTTGATTTGCATTTCCAGATCTGTCCCATTTTTAATAATGAATGGTAACTGTATTTAAAGATGATGTACAATATATATAGAGAGAGAGGTCTACAAAAAACTATTTTTAACTACCACTCTGCTCTTAAAACTCATCATTTCTATAAGAATTATTACCATAATGTTGAAGGTAGTACTGGACTGTAAATCATATTAGACGAAGCACATTCCTATTGAGGTCAGCAGGAGGTTTGCTACAGACTTCTCTGGGAGGGGAATGGAGATTCCACACATTAGTTAAAGTTGGAGTCCTACAAAGGTAGTTCCCATATTCATAATGCACCTCAGTTACCATTAACTTCTACAGAGAATTTTGACAAAAGGTATTTGGGAGCCATAGGAGTAACATGTAATTCTTTGGGGCTCTCTGGAATAAAAGTACATGACTAAATCCAGCACCTGGCAGAGAAGTCAAGGAAAGAGAAAGGGACTAGCTGACAAGTATCTTTGCAGGAATATCTTCCCCTAATCTCCTTTTGAGAATGCAGGGGATTATTTGCTTTTCAGGGAGAGAGATCATAACTGCCACTAACTTATTTTCTTTTCCTGGTGGGTTTAGCCTGTTGAGTAGGAATATGCTGAGGTGAAATACAAGAGAAAACAGAAGAACCCCACTTGAGCCAAATACACCCTCTTCTGCAGCTTCCTGCATTTTCAAGATGCCTATGCTCATTTGGACAGCAACATATCCCTAATTATAACAATGTGTATAGGCTAGTCTGGTGTAATGGAATCAAACAGACTGATGAAAAGAAGATGATGCTTAAAAGGCTGAGTCTGCTGTTGTACAGAAGCCTCACATAAAAGCTGCATTAAATGTGTGTATATACTTATAACCATACTGATATTTATATAAACTACAAATCATGCCTATTCCACATAAGCCATAGTAATATAATTTTTAAAAGGTCAAGTTTGTATTATAATTCTAAGACTTAAAAACTGGCTACTGTAATTCACACCAACGTGATTCATTGTAAATGCTGAATATTAGCTGAAGCACAGCTAGGCTCTGTTCTGTATGCATATTACCCACAGTTTACATAATACCATGAACAATGCTCTTCACTAGACCTTGACCTACATGGTGTTTAAGATTCAACAGTTCTAGGAGTTCTGATAACCATAATGGTAAACTTTTGTAGTATAATCTCTGCAACTAAATTCCTTTCCACTCAGCAGTTTTGATCAATATCTATATCACTGACCCAAACAGTCCACCCAAATAGTTGGACGTTTAAATGCTCTTTTCATGATTCCTCAGGTAGAATAAGGAACACCTTCATGAAAAAAAAAAAAAGTTTTAAAACTCCTTAAATTCAAGAAACTCTGATTTGAATCCAATCTTTGTAATCCAGCAGTTTACTGAGTCAAGTGAAACATCCACAGATGGAACAACACATCCCCACCTGACACAGCTCAGGTTTTTCTTTGAAGGTCTGAGGACAGGCAGGGTACTGCTGTTATCCTGCAAGGGGAAGGTGCGGTTGGGGAACAGAGGACCTGGCAGTGGGGCCACAGGGATGCTGGTAATCTGGATGCACAACGTGCGTGGTACAAAAGTTGCATATCTTAGCCAGAGGAAGCCACAGCCAGAGGGCACAGAGTAGGAGGTTGGTTTGCTAATTTCCTAATTAAGCAAATTAAGAAAGGAGCCATGGTCAGTTGACAGAGTTGAGGAAAATCCCAGTAAAGGCCCTTGGCCAGCTCTCCCATAGATACCTCAACAGGCAAAGCCTAGACCTGACGATTTGTCTGGAGAGGCTACACAGAAAATGATAAGATGTTTTCTCATATGTAAAACTCAGAAAGCAAATACTTGCCAATAAAAGGTAACACAATGTGGAAAGAAAACTCAGAGAACTAAAGAAAAGAATTGGAACATGCACCTCATGAATCAGTATCTGTATATAGGGTAGGGCCATGTTAAAATGCATCTCTGCCTTATTGCAGCAGTATTCACAACATTTTTGCATTGCTTCAGGGTATCTGCTCAGTAGAAAAATATAACTTTGAAATTGTACAGGTTTTCTTGGAAAGCCTACAGATACAATACCTTTTAAAGAAGTGAGGGAAGGTGAAAAATAAGGGTTTCAAAGAGATTTTTTTTGTTTTATATGGTCTTGCTTTTGCTACCACTAGGAGAGAATATCAAAAGCTGCCTGAAGCAAAACTACCATCAAATTCTGATAGACCTGAACATTCAAATCATGGCATAGCTTTGAAAATATCAGCCAGAGAGTCTTCACTTCACACATCCAGTTACACTTCTCTGTCCTGTTAAATTACTGTAGATATAACACAACAGTTCTTTATTTAATAATTTATTTATTTTTATTTCTCTCTTCTTTTTTCTGGAAAAGGTTAAAAGAAGAAAAAAAAAAACAAAAGCCAGCAGTTTTCCCCTTTCAGGTTGGGTATATTAATTTATCTTTTAAAACCCCATACCCTTCCATTCCATTCCGCTTTCATTCATTCTTGAAAATCTTCAATTTGTTTGGGAAAAAATTCACTCTTTGTCAAAATGAAAATGTCCTGTCAGGTCTGCTCAGCAACTAGTCTGGATGCTGTTTCCCACCCTTCTAAGACAGAAATACAAAAGTCAAGTGAGAACACAGAGAATTGCAAAAGGACAGAAAATATCCAAGAAGTTTTGATCACATGACAAGTAGTCTAGGTCTTACAATATTTTAGGAAATCTCCGGAAATATTTTGCTAATTTTTACATTGCATATTTTTGTTTTGTTGGGTTTTTTTATTAAATAAACATTTCTAATTGAGCTATCAGAAATTAAAAGGCCCCAAATCACACTTTTTAATAAAATATATTTGAATGCTCACCATGCCAATATGACAGGCACGTTATGTACCAACAAGGAATACAATCAAAGTTTCATATTCAAAATTAATGAAAATTAGCAAGCCATTCCAGCTACTGAGTTATGTTGCTTCACATGACTTACATTTTTTTACTACTGTGCATTGCCTTTGTTGTCTGTGCAGGTTAATGAGTGGCTCCAAATTTTCTGGCCTTGGAACCCTAGTAAAGTGAACTTGCTAATAGTGTTGTCAGACACATATACATGCTAAAATACTCTATTAGATGATGATAATGATAAAAGACACTATAGAGATAAAAATGTCAACAGATGCACTAGTAAGTGGCTAACAACATTGCTCTAGTCCTCAAGAAAAGTCAGTTAACTAGCACTAAGTAAAAAAGGTAAACAACTGTTAGCAGACAGCAGAAGAGAAACCTCTCATTCTTTTTCATCAAAACAGTCACATTTAGGTAGATAACTACATATTTAGCGGAACATGGATTACAACCCCAGTACCTAATCCCAGGCTTTTTCCCTGATTCAGCTGATATTGCAGTATGCCTTAGGCGTGTGAGGTTTCAATAGCAAGGACTTTGGGAGCTCCAAATCAAAATCACCTGAAGCCAGGAAATTGTTCTGAGACAGGAAGAAATTGTGTCTCTACGTCTCTCACAGAGTGTCTCACAGACATAGATATAAATTCTTTTCATGAAGGAAAAACATTGTACCTCAGACTCTGTGAAACGCTTAGCAGTGAAGTCAGTGCTTTCCCAAATCCTAGAGGAACCTCGGTTAAAAGTGGCAAACGGACCTGCAATACTTTTCCCAGCTCAAATTATTTGACCAGTTTGACACAGATGGAGAATGCTTATAGGACAAGGAAGAATTCTCCTTTTTTTTCCAGATAAATAATTGTCAAGAAATGATCAGGTGTGTTTAAAATTGATTTCCATTCCTTCTCATCTACATTCCCTTCTGAAAATACCACCAACAGCTGCACAGGAGAACAAAGCAAATAAGTTCACCCATACATTAAAAAGTGGAAAACTTATCAAGTTTGTTACATACTCAACAGTCGAAAATGATTCAAGTGAAATTCAATGGAGGAAAATTTTATGACAGAAAGCCAGAACATATTAAAATGAAAATATTTTTACACTAAATTTGCCAGAAACATTATGTTGCTTGTACAGATTCCTGCTGGGAAACATCACCATCTGATGCCCAATAAACAGACTCATAAGAAGAAACAGAAAAGAACAATTAATACAGAAAACAACAGATGGTTGATATGTCACTGCAGAGAACAAATTTATTTCCAACAAACTTTATGAGCAGAATATCTTGAGCATTTGTGATACAGATTCAGCTCTTACTACCCGCCTTAACCACGTAGAATGTGTTGTAGCTATAGAGGTAGCAATTACGTGTTTTATCAAATACTTGAGGGTAGTTTAAAGAAGCATTTCTGGAAAATATCAATAAAAGTGAAAAGAATACTGAAAAGAACAAAATCATGTGGAGAAACAGCGTTTACAGGGAGGTGGTGTTGAGTGCAAGACAAAGAACACAATTGCAGAGCTTGCTGATCAGAGAAATTGTAGTCAGCCGGTGGATGGAAATCTTGGCTGATAAGAAAGAAAACTGGTCTCAACATATTGTAAGATTACCAAAGAATTACAACTAATGATTGCTTGCTAATTAGATTGCAAACTATACTGTGAGCAGAGATAGGAAACAATGGATATCCTAGGGAGGGTTATAAAATAAACATGAAAGCTAAATAACTAAAATACTCTCTAGGGTCAAAACACAGATAAAGGAAAGCTTAGCTTGCCAGCAATGATACATTGTCCTATCAGCCGTAAGCAAGAAAAAAGTTTCATATCCAGAATGAGAATAAAAATGGCACATCTGTCATGAAAAAAGTCCATGATTTTCAGATGCCTTCCTTTCTACCCTTATACTTGATTATTCTGGCTAATATAATACCAATCACCAGCTTTCACCTTTCTATAAACTAATAATCAGTCAGAATCTGCTGCGAAACATAGGCTCAACTTTTGACATCAGATGCACTCATTGTACACGTGCTGGAGGAAACTAGACCCAGCTCTATGGGATCAAAGCTAAGCTCTGCAGATTGCTCTTCATATGTTTTACCAGAAATACTGCACAACCTTCTACATCTTTCTTTCTCCCTAGTTATCTTTACTGGTCCATAACAATCAAACTGCTGATTTCCCATATTACAGATGAGACAATGAAAGGAGAAGTAGGAGCTTTCCCAGGTTTGTTGTCACCCTGTCATTCATTACACATTTTAAAGAACTGTTTTTCCCAGATCTCAAACAAACAGGGTGCAAAGTGTGGAAGTCTAATATGCTTCTGAATAAATTGAGAATACAGGGCTAGAGAAAAAGTGCAAGAAGTAGCTGCACAACAGAGCTCCAGACACTTCTTTTTATTTGTTGACAGAACTGAAGGTCAGATTTATGCTTCTCAGAAGAACAGAAAAGGTGTTTGAATAGCCATTTGACAGATATGCTGAGATACAAGATAACTGAATAGGCCTGGAAAGCAGAGCAGGTATCTCCTTACCTGCTAGCAGAAATGAAGAAGAAGAAAAATCACTTCCCTGACAAACTAAATTATGTTGTTAAAACAGAAAATTTCCACCCAGACATCTAACCACGAAGTTACTTTCTAGGAATTAATTATCACTGTCTGATTGGATTATCAATATGTGATAAACCTTTCTCTGAAGTCACCAGAATCATGGCCTCTGCCATCAAAGCATATGCATAAGAAAAACAATCCATAAGGCCTTGCTTATTTGCTTTAAAATATTAGGGAGCAAGCAGTGTGGATGATATGGATTTCAATTGGAGTATCTAGATCTCAATATAGGTGCTGCCTCCGCATTATTTACTGAAAGCTGTGGGCACTAACTTTTAACTGACATCTGCAGTGTAGGTAACTCCACCATATGTGCTGGTCATTTACAATATGTAAAATTTCACTTTTCAACAGGCCATATGGCTCTTTTTACAGAAAACGACACAACAGCATAAAAACATGGAAGAAGAAAAAAAATGAGGAATGAAAACCTCAATTGGCAGTATTAATTCAGTCACAGGCAAAGTAAAGAGAAATCTTTTGAAATGCTAAGAGTGGCTGATTTTCATTTAATTCAGTATTTTTTCCAATTCATATTAAAAAAAAAAACAGGTTGGTGTAATTCACAGTGAATGTTGTGGTACTACTGGTATACACTAACTAACCACTACCAGGATTCCAGAAGTACGCCAAATGAATACTCTTTGTATTTCTTGCAGGATAACTGCATTGTAGTTTCCTGTACCAGTATTTCTTGTTACCAGGACAGACTTCTATTGCCTTTTTCATACCACCGGGAACACAAAAAAATTAACTAGACATTTACAATGTCCTTGGTGAGCAAACTGCAGGTAGAGAACAGTGTGTAGAAATAGTATAATTTCTTCTGCTTGCTTTTATTTCTTCTACCTCTGTGAGATCCGAACCAGACCTATGGAAACAATTTCATTCTACTCAATGGCGCTGCATTATTTGTATAGATGAAAGCAGCGACAATGCCCATTTTCTCTATGGGGCATGAATTCTCTCTGTCCCAATTTTACAACACTCAGCCTTTGACTCCAAACTGTTCTGGGGCTGTGTGCATTGCCATCCTGTGAATGTACAAACACACCGTTTCAATAATAAAGAAATTATGAGCCAGTGAAATGAAAGGCTTCTTCATTTTGGTTACACTGCTTGGAGTGAATTTTAAAAGTTGCCTACTGCATACTTTTATAGGAATAAGATAAGGTAAAAAAGAGAACATTGATCAGAAACAGCAAATCTCAATACCATTTTGATACAAAGTATCAAAATACCAGATTTTTATTTTTCCTTCTAACTTAAATAGAAAAATAACTTCAATACCAAAATATTATTCACAACAGCCTTTTCTGAAATGGCCCCTCTTCCGGACAAAAAGCATTTGCTGGTATGCGTACACCCACACAAACCATCTTACTAGTTTCTCTTACAATTTTTTACTTAGTCATACTGATGAAAAGCAACCAAATACAGTGTTTCTTTCTGCTTTGTGACAGCCATGAAACCAGATGTGGGAAGACTGTCTTTCAGGTTAAAAATATGTCTTGCAACTCAGCTTTGTTAGCTCTACTTTTTGGTAGCTTTTTAAAAAAAAACCAAGCTAAAACAAAATGACAAACACACTAACAGACACTATACTGTTTTATTTAATTTCATTTTTATGTGCATTTCTGTAGTACCAATTGTTTGTGTTATCCTTTTAGAAATCTGAAAATACTCTGTTCCCCTAAGCATTGTCCCTTTGGGTGGTGGGTTTGGGGGTGTTTTTAGCTTGTGTTCTGAAAGAAGATGAAATGGACACAGCTGGTTTTGCCGAGCAGGAACAGCAGCTCCACGTAGCTGTGTGGTGCATGGGACTGCCAAGTGCGATGGATGCAGCCCGAGCATCAGGCACGAGCTGCAGGCTGGGTGGTTCTGGTGCTGCTGCAGCAGCGTCTGGCAGACAGCAGGGTATCAGCTGCTCCTCTGGCACAAAGCAATCCCCAGGGCAAAATCTCTATCCTTTAAGAGAGATGCATTTACACTGAGAGCCATGTTTGTGATTTATTCTGTCACTTCACCGTTACCTCTTCCACTTCAGTCTTCTTTACTTCTCAAGACTCAGTGTCACTGATAAACTGCCCTCTTCTAAAGTAACATATGGACATATCAATTTGATCCCTTCTCATTGGGAGAAGGGCAGCTGCAAAACTTGACACAACTTCTGTCATGGTTGACCATATGGTCATACGGGAGCAAACATGAATAGCCAGGCTGCTCCATCGTGGTTAGGAAACTGCAGGCTCCCCAGGGCTAGGCAGAGGACACCCTAGAGAGACGAGGAACAGACAGGAAACTAAAGGCCCAGTAGTCAAGTCACAGGTATATTTTGTCCCAGCACTACAACACTGATGTACAGGTAACCGAACTAAGCCTCTCTGCAAAACTGTTCTAGAGTTAGAGAAGTGACTGGCACATGAGAAGGTCTGATCATCAAGCACATGAAAAATCACAGCGCAATTTTCTTGGAAAGCACAGGGTGCAGGGTAAAAGGAGCGAGAGACCTCAGAAGGGGTATTGCAGGCAGAAAGCTCTCACCCTAGCGTATGCACACAAATGCACATAGAAAGGAAACAACCTGAAGGAACGGGAGCTCCACATACAGCCACAAAACTATGGCTTTGCTGCAGTGACCGAGACCCCAGTGCCTCCAGGGAGGAGAGCAAGGGGATGGGGACAGGCTCACCTCAGAGGTATCTGGCAGGAGGGTGAGAGGCAGCCACATCAGCTGAAACTTGAGAGGTTCACTCTGGATTTCAGGGAAAGCCTTTTCCCCCCAGTGGGGCCAGGCTCAGGCAGGTGTTGCCATCTCCCTCCTTGGGGGGTTTCCAGCCCTCACAAGTTACATGCATGAACAACCTGGTCTGACCCAATGGCTGAGCCTGCTCTGGGTGGGGGTTTGGACTGGAGACCTCCTGAGGTCTGAATTCTCCTCAGATCCTATGGTCCCAAACCTTATGATGTCTTTACAAAATAGAAAGTTCTCCCTGTTCTCCTTGTGGAAGCACAGTAACCCAGAAAGATATAATTTTCCTTGGGTATCCCAGGAAAAGCAAGTTTTCAAAAAATCTGCAATGCAAAACTGAAGACCTGGAGTGTAGTGAAAAATATTGCTCAAACCACTAAGCATCTTAGATCTTTCTTATGGGTTCAGATTTGTCCAAGGTCAGATGCAGCTATTAAACTTGGATTGCCCAAATGCCAAAACCTGACATCACAAAGCATCACCCAGTAAACAGAGTCACCTTTCCAGCTAGGAAACAGCTTCACAACTATGACACTGGAAATGTTGGCTGTGTTGCCTAATAGGAAAGAAGATAACTAGAATTTCCAATATTATATGGTTTTTAATTCCAGTTATCCAAAATTGTACCATGTTAGGACAAAAATATATTTTCTTAGCAGTACAGGAAACAAAAACAACAACCTCAAATTTAGAAATTTTGTTTAGCTTAAATTTGCATCATTATTACAGTGAAAAGTCAGCATTACAAAGTCCCACCTCCTCCAAAGCACAAAGATCGGCAGGAACAACTTTCAGTTAGTTCAGTCAGTTCAGCTAGCACTGAACCCACTATATTTCATTTATGCAGTAAGAAATTTTAACAAAGGCTAAAACTGCTGCAGGTAAGTATAATGATATGTTGCTGAATATTAGTAGAACATTTTGCCTATGCTTAACTGCACATCCACTTGCAGGAACTTACTATATTGGGAAACTATAATTAATGGGTCTTCTTAACTTTGCAGGTATCATCATATGGAAAACACATCATCAAATCATGAAAGCAAGGAAAAAAAATCAGTCATAGGTTTGGCACTGCAACATTTTTACACAAATTTAGAAAGGATTTGATATTTTAGGATGGATTGCTCCCACCACTGTATAAACAGCTTTTTGGGGGCTTCTCAGCTGAGGGTGGTTGTTTTAAATCATTGATGTGGCTACATGGGACATGGGATGGAGTGCCAACACTCGGTGTATTACACATGCAATTTGCATAACACAATGTACAATCTGCATCTGAATTCAAATGATAGGATTACCTGAAACAGCACCAGCTCAAGAGTACCATGTAAACTCGAGTTATGTTAAGAGTCTTTCAAGCTTAACATCACTGAGCAAATGATCCCAATGATAAAAGTTTAAATCCCTGCCTATTCTTCAATTTAAAATATCAGAATACTGCTTTTGTGGACAGGTAATTTTCTCTACAGTGAGAAAATCTCATGCTTGGCTGACCTACCTATTAGAAAAAACAAGGGTTTTTATATCCTCAGTTTGCAAGAGCTTGCTGGAAGCTTCCAATCCATTCCCTCACCCCCACCCAGGGTCATAGCTAAAAATTTGCTGTTTAGAGGGGTTTGCTTGCAAGTTCTCCAGGAGTTTTTGGAAACTGCTGTTGATTCTTCCTGCTCTATAGATAGCCAGTCAAGCTTTTTTTTTTACCAAGAGATGAGGGAGGGACAGAGGTAAGCAAATAGCATGTCAGAAAAGAAGACCAGAATTATTCACTGTCAGGATTAAGGGTAGCTCTTCAATTACCAGAATGATGTCTGTAATCAACTGATAAACACCTGATGCCTTCTGGGAACTCCGATAATTGAGCTGAAACAAATTTTTTGCAATGTTCTTTCTGTCACCTATGATAACAAGTGAAAGGGTAATTAGCAAAACAGCAGGGTAAGGCAAGAAGGACTGACCAGGTCCAGGCAAAGAGAAAAATTTTTGTTCATATGCAGTAGACACCACAGTGACAGGGAGATGGCTTGTGAATCTCAAGAGCAACAAATATTTGATCCCTGTAGGCTACGTAATGCGAGTAAAATAATCCCCAGAAGAGATGTCTCTATTGTTCACGGAACCAGTAGCTCAGTGTCACCTCTTCTCATTAATACCTATGACAAACAGTTTTGAGAGATTGACTCGAGGAGGCAAGAGCAAGGAAAATGTTTGAAGAGCAGTATATGGGACACAGCGATGAGAACAGTGAGAGCTCTCACCAAACTGATCTCCCTACCACAGGCAGGGGATACTAATGCAAACGTTTCTACCCCAAGTTATTGCAAAATAATACTTTTTTAAAGGGGATAGAGAAGGAAGGCTGAGCAGACCAAAAAGGGATTATGTTCCGCAAACTGACACGCTGCAGAGCCTTGTGTCATTTCTACAGAGCCATTTCCCTCACCTTTCAAGACCATGTGTGTCAGAAATTTTTTAGAACAGGGAACATGTTCATTCTAAAGGAATAAGCATGACATTGGTCAGGGGGGAAGGGGAGGAGGGGCAAACTAGTGGTATCTTAGCTCTAAGATCAGTAAATATATATGAATATTTGCCTCCTCAATATGATTTAAATATAGGAAAGTGCCTTATCATAAAACATGCCTTCTTCCTGTCTTAATGCTTAAATCTGGGAAAAAAGGAGGTGAAAACTGCGGTGAAGAGTAATATCGTCTCCTAGTTCTAGTTTTTCTGCTACTTCATTTACCCCCACTCTGCCTTTCATTTGTTTTTCCTCGTAAGAGTATTTTTGTTAGTTTTACAAAGTAAAAATTAATAAACACAACCAGAAGCTGGCATACATAAACAAGAGAGTAAAAAAATAACCTTGGCACCAGAACTGATCACTGGGTGAAAAGTATAGGCTGACATTTCATACAGTAACCTCACACTTCAGCTACCAGCGCAGATGCTGGAAGAAGGCACCGTTCTTTTATGCTCCTTGCACCGTGGGAGAAACCACTCTGTGTCCAGGAAGACTGCTGTCAATAACTTTGGCACCCAGGTAATTTTATTATGCCACAAAACTCATCACATTACCAGAGCATGCACTTAGAGAGAAATTGTGTGGAGAGCAGTTTATAGGGACAGGTGAATAACTAATTCGAGGCACTCTCAAATAGCATGCTTTGCTCTCAGTTGAATCCCTCAGCCAAATCTGTAATCAGGCTACCAAAAAGAATAGTACTAAATAATACTGCTCTTATAAAAATACATTACCTAGGAGATAAATCTTGATTTTATTGTATTGCTGTTCTGTGTGTATATGGAAAGGAATACCACAGTCACGCCATGATATGAAATTGAAATGAGGGATAATTCCTAAAGAAAACAACATGTGGCACTGATGGTTGTGGGGGCAGTTAATAAGATATAGACAGCAAGCTTGCACACTAGGTCAGTGGTTTGATACTCAGCCAGGTCAATGAGGCCTAAAATTGCAGCTGTTTCTCAGCGGGTCTTGAGTCATTGTGACCCAAGTCAGTAGCTGCAGCCTCAACATTAATGGGTAGATGTTCTTAGCTTATACAAAAAAGAGAAACATCATCTTAATGGGTTTGCTTCCTTTCGCCTTGAGCAGAGGCCAAGTTGGCATGGAAGCTGAACTAGATCCCAGAAATATCTTCACAGCAGGAGTTTCCAGCCAAGCTGCTGGATGTGCCCATCTTTGCAGTGCTGGTTGCCTTTGCTTTGGTAGAACACTAAATTAGAAGACTGACCAAGACACTCATTAATCTTTCCTTTCATAATCTAAATGGATTGACCTTATTGTTTCCTTGTAAAGGAGGTTATCTAATTCTTTAACGAGACACACATCACTGCTGAGGGTACAGCAGTCCCATTTATTGACCTCTGCCTTGAACTGTGGGCACCAGAGCTTCACGTCGTGATGTGGTGGCTGTCACATCACAGCCAAATCCTCAGGAGCTGCAATATTTTCTACTGAATATGCTCCTGCGTATTCACTAGCGCTTAGCAGAATGAAGCCAGAACGAAACCCCGCACTCCATAGCGAAATTGGAGACAATCAACAGCTCCTCAGTACTTGCATCCGTAGACTTATATAGACAGGTGGGTTTTTTTTCTTTTGTCACTGACATTTTGACTTCCCGGTGACTCAATTTCTCCAGAAGTAAACTATCTCTTTAAAAATATCTGTACATATACACACACACTTATGTGTGTGCATACCTACCAAAAGTACCACTGACATTTCCAAGAGGCAAGCGGGCACTCCCACAATTCAAGGCAGACAAACATTTCAGTGTGAGCTCATCCAAATTCTAGCATAGGGCAGCACTCATGTAACAACTTGGGAATGTTTTTTTCATCAGTTAGAGAGGAAGGCACCCATAAATAACATAAAACAAGCAAGACCTCATCACCTTACCTGCACTGCTCTACAGCTGACACTGGAGCTGAAAGAAGTGCTGTAAATGGGTTGGTTCTTCACTATTTTCAAGGGCTTTTGAGTCCTAACACACTTGTGGCAGTCGGGCTTTTACTCACTATGCATTGTAAGTGCATTCACAAAAGCAAAACAACCACCAAAAGTCACAGAGAAGGCTCTCTTTTTATGAAGCGTTATTCCCTGACCTAAAGCACCCTTTGCCTTTGAATCAGTTTATGTTGCTCCCTATTTAGTGGATTGATTGCTGCTATGGCAACAGCACATCCTGCTGTACAGACATAAGTATTAGTCCTTGATAAACTCCTGACTTACGTTCTCGCATCAAATGCACTCTCTGCAAGTTCAGAATTATAAAATATCTGGGGAATTAATTTGCTTTGACATTGCTGTTATCTAGGTTGTATTGTTTTGAAAAGATAAAATAAGGTTGAAGATGTAAAGTTTACATTCATCCCACTAACAGCAAGCTCTAGGAGCAGAACAGCGAACCAGCCTCCCCACATCAATTTTTCTTATCTAGGGGTAGCAAAATATCAGTCCAATGTCAAATGTGGAATGCAGTTCAGAGAGCTAAGGAAAGAAACTCCTGTAGTTTTAAGAAGTTCCTAGGCAATCCATGTCTCAGATGGAAGAGAAGAAAATGGGATGGAAAGAATCAGACTTCTAACTATCTGTATCTGGCTGCTACTGGTTCAGACCGCTAACTACGTAAAAAATCAGTGACATAGCCCAGAGGGGGTTGTATCAGTCTTCAAAACATTTAATGCTGTTAATGAAGGTCATATGACAGAGTTTTGTGGATTTCTGGCAAAGAGCTATCAATGTTCATATCATTACAGCTAAATGGAAAGCATCTGGTGGGAAGAGATCATCCATGAAAAAAAATCCCTCAGATATTCCCTTGCCAGGACCTTTGCTTTCATCTCACCCATTTCAATAGTACTCTGCACAACTGGTACAAATGGATGCTCACAGGAGACAAAGAGCCCTTCCATGTAGGTTTTATAGGAAATCCCTTGCTTTCCTCACTATTTCATGGTCTAGACTGGGAGTCAGACTTTTACTGGGAGAGAACGCAAAAAAAGTTGTGGAATTTCATTGGGAACTAAACTGAAAGGGGTGTGTAGAAATTACCTTTTGGGCAGTATGGACTTCAAATGGAGAGCAAACCACTTTTTATTTTTAAGCCTCCTTCCTCTGCAGCTTTTAAGTGGGAAAGAGATATTTTTCTTTCTATTAAGCTACCAAAGCTTGTATATAAAACCAAGGAAACTACCATTTTGTATTTACATTTACAGGCTTTTTCTACAAAGGTAGAGAGACCCCATTTTCATTCTATTCTCAACTGTTCTGAAGAGTCACTGTTTTCTTGGGCACAGAAGTGACAGAAGCTTGTTCTGCTGCACAAGACTTAAATATGTAGGGTTTTTGTCTTGAGATGCAAGACAATACACCAAAAAAAAGATCCCTAAGCCACTAATCACAATGGATTGAAACTCCAGTAACAAAACATAAATAACATCTCCAGGGAAAACATCTCAAACTAACTTGTATCAAAAGATGTTGTAGCACTTTCTTAAGGAAAAACAGGAGGACATACTGACCCTTGTACAGTGGTTTAGTCACAGAAGAAAACAAGAGAAGCTGACAAAGTCAACTGACAGAGTCAAAGGCCATGGAACTGAGAGTCTCTAGTGAGAACCTAGGTGCATCTTGATCAATAGATACCCAAAATAGCTAGAATTCACATTCTTCCTTTCTCCCTGCCCTCCTAATAACATACAGCTCAAAAAGTAAACCAACACATAGACAAGGCAGGGGGGAAGAAACGGCAATAAGTTATTGTGCTGCCTAGCTTTAGCCTTAGCTTTCTACGATGACATGACTGGCTGGGTAGACGAAGGGAGAGCCGAGGATGCTGGCCACCTTCACTTCAGGAAGGCTTTCGACACAGTCTCCCATGATATTCTCCTAGGGAAGCTGAGGAAGTGTGGGCTGGATGAGTGGTCAGTGAAGTGGATTGAGAACTGGCTGAATGGCAGAACTCAAAGTGTTGTCATCAGCGGCGCTGAGTCTAGTTGGAGGCTGGTGACAAGTGGTGTCCCCCAGGGGTCAGTACTGGGCCCAATCTTGTTTAACTTCTTCATCAATAACCTGGATGAAGAGTTAGAATGTACCCTCA
>Ga0181612_148912_pt1 | contig 15783 bp, 14 predicted proteins | sample HoacroProtozoa21_FD_119630 | JGI IMG/M metagenome (GOLD analysis project Ga0181612, IMG submission 119630) | Hoatzin crop microbial communities from Cojedes, Venezuel. Combined Assembly of Gp0051906, Gp0051904, Gp0051908
AGAGGTGACATCTGGCTGCATCTGCTGCTGGAACTCGGTGGAGGGCGTGTAACCCTTGCTGTATTGGAGCATGGCCATGTCCTCCACGGCTGGCATCCTGCTGCTGACCGGAGCCCGTGCCGGACGCTCCGGAGGAAGGTGACGCCCTCCCCTCTCACCTCAGGTGACGGACGTGGCCGATGAGGGCATAGACCTCTACACGGCTCGGAGAGGCCAGTCAATGACTCCAGCCCGTCGTGAGCTTCCAGGCTGGAACACGGACATCAATGGCTGTCGCGGTATCTGTCCCTGCAAAATGCCTCAGTCAGAATATTTAACCTTTTGCTGGATCCCGTCACACTTTTCATCCCCAGAGGTTGAACAGGCTGTCTCTGCCCCCTGCCATCATCAAGCCAGGGACTCGGAAAGGATGTAGGGTCTCAGAGCCTGGCATTTCGTGTTGGCCGGCCAGAGCTGCAGCCAGGTCTCAGCTCCGTGTTCCAGTTTTTAGCACTCCGTACTGGGGGCTGAGGGACAAGCAGGGGTGAGGCAGAGAAGCAGAAACGTTGGCATGATTTAAGGAATGAGAGGCAGAGCCTTAAGGGCTCTGTGTCACAGTGGCATGTAGTTTTCTCCTGTTTCTGGTGTGGCACCTTGCGTGATTGACTTAAAAATATATAGAAAATACTGAACTGCAAAACATAGTTTCCACTTCAATGGTTGTCTTCTTATCTCTTGCAGGAGAGTAACAAATCAATAGGCACCATCTTTTCTGCTTATTTGTTTTCAAATGACAGTTATTTGCTTTTCCTCTGAACGGCAACAACGTGAAACGTAAGTACTTGGCAACCAGGGCTGCACCCAGAACAGTTTATCATTTACTCGCAGCAGGTTACACATTGTAAAATGATGGAACTGAGCCCCGCGTTAATGTTCAACCAGATGTTAACTCCACCCTGGCAGCTCTTGGATATCACCCCTTGAGCAAATCTGCAGGTGCATTGCATTTCTGAACAGCTCTGGTATTTCCACTGTGAAGCATTTACATCCACGAGGAGAAGGGGTCTATGTTCTCCTATGCAATGTACAGGATTAAGTGCTTAAAAAATATATTGTAATAACTTCAGAGAAGTTTCATATTAATGTGGTACGAAATAGAAACTTCTGTTCCACCAATACTGTCACGTTCACCAACAGCACCAACCCAGCTGACCAGCACCAACCCAACCCGACCAGGACCGCTGCTTTGGTCCAGTTTACTTTCAGTGTTTGAGCAGAAAGTGGCTGCTACCCTTCTGGAGTACAGCCAGGAGTGGAAAGCAAGAAGCTTGTGTGAGGGGCTGTTCTCCGGGTATTTTTTAAGTCCCAACCCAAACCAGGATGTGCCAATTATCTTGTAAGAGATCTTGGACTCCTGCGATTTCTGGTGTAATCAGGGAGATGTCTGAATAATTCAATAAACCCCTGTTAGGAACATCACACTTGGGTGCTCATCCTCTGAGAACATGGACCTTTCTTTACTCACTCCCTGCTTGCTACACTGATGTACTTTGTCTTAACTTACCTACTGTGACAAGGGCTGCATCCACTAGAGAGAACTCTGGTCTTTCATGGGAACTCTTCCAGACGGGTTCCCATTCTGATCCCATTCACTCCATCAGTAAGCATTTGCCAGGTCAGTTCTCTATTGCCTTTTACTTTTTGGTGTGCTGAAAACTTGTTCTTTAGCCTGGTTGCTTGTTTCTCTCTGTCTATTTAGCTGTCCATACAACTCCCCCAACCCTGAATACCCCGTCGGTAACCAGGAGAGCAGAAAGAGTTATCTCTCCATTCTTTTTTGCTGGTATCAGAGAATGAGTTTTGGCTAAAATTAATGTGCTTTTCCTCTGAGAAGTAGTGTAGGATTTCCTTTACATATCTCTAAGTTAAATGGAAGCTGGGAAAGTTGATACGATAACGACAGAACGGGATCACGGCTATCTGGGACCAGCTGGCATCCAGGTTTCCATTTGTAAAATACATGTAATACGCTCTGTTACTGCTTCTCAGGAATTTTATGGTAAAAAAAAAAGAGATTTATTAAGAATTTGTGTGCACAGAGTTAAAACAAGGTATCTATTATTTTCAGACTGCAGCAGCATAAAAAGTGTAAATTGTCACAACAGGATGGGTGAAGGAGCAACTTCCACAGGACTGTGAGATGTGTGCGTGTGTGTGTGTGTATATATATATATATGTATATATGTATTTCCTACCAGGTGGATACCTGGCTCATGTGCTGACTGGGAGGCAGGTCTGGAGCGGGATGGGGATGGCTGGAGGTTCATGGGACTCTGTCAAGGAGATCGAGGAGGAGGAGGAGAGGTGCGTCCATGTGGGAGAGGAAGCAGCAGTGGTGGTGGCGGTGGCGTAGCTTGCGGAGGGCAGATTTTGATGGGTGCTGTAGAAGTCAGTTGTGCTTTTAACAGCTGCCTGGCTTGCTGTACAAAACACAGCCCTGAAACTAGCCAGCTTTTATTCCTGAGGCGTGCAAAAAGCTCTGCAGCTTCAGCTCCATGGGACGTGGTGAGCAGGTTTGTACCAAATACGTTCAGGAGGTAAACGCTCCGTGGAGATGCAGATCTCCTCCTCACCCCTGTGCAGGGGGCTGGGGGCAGGCTGCAGCCCAGCAGAGAGACAGCTCTCTCTCCCAGTGTGATACCTCTTTGTTGGTGCCAGCTGAGTCCTGAAATCTCTGCTTTGGAGAGATGAAACACATGCTCGTATACTGAGATGGGACAGCTCCAGGGCACAGCCATACTTGGCTCTGTTTATTTCATTATCTTTCATTTATTCTTTGGTGTTCACCCTACCAGAAATACAATAATAATCAGACAGATTGATTAAACAAACCAGAATCTCTGCCTAAAGATTCAATAAAAATTGAGCTTAACCGTCTAGTAAGATCAAACAAACAAAAAAACTCTTAGTTAATTTTCCTTTCCATCTTCCCTTCTGTTTAATTTAATTAAAAATATTCTGGATCCAGAAGAAGAGCTATCTAAATCCTTTGGGAAAGACATCCATTCCCAACTCAACCAGAAAGAAGTTTGCACTGAGCCCTGTGTGGGGACTCATGTGTTTATGGCTTGCAAACTGTTTTTGCAGTTACGAAGAGATGTCAGTATCTCAGCACTGCAAGCGTCTATATCAGCAGAATTTCTGAAGCTCACTAAGTTTTTCTATTACTCTGGGTTTGTTTTTGTCTAAAAATTATAGTACAAACCCCCAAAACCCAACAAAATGGAGCAATGAAACCAGAATTGACTGAATGACTCCATCAAGAAGGAGCCAGCAGCCCCTCTGAGCCCCGGCACATCCCGGCATGCCAAGCTGCTGTTGGACTCTGCACCCGTTCCCTCCAAATGAGGTCATTTAGAAGGTCTCCATCTCCGCAGGAGCATGTCTTAAATCTGATTTATTTTGCTCATAATCACTGCAAAAACAGACCAACCTGCCAACAAACAAATAGCTGCATCGTTCAGTAAAACTCGCTTGCTCCTTTGGCTTCCTCAACACAAAGTCGGAAATCAGTGGCTGCAGGAGGACTAGAGCGATGGCATGTTTTGTTAGCATCAGGTACCTGTGCCATCCATGTCATATGAGCCACCAGGACATCCCAACCCTTTCCCCTCTGGCAGCACTGATGTCCTTCAGGAAGGTAGCAGTCAGGGGATGATGTGACAAGACAGGATAGGGGCCAATGCAAGGCCTTCTTGTCCCCATCCTCCACTGCTTAATTTTGTTCCTGTAGCTGTAATAATTGAAGCAAATAAAGACCTTAACTGCTCAAAGCTGTATTCACATTTTCCATCACTGAAGCTCTACAGGCCAGCGAAAGGCATTTCTAGGAAAGCGATACCCCAGGATATCTCTAGGCAATAAATTATCCTTTCCCCACTCCCCCTCCCCACTCATTTCATTTAAAAGTGAAGGGTGCTGAGTTTTATTAGGCCCCCTCTTGTCATCACAGCCTGTGATTTGCAGTCCTGGGGCCAGACTTCTCTTCCCTTTTTTCTCCCAAGCGCTGCGAGATCGCGTTACATTAGACAACGAGGTCTGCCAGGTCACAGCCCCGGTCGCTGTCACCCACTTCCCGTTTCCTGCAAAATCCATACGTGGGAACATTTTCCCTTCATCTCTATGATAAAAAAAAATAATAAAAAAAAATGTCCTGAGGGTTTGTCTGTGCAAAGGCTGGCAAACAAAGACACTTGCTGTATTTGTGTGGGTGTGTTTTGATGTACACGGCTCTACCTATGAGCCAGATGGAAAGAAAACCTGAAAGAGAAAGGAGGGAACATGGTTAAATCTGGGTATCTGGAAAACACATTTCCCACTCTTGCACCACTTGTCACCGCCTTTCAAGCAAGCCGTCACCCTGACGGCAACGTACCGCCGTTCAGCAGCACCCCCCTCACCGCCTGGGCACACGGCGAGTTCGTCCAGCTGCCACGCCAGGATTTCCCAATAATTAAGCTCAAAGCCAAGTAAGACAAACACCGACACAAGCATCAGTGACAGCAAGGGAGCAGAGTACGTGCTTTCTAAAAACATTGATGATGTAAGACCCACGGGGACCCAGGAGGATGCTCAGAGAGCAACATTTATAGCCACGTCCTTGCAAGTATAGGTATGAGTTAATATTGCATTTCATTTGCCAAGCGACACCTACCCAAGCCTTGGACCTGTGCATACCAGCATAGCTGGGCAGGCAGCACCAGGAGCCAAACTGGCCTGCGTGCCCGACTGAGGGGAGCACTGCGCGGTGCCAGCCCGAGGGTGAGCCAGTGTCTCCACCACCTCCCCTCAGCAAACACCAACGGCTGCAGGAATGCTGGAGAGTGACAAAAAGACCTCAGGACTGGCCAGGAGGATCTGAAATCTCAGATGCTTTTGCTCCCAAGTGGCTTAGCCAGCAAGTTATGAATTACAGTCACTGCAGGGGGATCATCAAGGGTATCACGGCAGTCTCTGTACTGGAAAACAAAGACGGTTCCCCTCAGGGGAGTGGGAGAGCCAAGTTGTTTTCTTTCTTCTGTGCCTCTTGCGTTAATCCCTTGTGAGCTGCCTGTCTTCTGTGCTAACATAGCCCACAGCCAGAGCTGAAATAGAGGGCTGACTTTATCAGACTCTGCGGGTTAGCTTATTCTCCTTTATGGAATCAGTAACAGGAAGGAATTTTCTTTCTTATCTAGGAGGTGAACCTAAAATTGCTTTTCCTTAGGCTTCTGGTTTAGCTAAATGTTATTTGCCGTTAAGAAACAGCAATTGTCAGCTGTAGCAGAGTGGGGCCCCTTTCCCTGGGAGGGCAATGGCGATGGCTGTGCCAGCATCTGGAGTGAGGGGACGGGAGGCACAGCAATCCTTCTCTCATGAACTACTGGCAGCACGAAGCAGGTAAGCAGTGGAGGTTTAATCACATGCTTACCCAGCATCTGGGGCAAAACCAAAACGGTGTGGACCCTGCAATATGGCAAAGCCGTGGTTTTGAGTGCTTGGCATTCACAGTGTAAATTTCACCATATTTGGTGTTTTTCTTAAGGGTTCATCCTCCCTAAAGATCCCTCTCCTGAAGCAATATGAACATGTAGAGATACCAGACTTCTTTTTGAAAGTAAGCTTCCAAACCTTAAGACTAAGAAGAAATTTGAATATGTGAATCTTGAAGACTCTTTAAGTATATTAGGTGTAGACAAGTGTACTACACATGAGGAAAGCCATGAGAGACCAGCCCTGTTGTGTTCGGACAGGACAGGGAATGAGACAAAGCAAAAGCAAGGAAGTTGGCTGGAGGGAAGCTATGTGGAGCTTCAAAGAGAAAGGCAAAGGAGACTTGACCTTACCCCGGGGTGCTGGTGAGAGTCTGGGAGATTCACATGGGGAGTGATGTGTCTGAGAAAAAGGAGGGATGGTGCTGGCAGAGGCAGTCTGTGTGAAGTCCTTCCAAGGGCAGACAGGAGAAAGTGGCAAAGAGCACAGCAAGAGTTAATCAATGCCTGGGTAAGGGGCGTCGCGGTAAGAACAGGAAGAAAAACAAAGTGCTGGAAGGGAAGAAAATACTCAACTGTTTCCAATAACAAGCTAGGGTGATGAAAGGGAGGAGAGAGAGAAATAAAATCTGACAATAGAGATGCGAAAGGAGGTGACAGTGAAGTCATAGCCAGTGAGAGAGGTAAGTGGAGCACTGCAAAGGAAAGCATTTGGTGGCTGTTGTTCTGGTTCTGCATAGCCAGAAGGGAGGGTGAGCATGCAGATAGAAATTTTGAGTAGAATACAAATGGAGAAATCAAGGTAGAGAGGTAAGTTGGTCAACACGAGGTTGCTTCTGCAGTCCAGGGTGTTACTGAAGCCACCTGGGTTATAGAAGGCAGAGAAATAAAAAGAGAATCAAAAGTCAAGTTGACAATGAACTCAAAAAGCAGAAGCAAAGATGATGCTTGCCAAGAAGCAGCAAGAGGAAGAGGAGATCCCAGAGAATGTACAGAGCTCAGGAGGCAAACCCATTATGTCTTGAATTGAAATGCTGAGATGAATGGCCAAAAGAGGGTTTATTGCAGCCAAACCTGCCGCACAGTAACAGAGAAGCGTCCCCTCCAAATCCCAAGTGGTTTGATTTCAATGGCAGACCGTTGGGGTGCCACTCCAACGTCAGCTGCAGGCAGAAAAATCAAAACTGGTGGCAGTATCCTGGCCTGGGACTCAGGTGAGAAGAAGGACTGCTTGGCATAGCACAAGTTAGCTGAGGGGCGGAAACTGCAGCCCTTCTCATGCGGGGTGTGAAAAGGGAGACAAGAGGGTGTCTGACCCCTGCCTGGAAGAACAGGGCTCCTGTCAGCAGGGCAGTCATGTTTGCAAGGAGCCTCGGATATCAAAACACAGCATGGCAGGTGGAAAAACAAAGCAGGGAAAGAGCAAAGGTGCCCCAAACAGACACTGAAGAAGCACAGTAACACGTCAGGTTGTGTGGCACAGCTAAAGAATAGCAGAGCGTTATACAGCTGGTTAGCTTACAGCTTTTAAACCTGCCTACCCACGGTGAGTCACGTTGCACACGTCTGACCAAATCTCGACACGAGACTCAGCCTGGACCCTCTCTGATTAAGAACTACCAAGTCCAGAATGTTCCTGACCAGGGCAGATGCAGGAGCAGGAGGCAATGCTTTCTGTCAGCAGGCTCAAGGGACTTCAAATGAGCTGGGAAATGTCTCTATGAGCCACTGCCATCACGTAGGTGACGGGCAGACACCCCGGGGAGAAATGATGCCTATTGCAAGAGGCGTTGTGCCCTAGGACACCATAGTAGTGACACCAGCATGGGTGGTGGCTTTGCCTTGTTCTTTGCCATGGCACTGAGAAGCCAGCTTGCAGTGAGACTTGCGGTTCTCAGCAAGTTTTGCCTGGCTGTCTGGAGAGGAGGATTTATTCCAGGGTTTTGTTCCCTTTTCTGCAGCAGTTTTTCTGCTCCGAGTGTATGAAGTGTTTAAGGTGAGTCTGATTTCCCTGGCAGTCCCAAGGGGAATGAGTGGAAGCCTCAAGGAGAGACAGAAAATTGAAGATTTAATGACTTTTGGATGCTCTGCTCAACCCCCTGCTCTCTGGTAAGATTGAAAGCTTGACCTGCTTCCTATGTATCTACCGGCTGGATTTTTGTTTTATTTGAAGAGAGGAACACCAGGCCCGTAAGACCTGTTGTTCCATTTCTTCTGCTGGGAAATGCGCCATAGGGAGAGAGGGTTCGTCAGTCAGACCTCTCCACGGGCCGGAGGGCAAACAAATGGGGACAAAATTCTTTTAAAAGTAGACTTCAGAGTGGCACATGAAACACTCAAGTCTGATTGAAAACTGTGTACAGCTGTGGATGTGTCTCTCCTCTTCTGCACAAGCGAACACTCCCAGGCCTCCAAAAAGCAGGGAAAAAGTTCGGGCTGTTCCGTTAGCAGCAGGCATGTTTCTAAACCAGTTGCCCGAGAATCCCTGCCAGGCTGTGGTGTCACAGACATTTTAGGATACCAATTTTCTTTCTTATAAAGAATATCTTGAGCATTAACTCCCCTTTCATTTTCCTTTGCCCTGTGAATGGCAAAGATATTGTCTGAAAGAACTAAATTGAAATTTCTGGGTGTGCGTTTGGATTTAGGTTCCCTAGTCTAGAATTAATATAAAACACCAGCACAACTGTGGCTGGTGAAATTTCTGGCCTGAAAACACACATCTTTCTGACACAGCCCTCCCAGACCTACTGTGTGTCTATTGGACTGGTTTTGGGTGTCCTCCCACCTCACGCCAAGGCCCCTTACCGTGGCTTGAACTTTCATATTGGGAATACATTCTTTCCACTCACATTCTGTCAAGTAAGTGAGGTCTAAATTCCTCCACATATAATTGCCTCTGAAGTGAAAGACATGTTTCTAAAATTATAGCAGAGCAAACTTTATAAAAGCTTGTAAAGACATGAATATATATATAATATATATATTATATATATATAAAATATATATAATATATATTTCATAAAGGCTTCTAAAAACTCTTGAAGTTTCTTCCTACTCTTAAATTTAAAATTGAATTTCTCTCAGCAAATTGGGCAAAATTTTGCCACCGGGATGGAGTTTTTCCGAGTTTTTCTTGGTGTAGACTTTCACCCCAGATAAAACTGGGTTCATAAATTTCTCAAACATGTAACGACCCTGTCTGAAGTTTCGAGTTTATATTGTTACCTGATACTGGCAAAAATAAACCTCTCTTCATTGTGAAAGGTAAGCCCAAGGTTTAATTTTTAAGCTGACATGGCAGCAATAGACAGAAAAGTTGATGGTATTACACATAAACTGAGCCACGTGCTTGTGATTCAGAACGTGCTGGGCCATTCATCTCTGAAGCACCAAAGCACTTCTGCTTCCTTGGTACTTAAAGAGCGTACAAATAGTACTACAGAGATCACAAACAGGTTTAAAGTTACACATGGTTAAGTCCACTGCTGTATCTAGGTTCATCTAAGCATGGCAGGGTACGAAATCCAACCACAGAGGATCTGTATGAACGCTTCAGCATCCCCTATCTGTCTACTATGATGGCATTTTAAATGTTCAAGTATAGATGTAGATCTAGATAAATATGAAAGAATTATAAATTTTCCTATTCTCTAGTTTCATTTAGTTTGAATCTAGTGACAGCTGGTGTTTCATCTAGGGAAGCCTACAGAGAAATTTTTTATCTTTACCTCTCCAAAAACACTGTCCCGGTACTTCAGCTAGAACAGACCTAGTCTCTCACAAGGTCTCGTGGTTATCCGACCCAACCAGACAGAAAAGGAGTCTTTACCATTGAACTGTCATGTTAACAAGTGGTTAAGAGGGGACTAATGTGCCCCAGCTCTTTGCTCTCTGTAGTTGAGCACAAGTGACTGGAGTCAGGGTACGAATGAGGAGGAGATGCTGGGTGACTGGCAGGGCTGCGTCTGTAGCTGTGAGAGGACGGGAGGGCAGAGCTGAGTACACACATGTACATGCTGTTTAGGTACAAGTTAAAGGAGAACTATAAAAATTATTCAGCTCCAAGCAGGCTTTTAAGGTGAGAGATCATTCAGGCATGTCAAGCAGCAAGAAGAAAGGTCTTTGGATGCTAATGTCTGAAGCTGTGAAAATAGGACATTTTTTCCACTGGTGCTGCAGTCAGCCACCATGTAAGGCAGGGTTAAATTTTCTCTTTATTCCCATGCCAGTCACTCCAAGTGTTGGTAATGTCTGAAATAAAATCTGAGTGTCTCCCCAGCTCATGTGATGCTTTGGGCCTCTCTTTTCTCTTTGGGACCCCATCCCCCCCAACATGTCATCACATTAGATATGTACTCTTTAAGTTTGTGTGTGGGAGAAGCAGTGACTGGTTTATATACTAGTAGGCATATTTTTGGGAGGATGACCCCCCAAGGTTGTATCTTGGCCACTGGCATATTGCCTGAGTGCATAACCACGAGCAGATTTTCACCTGACTCTGTAAAATATTATTTCCTGTTCTCTATTTTTATTTACTCTCCTTACTCCCCTGTGCCCTTCCCCCTTGTGCTGCAGGGTGCTCTGAGGCTCCAGGGAAGCCTGATGCCCTCCGTGTGATGTTTCCTGTGTGTGCATGTACACACAAGGTGGGACCAATCTCCCCACTACAAAAAAAGGCTGGGAAATAACAATGTCTTGGTTTTTTTCCCCCAGGACACAGGCATTAAAAGGGCCTGGATATGTCTCAGCAGCATTTTTCTTGTTAACCTGGAAGCAGAGTCCACACTTGGATAAAGACCTCCTTTTCACCTTTGGGACTGTTCTTATCAGGGGTTATTTGTGCCGTAAGAGCCTCGGGAGGACACAGATGAGTATTTGCTGCAGAGGAACCCCAAGCAGGCAGAGGGAGATGTAGACTGGGTGGGCACCGAATGGTCTGAAGTGTCCCAGCAGTGGTGCAAGCACAGGTCCCAGGGAGCTCCACCTTATGGTTTTGGAATAGCGCGTGTCTTATTTTATTTCATTATAGTAATGATTCTTACTGTTGTGCTCCATGAACACAGTCGAACCAGAGGAAGATACGGGTTCAGCTTCTTTTTTCCTCACAAGACTTGGAGGATCTCACCCCATTTGTCTGATGCCTGCTACTTTTGCCAGGGCACTGGTGGGAAGACCTGTATCTCCCAGAACAACAAGACAGAATTTTTCAAGCTTTGGCTAAGACTCGAGTAGATGCGTGCTATCTACCAACTGCTGAAGTTTATAGAATAACCTAATAGCTTCAAGAGGAGCAACTAATGAACACAAATGACAGTATATCACCCAAAAGACGTCTGACTGATGACCCACTGGGAACTAATTTTTCCACTAGTCCTGTGAAAGAACAGTAGGTTGCCATTGTGAACTCACATCACCTTGCCATGACTTTTCTTCAAAGTGAATGACTTCTCAAGCTTGCACCACAAGGTTCTCAAATTTCTTTCAAGATTCTAGCTTCAATTCCCAGTTCTTCCAAACTTCTTTTTGACCAGCTCTCATATTGCTGTGAAAATGTGTGAAGTTGGAAGAGTTTGCTCTAAATAAAAGGTGAAAGAATCTGAAGTGGCAGAGTCCACATTTTGGCTTTGTCAGGTCAGGCATGGACATAGCTGGCCATCAGTTTGTCACTGGCCCCAGAGCCTGCTGGCCTTCTGGTAAGGATAAGGACATGAGGATGAGGACAGATGGAAGTATGGGTAGGTCCAGGGCAGAGCAACACATGCAGAAGGTAAGCAGGTGCTTAGGCATCTTCATGATCCCACCATGCCAGGGGTGTGAAGAAAGCCATGTGCAACCTGGGCATTTACTGCTGTCCAATCTCTTGGGTGTTGAGGATCAGCTCATGGCCATCTAACTCCAAGCAGTACTTCACCTTCTGAGTCCCACCAGCTGCAGCAATGTTTCTAAGGAGTCCGCTCCTGCACAAGAGCAACGCAATCCAGCTCATCTTAGATTCTGAAGCTTCTTGGAAGTCAGTGGAAATGGAGTGAGTAACCTTAGCCGAAAGTTTGGCCTTCTGTCCTTCATAAACTCCAACCAATGAGTTCAGCAAAAGTTCCCCTATGTTGTCTTCCTCTATTATTAATTTCTCTTACAAGCCAACATTCAGCTCCAGGTAAACAAAAGCTGGAAACAATGGTCATGTATGAAGAAGGCAGATACTTCTGTAGGGAGCAGAACTGTAGGTAGGGAAATGGAGGCCAGTGGAGAGAGAAAGGATTTTTGCAGAAAAAACCTCAGATAGGCAGGAGTCAGTGCCATGAAGAGGTGTTATAAATCTCAAAATGTATCAGCCATAGTAAATAAAAAGTCAAATCTTTTCAAAATTGTACAGTAACATCTAGTAAAGTCTGTTATTTCATTCTTAATCCAGTTTCAAGGACTTGCTGTCGCTTGAAATCTTCTGTTGAAATGCCTCTGATTTTTGTTACATTCTCTGAAATTTGAGAAGCAGCCACTTGAAAGACAACCTAAAAACTCTGCAATGAATTAAGGAATTTTTTACATTTTTGCCTGTGTAACTGGAGAAGATGGGATTGATAGACGAAGACCAGTGCTTATAGAACTCAGTGCAGGGCATTCACAGTAAATCTAAATCAGTAAATAAATATGGGGCATTTCCAAGAGTGCCCGTTATCGTGATAGATTAATCCAAAATATAAAAGCAGATCGAAGAAGCTGAAGCTAGAGCATTTCAACAAGCAAAGGGCAGGTCCATTCTGATCTTACTCATTAAAAATTAGTAAAAAGGAAGAAAGAATTAGGGAAAGATACTGACAGGAAGGAAGTTAAGCAGCCAAGAGCAATGAGCTAGGACATCGCACCCTCATATTATTTATAGGGGGGAACACTTATGAATCACAAAGAAGGACTGCAGGTGGCCTTTTAGAGACAAAATTAAACAAAAGCCATTTCTTTCCCAGAGAACTGCCAGTTCAATGCCAACTTCTGCAAATGATGAAAACCAAAACGATTAATGGGACAAGAAAGATGGACGTTTCCTGTTCCTTTGGTGTACAGCCTTACAAAATCAAAGAAAGGCTGAACTGTACCCTCCAAAGCGTATCCAGAGTGTTCAATGGTTTTATCTGGATAAAACAGGCACAGAAACAAAACACGAAAAACAATTTTAAACATAACCTCATCACCACACCTCTTAATCAGTAACCACCTACCAAAATATTTTGACTACTTTTCTGATCTTCTTCCTTTTCTGATTTCAAATGGGATAGAGCAAGACTGCTGGAGGAGCCTGGGGGTCTGAATCCTTGACTGGTTGTTTTCTATCCTACCTTCAGCTTTCTCTGACCTTGGAGAACTGATATGTCCTCTTTGATTGCGGTTAGTATATATAGGGAGTGAAATAGTGAAATAAAATTTATTTACTCCAGGCAGTTAGGAGCTGTAAGAACTTTAGTGAGATGTGGGTGCTTCTGAACAGATTGTGTGGACATAATTAAAGACAGTAGAAAATATCAACAACTAGGACACCATTGTCCAACGTTGGTGCTGATGCTTAGCATTTCAAAACTTTAATTAGTAAGAAATTTACTTACGCATTGAAGTCAATGGGCAGTCGAAGTACCCATCATGTTAGTGTAAGAGACCGTTTACTTACATGCCTCACCAGAGATAAGGACTTAGGCTTCTGTGTTTGGAAATGCTTGCCTCGGTTATGAGCCGAGGTGTATTGCACTTTCTTTTTTTAGCACAGGAAGATTCTGTGGTTAGCTCTGACTGCAAGAGCAAGCAATTATCTATTACCACGACTCTGTAACTTGGTGTCCTTACAAAATAGTCAATATACAAGAGAGCTGAAGAAATCAGCTATTTTTGCTTGGCAAAACAACGGCCGAGAGGGGATGTGACTGCGGAGTGTAACCACATCAAGGAGGCGTAAACCTGAGGGAGGTGGAAAGAGCTATTTAAGCTAAAAAGTAATCTTGGCACACGAACAAACAAATTCCAACTGGCCATGAATAAAATTAGGAAAAGTAGAAGCAGGTTGCCAATGATCTAAACAATGAGGGGAGGAAGGACCTTTCCAACAGAAGAAATGCAAGCACGATGTAAAGCACTTTTAAAACAGAGTTTAAATAGTTGCTGAGAGGGAGTTGGAGGATTCAGTCTGTTGTTGTGGCTGAGCAGCGAGGCCTAGGATCAATTCCATGTTGGGTTGATATTCGGGTGAATGGTGTCTTTCTCCTGCTCCTTGCATCCTGTTCTACACTAACATAGAGAGCGAGGTCAGCAGTAGAAAGCAAAGCAAGAAGGAGGGTGGCACAGCACGTCTCAGTCAGGTCTCTTTCCTGGAAATGTAGGGAATCATGAATTTAATCAGTGCTACAGAGTGAAGTCCCACGTTGATCCCCCTTGTGATATCAGAGATATGGAGTAAGGTGCTCAGAAAGTCACTTTTTATGTTTCTATCTATTAATGTTTTCTAAATTTGGAAGATATTTAAAGAAAAATACCCCACATTTCATACATAGAATAAGGCAAGACATCCCAAGCACATTTTGTTATCACGAAGCCAGACACACAGAGAAAGAGATGATCACTCCCACAGCTAAATAACTAATCTTTAGCTAATGAAACTACCTTTGATTATTAAACTGAACACCTGACTACAATCCTTACAAGGGTCTGTAGGACCACAGGAGAGCTCTGATCCTGTGACTGGCACACTGACACACCTTCTTCTGTTTGAAGAGTGCTTCCGTTTACAGATGCCACACTGCTGAATTTCCTGCCTCATTTTTTTCTGTCACTGTAACAGCTCCTTCATCCATGCACTTGTTTGCTATATATAAAGAACACAACAACGATTTCTACTGTGTCAAGTGAAACCATACCAGGCAGAAATGAAAGTTCTTCTAAAAAGTGGAGTTTGGCTATGGAGATTTAAAGTGACACATCCCTCATTCAGGTGTAGGCAACATCATTCCATTCTTTCCAAAATGATGGACCTGCCTGCATGTCCTGATGAAATAATTAGATCTAAATTGTGATGATTGAACTGAATTTACAAAACTATTTTCTAGCTTTTTCCAAAACTGCCGCAAACCGAACAGTCTACTCAACCTCATACATCTCATACACCACCATTTACTTTATCATCAAACTTCCAGCTGGAAAGTTCATTCATTTTCTCACCAAGAGGTCCCATAAACCACTTTTCATCACGCAGCAGAACACAGTGGGTTCTTGTCTCCATCAAGCACATTCTCCACAACTTCAAGTTTCTACCATGAGAATATTCTCTGCAACTTTTAAGTGATGTCCTCACTTTGTTTGCCTCATCTCTGTCCCTAGGCTGACTCACAAGCCAGTTTTGTATCGAAGAATGCAAGGCTCAAGTCCTCATTCCTTGGAGAACCAACTCTCCCACCAGCTTCAGACAAAGTCTTGTGGAGACCGTCACCCTCCACATTTCTCAGGTATTGGTGCCCAGCCACTTGCCTCAGGAAACAAGCAGCAAAGACCCCAGGCTCACCGTCATCATGAGGAGGATCTTTTCGCTGTCCTTGTGAGCAGGTGTTGACTAACCTCATTTCCTGGGCGCAGACTGTGCAGACAGCCTTTGTGTCCTGGGAAGTGATCCATGCACAACTCCCTCGCTTCTCAGGACCGTTATCATCAACTCTTCCTCTTTGCTGATCCTTTGGAAAGGGGATAACTTTTTCCCAGGCTGTTCATCACTGTGAACAAGAGGAGGAGGGGCAGGAACAGCAGCCGCAGTTTGACAAATGACCCTTAGTAACAGATTAAACAAAAGGTAAAAATTAGCTGTACTACAACCTCCCTGAACTCCCTCTCCCTTCACTTCTGCACAAGCACCTTCTTTCCCACCTGCACCCATAAAATTGGCTGAAAGGGATCTTCTCATGGTCCTTAATTAGCAGGAACACGTTAATGGAGAGGAAGGATGACCAAAGTACAGACAATTAGTCACTGAATATAATTGTAATTCAGGACAGATTCAGTGACTAATTGATTCTCAAGTCCAGCATTGCCCAAGTACCAATAGGAGCACCCAGCATGGGAGTGCTTTGCCTCCAGTAATCACTTTCACACCAAAAACTGTGTCACAATGACTTATGTCAACAAAAACAAGCAGTACGTTTGCAGCTGAATGAATTGTTAACTTACCCCACTCAACGGGCCCTCACATTCCCTGGAAGAGAAAAGGCACAGAGTTGGTGCAGATCTTCTAAGTCCTATTTGGAGA
>Ga0181612_101253_pt1 | contig 15782 bp, 6 predicted proteins | sample HoacroProtozoa21_FD_119630 | JGI IMG/M metagenome (GOLD analysis project Ga0181612, IMG submission 119630) | Hoatzin crop microbial communities from Cojedes, Venezuel. Combined Assembly of Gp0051906, Gp0051904, Gp0051908
GGAGTTTTTACCCATTTGAATATATCATGAACAGTGTGGTCCAGTTTCTGATAGTCCTCAATCACAGTGACTTCCACCTAGTGAGATTATTTGCAGAGTTAAGATGTCGGTCATTGCAAGTATCAAAATTTTCTGTGTTTTGGCAGAAGAGAGCAAAACATCATTCTCTCTGTTTAAGGAGGGAGTAATTCTGTATCTTCTCTTTATAGACCAAAAGCAATTTAAAAAACACAAAAAACAGAGATTCAGTTGAGAGCCTCAACTTACAGTTTTCCAAAACTGCACACAACATGCCAGCTCTACGTACATAGATACTGGGTGATTTTTAGGCAGCGTCTACAACACAGGCCTTAGTGGTCATCACTGCAGAGCTCACAAACAATTTGAGTTTGTGAAAACTCAAGGTGTTGGTTTTTTTTTGTAAATTACAACATTTTACCTGTTTTATCCTGAGGCAATGATGATAACATGCAGGCACAGTGGAGACTGCTAAGCCGTACCGTTCTCACACTCCCTAATTCTTTACTGTCAGTGAGTTGCAGAGAAGGGAGAGGCTCCATATAATTAATTGTACTGTATCTGCTGGGACAAGAGTATAGTTGGCACCATGGAAGTTGTATGTGGAACTATGAGTAAGACGGCAGGATGGTGTGCTTTCATAAGAGTACAATGAACAGCTATATTATGGTATTTTCTTGGAACTTCATACAGACAGACTCGTTCACAGCAAAAAAGATACGCTATACAGTAAGTATATTACAAAAAAGAATTGCAGGGTGATACATAGGTTTCATTCTGTTCTATTTTTTGGTGTTTGGTTGTTTTTTGTTTTGTTTTCCCCAAGGACATATTTTATTCCATTTAAACATAGGCAAGAGATTTAATAAGTTCTATGAAAATTTTGTTTCCATCTGTTTTATACTGTTTTATTTAAGGTTTATGTTACTGGTTTTTTTTATTTATGAATAGTTACAATGAAGAGATTTGGCTAACACTACAAAATTGTTATTATACAGAGTTCTTACTGAACAGGTTTTTGCTTTAAAAACTAAGAGCACAGTTATCAAAACAGTTTCAGTCTCTGAAGTGAAAAAGGATTTTCATACACGTGTTCCCTTGACATAACAGAAAGTTGTTTAAATGTTCGTCTGCAGCAGCTTCTTCTGTTTCTCCATACCAGTCATTTACCATAGTTGGTTTGCAAATACCATTATAAATATATCTTTATATTACATAAATGAACAAATCCCTTCCAAAGAACTCTTTACAGTTTAAAATTAAGGACAGAAAGTAAGGAAATTCTTACCAAGTTTAGATAGACACATGTTGTGTGTTCACATTGTGTGGTCACAAATTGCGTGTTTCTAAGACACAAAATCCTGCTTCTGTGAAGTGTTATGAAGGTTTTTTCCTATGATCATAAATTGTTAGGACTTCTCTTCTGCACTTCACACTGAAAGCAGCACGTAACCAGTAATGCAAGGCCTGTGTCACCGAGGAGGAATATTGATTCAGTAGTTATTCCCTGAGCAAGGTTCCCATTACAAGTGTTCAATGGAGCTTATTCAACAACTGCACTGTCTGTAGCATAACAGTTGTCTTCCATTGCGTCCTTTGAGATCCGGTCTCCGTACATTAGACATTATTGACCAAGTTGTTTATTAGTTAAAGTTACAGGTGTATTGCTTTATAAGGGAAGGTCACAATGATTTTTGTCAGGTGCTAGATGTTCAGCTGGCAGGCAGAAAGCAGTAAATTCTGATAGCATGCATGGCTGTTAACAGGAGTCTTCTAAGGTAGGAATGTCTGGCTGCCTTCCAGTTCACAAGTGACTACACAATGTTTCAGGGTTTGGGAACTGACATATTTTCCTTCATCTCATCATCTCCTATTTCTGCTCTATGTTGTCTATACTTATTGAAGGCTTAATAATTTGGTTTTGTTGTACTGGTCCAGCAATCACTAAAAAAACACGAAGTTCTTCGTGGTCTTTGATAATTTTAATGAATTCATGTTTGATGCTTAGAATGCATGAAAAACTTTTAGTATACAGATTGTAATTGTGAGACTGGTATTTTGTTTTGATAGCAGTGTTTTGGAGTGAGGGGACTTCATTCTTCAGTACCTTGTATGCTACATGGTGATTTACAGTTGTGCAACAATAAGGAATATGCTGCCGGGGTCACGTGTCTACTAACCATGTCTAGATAGACTTAGTGACTGTGCTAGCCTAGCTAAATATTCTAACACAGGTGCATCAGACTCAGGAAAAAAGGTCTTCCTTATAGAGCCTTTTCCACAGTGGGAACTTTTTTCTATACAGCTCTGCTCTCAGATCCTTTGCTTGAGCAGGTTAGGATAAATTTTCGAACACAGAACTGTCCAAGCTAGAAGCTTTAGCTAGCACCATAGTGTCCTTCAGAAAATGCAGCATTTCAGATCTCTGTGCAGCATACCTACCCCAACACAAGTCTGTAGCGTAGATAGATGTTAAAGCTAAACTTCCCGCTTACTGTAATCATAAGGCTTTACACCCACTTTTATTAGATGTCATGGAAAACGTGTAGTAGAGGACATTAGAAGAATGGGCCTTTTGTAGTTTTAAGCACTATATTAACATCAGCTATTTGAGCAGTATTATTCTGTGTGCTCAGTTGTGGTTTATAGACACAGCTGGAATGTGTAAAGTGATTGCTCTGCACTGAGACAGCTCCGGAAGAATTCAGAAATCTCAGTGTGTCAGCAGCCCTTGAAAATTTGTTATCAAGACTCTTAAAGGAGCTGGCTCACTAATATGTAATTTTTAAGAAGTATTGGAATTTAAGAGAAATTACAGAAAACTGGAAATTAGCTGATAATTTTCTTCCACTTAAAAAGGACTGCTGTGATGACCTGCATGTTGGTAGGCTGCTCAGGATGCCATTAATGAGCTGAAAGATGGAAAAAAAAAAAAAAGTGGCGTCGCAGAAAAGTAGATCCTGTCCAAGAAGTCTTGTTCCATGTTTTGATGTAGTTCTAATTTAGTGATCGTTGACATTAGAAGGTAAAGATCTAATGGCAGGGGAGGTGAGATGCTAATAAAAATGAAGTTTAAATGAAAAATCAGCCTTGCATTTTTAAAAATGAGCCTGATCAGTCGTTGAAACCACCAATAAAGGAAGGTGACAGCTTCACCACCCACTTGAGAGAAGACACCTGGGCTATTTTTACTGTCCAGAGTAATTAATAGATATCACTTGCACTGCTTTTAATTCATCTTAAAATGGCTCATGTTGCACAGTCATCTTTCATTTATGTTAACCAGGATTTACCTCTGGAATCAGTGGAGATCACCCATGAAATTAAAGACCAGTCAGGCCAAAAGTGTAAACTTAAGCCCCACTGCAGCCAGATTACTGTATTCCTAGAGAACACATTTAATTTCATCTCAGCTTTTATCTGAATGTCCTTATTACTCATCCTGTGTGGTCTTGATGTAGTCTTCATGTGAAACATATGGTACCTGCTGCCCGCAGCAGCATAGTTTGCTGCCTCTCTGTCTTGGGTGCAGCATTTTTAATACAGATAGGTATTTTGAAATCATAGCTAACCATTCTGATATTTTCTGGATCTGGAAAAGCAAACAAATACTCTGACTGTTCTGACATCGCGTATGTCATTCCAAAAAGAGATCAATGGAGAAATATTGGTTCATCACCCTCACTGGCTCATTTTGTCTGTTCCTCATCTTTCTGCCTTTAAACCATTCCTAGTAGGACTGTATTGCCTCACAAATGTGAGTGAGAGGACTCAAAGCCTGTGCTATTGATAGAAATGCCTATCGGTAGGCATTAATATTCAGGTTTGATAACATCCCTAAATACATTCTCTGACATCCTTCACATAACTAGCTCTCTTGGCAACGTGCTGTGAGCTATGTAAGATTCTCTCGGATACTCCAAATTAAGTTGTCACGACTGCAATGGTAGGAGTAGCAATGACATGCTGCATCTACATTAAGCTTTGTATAGGTGACAGTGTAGTCTGTAGTATGTTATTTCTTCCTTCTTTCTTAGTCGTTTCTTTGAGGGATTCAGTTAAGGACTGGAACACTTTTTAACCAGATGCTTAAGTTAGTCTCGGAATTGGAGGCAGGAAGAGGTCAGAGTCCCATAGAATCCCATCCCATAGTATAGGAAGGACAATTAGGTATTACAAATAAGGTTGTACCCACAGAACAAAACATTAACCGCTGCAGAAAATGTGCTTCAGCATGTACAACTGTAATTATTTAAAGAACATCGAATACTACTGCTATCACTCAAAATACTTTTGAAAGGAGTTCCTTTATAAATTACTCCAAGAAAGTGTTCGTTTTTTTTAAATTTTGGTTCATTGGTAAATTCATTTGAATTGTTATTCATGTAATGATCTGACTTTATCCGTTGGCCTGCATTGTTAGATCAAAAATCTAGTGCCATCTACCATATCTAAATACTTGAAATAAACTTAGGTGATTATTATAAAAGCCACAAAACTTGAAAACACGCAGTAAACATGTGGTTTTGGCTATGTATTTACTTATGTGGATGTTATTGTGAGGATTTTGAATAAACCATGAATAACTAATATCCAATTTCCTTATCTTACGACCTGGCAATATACTATTGTTTTGTTGTGGTCTTTTGATGAAGGAGCTGCAGGCATTTTGCAAGGATGTGGAAACATCCAGTAGTATAAGTAAGCAATGATTTTTTGGTTCAAAGCTCCTTTACGAGAAGGCAGAATCTAATCTTATGTAAAAATCATATGCCAAAACATTTAGTATTATCCAGCTAACTGACTGTGTAATGTAAAATCGTCTTTGGTCTTTTCAGTTTAGTTTAGAGTGATGTATACACAAAAAGACCTAAACTGATCTGAAAGCTTACTAATGGCAAATTAAACACATTCTAAGCATTCTGACTTCTTGAAGAGCAAAGGCTCTTTAAACAGTTTAATAACCTTGTTTAGTTATGTAGCATCAGAAGTTTCTACATGTTCATGCGTTTAATTTCATATTGAATTATCTGTGGAAGTTAAAAGTTTCTTTTGTATCTGTGCATATCAAGTCTTCTGCAGATTATACCTATTATAGAAGAGTCATTTCATTTGGTGATTTCGCTGCATGTCCTGAAAACATACCAATACTGCAAAGAATCTGCTTCTAGCTTTACTTTCACAGGTAGAAACAAGATGCAACTCCATGAAGGTCCATAGAATTATAATGGTAAATAACTGATACTAGGAAGATTAGAAGCCAGCTGTGGCTATTTCTGAGGGAAGCTGGCTATGGTCAGCCAGGATATGCTCCCAGTTACACTGAAGAAATTCAGAGAATTTTGAATACTGTAAGCATTTTTTCCTCATTACACAGCACCTTTCCTGGACTCAGACATGTGTCCACTAAATCTGTAAGCTAGATCTTTGCTTCAGCAGTTGAGATTGCTGAGTAAATGGGTCTCATAGGTCTTGCAGTTAATTTACAATTTTCATATGGAAGCCTTAAGAATGTGGTAGCTTGAGTCACTCACCAGCCCTGCACAGAAGTAATACACAGTGCCTGCCATTTAAGACTACTTTTACTGTGTACTATGTTTACATCTTTTCTTGGGATGCTGAACATTGAACAGTTACCATTTTTATACTGCTTATCAGACATTCACCAATAACCTGTGTCACCTGTTTTGCAGAGAATACTTTGGGAAGGAAGGTACTGTTATTGAATAGGGAACAAGAAAACTGGTTGTCTTGCAGAGTATTCAAAATTTATGTTGAGATATATGTCACTTTATCCTCTAGTATTTATGCTTAAAGCTTGAGATGTCTGTCATAACTTGGTGAATTTACGTTATCCAGTGCCAGACTGATAGACCACACCAAGAAGAAACCAGGATACTGTTTGTTGTTAATTCTGCATTAGTGTTTATTCTTGTGTCTCTGGTGATATAGTCATATTGATTAAAAAAACGATAAAGGTAGCATAGTCAAATAGTTTGTTTTACATGACACCTTTGTTTTCTAAATTTCTGATGCAGTACCACATGAATTCCAGATGTCAGATCAGGGGAAGAAAGAGTCTTCTTTAAATATGCCAAAGAATGAAGTATTTAATGTTTGCAACTCTTTAAAAATCTAGCTTGAAACATCAAGTAATCGCCTACTGATCTGTCTATAAAACACAGGCGGACACAATAGTTTCTTTGGAGATGTGCTTTTTGTGACCAACTGATCCTAATTTCTGTTTTATTTTGTAAACGAATGCGTAAGTAGCTGTTCACTTGAGGAATACCCCCTACATCTATTTCTAAGTTAATAGATGGCGTCGGCTCACTAAACTTCAGCCACCTAAAAGACAGGCAGCTACTGTCAACAATTGCCTAGTCCATAGAGAAGAGCAAGTACTTGCAGCATCTTTCCTCCATCCTAAAAAAGGCACCTAAAGAGACTGGATGGGTTGTTCCAAACTAGAAGTGAAGTTTGCTTTTGTAGTCAATGGAAGGAGAAAAACACCATGAACTGTGTAAGAAATTAAGGCAGCTAGCTGATACCACATACCTCAGTTTTGGATGATAAAGATAGAAGAAATTGGTCCTAGCTTGTGAGAAGATGCTTTTCAATTCTGTAGAATGTTTTACCTGAACAGATTGCTACAGGAAAATTTAAATTTCATAACAATCTGACATTATCATTTTAAAATGTAATGGAGAACATTTTTTTCCTCTGTCTTTTGTTTTCTGTTTTTTGAGAACACCACTGGAAAAGTTACAATTTCGGAACAGTGGTGCTGTTCTATTATGACCAGCTGTAGGGGTTAATTAATTCTGTCTTCAAGATCTAAATAGAAATTTCATATCATACCATCTTAAAGACATTCATCTTGTAAGAAAAAATATAGTTCTTCCTTCTTTTCTGAATTTTATGCAGTTTAGAAAAGTACTTCATAACCAATATGTGATATTTGTCCCTTTCTCATTGTCTGTAACTATACCATAGTATATGGTCATGTACTAAAGTGGGAGGATAAACTGAAAAAAGCCCTCTTTCTACAGCTGTCCAATTGAAAAAGTCATTCAGCAAGTGCTTCAAAAACAAATGAAAGGATTTAGGTGTACAAAGAAGGACAATAAATGCAGTTTACTCCACATCTGTATGAAATAAGTGGATTCAATAACCTCAATGATATTTTAGTATGTATAATGTTTGTCTTAACTAAGGATTATCGTTTTCTTCTCCACTGAAATAGGATATGTGTGCATGAGCGTAGGAGAGTCCTTTGCAGAGTTATCCCAACCAGACTGGGCCAGCTCAGGTGCTGAGTGCAGGACAGCTGTAGCAGGAACGTGGCACAGAAGGGTTACGTGTTCTCATGTTCAGACAGGGTCTTAGATGTGCTTTGCAGCTCTGCTGACCCCTCTGCTCCCACCACTACCTAGTACGTGAGCTAGCTTATGTAGCCATGCTGTCTATCCAGTTACATACTGAATATCCTTGTTTGGTTTTTTGTTTGTTTGTTTCTCTTAAGTGTGAATAGTAAAAAACTCAATATCTCTTCATACTTGAATAATCACTGAGTTTTCCCAAACTGTAGTTGCTCCCAGATAGCTGTGCCATAGTCAGGCACTAGAGATCACAGACTCAACACTCAGTCCTCCAAGGAGGGCTTTGAATTCCAGGCTCACCTGAAGACACGGACGTGATGCCCAGGGCTTGCTGCAGGAGTGAGGCATCTCTATGTGAGGGCACTCGCTGTCACACAACTTGGCTCAGGAAAGCTCCAGAATTAAGAAACAACAAAGTTGAGAATCCTTTGTAATTGGGTTAGGTACCATGAGTCAGGGTCAGGAGGTGAACACAGCTACAATAAGTCAGAATACTGTTGGTTAATAGATTAAAATAAAAAGAATATCATTGTAACCTAAACCAGTATCAGTATATGTGTTTGTTTCTGTAGTCAGTTTTTTAAAGAATCATCAATGTTTAATGCTGTGAGCCCAAACTCTTGAGTTTTATACTTCGTACCGGTATTATAACCCTGCTGGTGTTAAGCATGGCTTCTTGGCCTTTACCCCAACTATAAAATTAAACTGGAGCCCTTATCTGTCTCAAAAGACAATACAGAGGAATAATGAGCTCTCTTTTGCTGTTGAGATTGCCACTCTTCACAAACATTTTCTTAAAAGTTGTATTATCTGTGAAATAATTACCTTACTAAAACCACTGACATCTCATTTGCCCCTCACCAAACAACACAATTCATAAAAACAATTTTATTCTGAAGTTGTCTTTTTGTTTTTCAGAGCTGTGTATGCAAAGGTAAAAGTCCCTGCTTTTGCAATAGCATGAAAGGTGATAAGGTAAGAACAAATAAATTTCTCCTTTTTTAAGATTAGCTTATACCTGGAAATAGGCAATACAATACCTGACAGAGTGAGTGATTTTTATTGTGTGATGGTGGTGTGTCTACAGATAATTGTAAAAGGAATACATTACCTTGCAAAAATCTGTTAAAACAACTCTGGACACACTGTTTAACTAAGACTGTTAATTTTCTTTTTTTTAATGTATTAGTTTATTTAGAGTATTGCATGATGTTTGAACACCAACAGAAGAACAACTGTTAGAAGCACTAGGTCCCTTTCACAAACTCCTAACAAACGCCCACAGATACCGTTACCCTGGCAGCAGCTCTCCTGTTACAGATTTCATAATGTCATCAAGAGTGTCATGTTCAGTGCTTCCCTTTCTGCACCTTTGGACTTTGCCCATCTCCCCCACTTTTCCAGTTCCTGAAGGAAAGCTGCATGCACTGGCATTGGACAGATAAATGTGCTGCAGACCGCCACGGGGGATGAGTTTCTGGGTCCTGCTCACAAACACCTTGCCAGCAGTGAGGGAACCGCATCAAATCCATCAAAAGTAGCAGGGCCGCAGCTTTGCCTGCTGCCAGTAGTTGCTTGGCAGAGGCTCTGAGCTTTTGGACAAACCTGGATTACACAAATGCCAAAAATTCTTTCAAACTCCTGCTTGTAGCTGGAAAAACAAATGATTCGCAAATGAAAGGGGCATTATTAAAGAAGTCATGGTTGTAATTCAGGCTAGCTGTGGGCACAGTGATTACCATACTAAACCTTATCAATAGATTCCAGATGCCAGTATAAGCTTAGAGTTGTGATTAGTCCAACTGATTGACACATCTGGCTAGTAAAGAATTACTCACAACTTTCCTCCTGTACTTTTACCAAGAAAAAAAAGTCTTATTGCACCACAGTAAACACTGCTAGTCTTGCCTTTAGGAAGCTTCATTTCAGTGGTAGAGAAAAGTTCTCTCAAAGTAAATAAGTTCATTATTAAAACATATTTTCATAAGTGGGAAAGGAGAATGCTCATGTCTTTAGTAAAATCTCAGTGCTTATTTTTCATGTTCTTAGTCTACCCAGTCTTTGTCCTAACCAATAAAACTGAGACCAGTTGAAAAAATTAGAAAAAAATAAGCTGTCTACTAAAAGAAATACTAACAAGAAAGAATACTCGTGACTTTTCTTTGTCAGTTCCCTGTTAAAGCAGCTGAGCAATTAGTAGGTAAGAGTTAATCGTTGTTTACACAGAAGTTTTTCAGGCAGCTTTGGAAAGTCAGGTCAATTACATTAATCAGTATGTTTTGATAACTGTTCGATGTTAAGAAATTCTCCAACCTGAGAATCCTCTGATCTTGTTGATCTGTCAAGAAAGTGCGGATAAAATTGTGTGTACTGTATGGAGGGGAGTGAAGCTGTCAGGAGAGCGCAGTGCTGCTCTGTATCTGGGCAGCACTCCATCGCCTACTGAAGTGAGCAGGTCGCAAGCTCAGTGGAGGAAGATCGTCTGTCGTTTTTCTGTGAGTTAGTACCACACCCCCTCCAGTGGCACGTCTTGGTATGGCATTATCCTTTTCTGCCTTTCTTGGGACGGTGGTGGATGAAATAAATTATCTTTTATAAGGAGCTGTGTCGGTTTATGATACACATCTTGCAGGCACTTCATAATACAATTCTTATTTTGATTTGTGTTAAAATATTCTGGGATGATGTTCTATCTCTTTTTTAATTCAGAACCTATTTAAAATCTGGTCCATTTGTGGGATTTTGAGGGGTGGGAATTGGTGGAGGGACAAGCCAAGGTCTTTTGACTGCCACGAGACTTCTTTTGGATCCCATCTTGTACATCAAATTACAAGATACCAGAACTTCTGCACAGCAGAATTTCAGATGCTTTTGTGTGTAACTCTCCCATGATAAAGCAATAGGAAAATGGACTCTTGAGATAATCGATAACACCATCCTCTCACTCCTATGTCACACTGTGATGTAAAAGGTCTTGAACAGACAGATCTTCACTGACGTAAAATTGAGCATGTTAAATTTCTGCTGCCTAAAAAGCTGAAACACCTCTGCTGTGAGTTTCTAGGCTTGAAGCACTTTATTTTAACCAAGATAAGACTTGCATCTTCATTATAGTTGACTAAAACCTGTAAATGCCCCTGTAACTTAGCCTTCTGTATTCTATTTGTGTAGTTTTAACCTTCTGTGTTTCCTTTACATGGTTTGGTTATTTGAACTTGACTTTAAAAAACATGAAAAAGTAATTGAGTGTCTTAATCTCTGAGACTCAGAACAGTTTTTAAAAGTTGTCACTTAAAACAAACTTCTTTTAGTCTATCTGAATGGTTTTGTTGCATTTGACTCCCACTGTTTCTTTCCTTGACTTGTACAGGGAGGTACTGATGATTTGGAAGTGAGCTTGCTGTACAGCAGCAGCCATTAAGTTTGCCAACTACAAATTAGGGTTGCTATGATGGATTTGGATTTGTGTTGCTTGCAGGGACTAAACACAATATAGAAATACTAACAAGGGATGTGTATCGGCTTCTGTGTTAAACTTTTCATGCTTCCAATTAACATTTGTATTTTGCAAAATCTTGAGTACTGTTGTCTTCTTATATCTTCAAACATACTTATGAACATGTTACTTCAGTGGTACCATGTGGCCTAGACGGTGCCTGGCAGGACCACAAAACCAGGTCAGTATGGGCAAGGGTAATATATTTGCCACAGCAGCAGACAGATATGTAGGAGTTAAGAGGTACTAAAAGTAGTGAATGCCTTGGAAATAAGTTATGAAAAGGAGAATTCATGGATATTTTAAGAATCTCATTCTCTTAATGTTTACAGGGTGAAAAAGGCTTTCCTGGTGTTCCAGGTCCACCTGGTCATAGAGGCTTTCCTGGTCCAGAAGGGCCTCCAGGGCCACAGGGACCAAAGGTAGGTGTGTATGTGGGACACAGAGAGAGACACACAGAGAAACTACTGTGCTTGACTGTGGAAGTGAGCTATAGAGAATATAGGGTAGAGAATTCTGTTTTAAAAAAAACAAAACAAAACCTGTTTCAGAGTCTCCTGTTTGTCGAGGGAGGTTGTGTGGTCTCCAGCTGCAGTGGTCAGTTATGACTGAGTCGAAGCAGCTGATATGAACGTGGGCTTTTGTTGTCAGTTGTCCAGCGGGCAGTGCTAAAGCGCCTGGACTGAACTGCCAGAGGCAATGAACAAGGGTCTAAGTAGGTTTTAGTATCATAACCTCAGTTTTGTCTTAACGGTATACTGTGTCATCTATTGCTGGAAAGAGAGGAAACAAGCTACTACTGAGACAAATAGGAGAAACAGATTTTAAAGAATTTGAAGGGAAAGATGGTTTTTAATATAAATCTTGGTCTCTTTTGGGAAATACCTGGTTGCCTGCAGTATGAAGAGAGTGACTTTTGTGACTTGGGCTTTCTTTCCTGTGTGTCTAAACTGAGGTCGAGTATGAATTTTCAATGACTCCTGCATGAGCAGAAAAAACAAATAAAATGCATATTAAAAACCATTTTATTTATATTTGTTTTGAGGAACAGCACTTCTCCTGTCATTGATAGATTGACTTTGGTGAATAAATTGTGTGTAAATATGGCGTGAACTCAGCCAGTATGTCTAGGACCTGCGCTAATGTGGCTCCAGCACTTATCCATACCTTTAAACAAATGTTTTTTATAGTTTTAATTTGTTTGGGTATTGTTGCATTACTCTGTCCTATCTTGTTTTTACAATACTTTGTGAAACTGATACTCATGGTGGATGAGCCATTTACTTAAACTCATTGAAAAGTGTTTAGTAGAGCATTTCCATTTTAATAAGTCATAATAACGTCTGCAAGAATGGCAAAAAGTGAGGATAATTTATCTAGCAAGAATGTCTCTGTTAGCCTGAATGCCATGTATTGTAGTGTATTCCAGTTAGCTTTTCCTATTCAATGTCTGTACGTGATCTTAAACTAAAAGTCACCCAGGATTTTAGGAGAGATGTTCTGGTCATCCCCCATTTCTTTTCTGGGAACGATGAAAGTTACTTATCAATAAAGCTCTATGTCTTGAAACAGTTCTAGCAGATTCTGTCTAGACTGTGCTGTGGCATGCTTTGCTGTCTTCTTTCAGCCTTGCTCTCCCATCCTGCTTGGCCCCTTTTCAGCCTGCTCCTGGCTTTCCTTTCCATGCACAACAGTGCAGGTGAGAGTGGCTGGTACGTGCATATACCCGATCATTACATGGACATCACCCATACATGGGAGCCTTCCAGCTATTTCCTGACAGGGAGGCACTTCCAGGTATCGCAGTTTGAACAGGTCCATAAGCAACTGCTTTCTCAGCATACCCTGACTGGTATGTTTTTGACCTATGATGAGATATATCCCCTGAAACACTGAAAGGGGCGGCAAGACGCCACAATTTATGCAAGTTGTATGAAATGCTTGTTTGCTTTAGTGTCTGTAATAGGCAAAGTATTTATTTATTTATATAGTTTCTGTGCACATGTTGGTATTGATATTAAAAATTCTACATGTCTTGTTGATATATATGTGCTTTTTCTCAATTTTATTGGAATACGGTGTTTTCCATTTGTGTCCTAGGGTTCTCCAGGGCTTACGGGCTTAGTTGGACCCAAAGGTATACGAGTAAGTATTTATATTTTAAATAAACTTGTAAGTATTAAATGTCATGTTAAATGCCAACTTGGTTCAATAATTTGTGAAAAATAAAACCAGAACATTATATATGATTATAAAGTATTTTTAAAATTTGTGACACTGGAGTGTGCATCTGCATTATCTATTTTTTAGAACATGTCTTTTTTGCTACACTTTCTGTATAAGGTTCATGCTGTATGTATTTAGTATTGGAGTGTGCTATGAAAATGTCAGACTAGAATTCCATGAGGGGTTGTTTTGGATTTTTTTCTGTGGGCAAAACCAGTCTATGTTAACAGTGCGTAAGCTACCACTATAATTGGTTCACGGTCGGAAAGGTTAAGGAAGTAAGGATCTTTTGATAGAATCATACTTGCATTCATTCTTCTTACAAATGTGATCAGAGCAAAAACTGCATCATGAGCTTTTGCTTAATATTTGTAATATTATTCCTCTGGTTTTATTTCATTAGGGAGCCCCAGGAATACCTGGATTTTCAGGTCCCCCAGGCCTTCCAGTAAGTAAAAATGAAACTGATTAACCATTTCTCTCTTACTACAGTCTTCAGTACACGACTGTCCTCGGCCCAATGTGCTCACTCTAGTCTCAACATCAGCATTGTCTCTGCCAGTTAGCCTAGAGATAAAAATCTTAGCATCAGCAATTCTTACTCATTGTAGTGATTTGAAGAACACATTGTGATCTGTCAAGTCTTGTGAAACATGGCTTCAACATGAACTCTTTCAGTGTTGCTGTAGGGTAATATGAATGTGCAAAAGCAAAGCTTCTGTCAATTTTGCATTTCTTTTTAGGGTGAACCGGGAACTGTTGGTCCTCCTGGGCGGTCTGGTGTTCCAGGTTGCAATGGCACAAAGGTACAAACCAAGTGAATGTTACAGAGGTTGTGTTTGGCTATGCTTAGGAATGGCCAAAAAGCATTCTGAATTTTTCCCCTGATACACAACAATTTTGATTTGTTTTGATTTGTGACTTTAGCAACTAGGAAAAATGTGAATCACGAGGCCAGAGGAAAGAAAAGTGCTGCCTGTTCACGTTAGATAATTAAATAATAGATGTTAACAGCCTTTGCTAAAAAGTTAAGAATAATGTTTGATATTTTGACAGATAAATTTTTTTTCACTAAATCTAGAAGACCTAATCAATTTTGTCCAACACATCCTTCTGTTATAGGGGTTATAGAAGAGGTAGATAGTTAATTAATTTTATTTCACCAGTCTCTAGCTTGTAATTGACAATTCATAAGTCCTGAAAGCAATTAAAAGAAAAGGCTTAATGTTGAGTTACAGGTTTACTAGTTTTTCTTTGCTCTGTGGTCAAATGCTTTCAGCATTCTGAAAGAGTGAGTCAGAGTAGTGCCTACTACAGAAAATCATACATTTCTAGTGAAACAGTGAACTGATCTGACATAGCTAATAAAGCCTGGTGTCTGGGATAGAAGTCAAGACCGATACAGTGAGGCTGTGCCCCTTCTAGCAAATACGGTGGTAATGCAACTCACAAGTTTATAATGGTAACATAAAATAACTTATTTTCTAATTACATTTGCTAAAAACAGACCAAATAATAAATCATAAGATGCATTAACAGTCACTCTTAATACTTTCAGGGTGATCAAGGTTTTCCAGGTCCTCCAGGTAGAAGAGGTGCTCCAGGTGTTCCAGTAGGTGTCTGTGAAATTTGTGATTGTGTGCATTTGTAACACAGAAGGCCATTCCCTGAAGGAGTGTAAGGCCTCACATTAGCTGGTACTGACAACAGTTGAAATATATAGGTATCCACACTTCATTAATACGAAAACTATGTGGTGAAGAAACCAAAGTTAAAAGTGATGCTTTATTGGCTGCAGCTTGGGCCTCACCTTCTTAGCTAAAGAGTACATGCAAATTCAGACTGGTGTTAGCTCTTTAGTGTCTCAGGGGACACTCGTGAAAATTTACCACTTGCATCTCTAAAGGTTTCCAATATAGCTTTAAGAGATTGCAATTTCAGTTCATGCCAAAATTTCTTTGAGGATATGGCCTCATTAAGTGAACAAGAATGAGGAATTAAACCCAGAACTTCTCATTCTGGCTGCATTGTGTTAATCCTGGGATTTGTTTTTTCTCTGTAGAAATGTGTTTTTAAAAGAAACTTCTGAACAAATGGAAAAGGAATGCTGTGTGTCAAGTTCCAGTGGCTTCAAATCTAGTAACTTTTAAACATGGTCTTTACTTCACGAGCTCTCGTGATTTTTTTTTTTATTTGTTGAAGAAGGTCAGGCTTCAAAACTGTTCTCCCTTCACTTGTAGAGTAGTAACTGTGAGACTGGACTATTTTTTGATAATATGCCTTGTCTTCTTAAGTTGAAGTCTGGCACAATAAACATCTACCTGGCTATACACGGTGTCCATGAAAATAAATCACCTCAAGACCACTGAGCTCATAGAATATTTAAAATGTGTCCTTTCACCGTCATCTCTTTTAATAATATGATTGTTCTTTTCCCTAGGGTATTGCTGGCCTCAAAGGAGAGAAGGTTAGTTATTTACACCATATTCTGTGAAATATTAGTGGTGATCAACATTTTCTATGTTCACTGCTGGAAGAGAGTTCTTAATGTCTTCATTCATGGGAAACAGAAGGTTTACTTGCCAGAAGAAGCAACCACAAACTTTGGTGCTGCATCAGTACTAGTTGCATTCACTGCAGGTTACAAAACAGTATTTGAA
>Ga0181612_163313_pt1 | contig 15782 bp, 7 predicted proteins | sample HoacroProtozoa21_FD_119630 | JGI IMG/M metagenome (GOLD analysis project Ga0181612, IMG submission 119630) | Hoatzin crop microbial communities from Cojedes, Venezuel. Combined Assembly of Gp0051906, Gp0051904, Gp0051908
AACTAACAGTAATAAACATACCTATTTCAGTTTAAATCTCCTACACATCTCTCATGCATTCAGCTACAGCTTTGATTCTCTTTCAACCAGTTCAACCCAGAATGACTAAAAGAGCTACCAATACCAAGCAGGAAGTTAGAAAGAAAGAAGAGTATCTCAGGTTACCAGAGATACATCACATTTCACCTTCAGAGCCTTCTGTACGCTGGAGCATGGTGAACCTCAATTTTGATGCAAGTTTCCTGATTTCTGTGACAGTAATGCAGAAAACTGTTGGGCTGGTATTCATGCTGCAGCATGTAACCAAATTGAAAAACAAAGACAGCAGAAGAATTACATTACTCCTTGTGACATGTACTTCAACATACAACTCTATCCATATGCAAACTAGGAAATTCATTCAACTTCATGATACACAATTCTACAAAACTTCTAACACTAACATTCTAACTCCCAAACCTTCACCAACTCCAAAGACAAGAAGAATTATAACCCTTACAAGAACAGCAGTGTTGAATCCAGGATGAAAAATATATCCATATAAAAAAAAAGTAAGGTTATCTTCAAGAAGGACACCCTGCAAACAATTTCAAGTTTTTACACCAAGTTTTATTTCAAGCACCTGCACTACTACACAGCTATAGGAGTACAGCACATGGAAAGAAAGAAAGAAATCTCTAAAACAAATCAGTCCCAAACAATTAAATTATGGATGCCAGCTCTGGGAAATAGGATACTTTCATTCTCTGCACTGTGCACAGATAACCAGAGCCAAAGTGAACGGCAGTATATCGGAAGACAAATTTTTCTGGACACAGTCTAGCCAGCAGTCAACCTGCCTTGCTGCAATCCTGAATATTAGCTGCTTTGTTAACTTACAAATTTCAGATTAAGAGATGAGTAATTGAAGGGCTAATGTTGCCATTATATAGCTCTTGCTAAGGTTTTAAAAGTTAATACCACACTACCAAGGAAAATCTTTATATGCAAAACCACTGCAAATTTATCACCTCAAACCAGTGATCTATTAGTTTATTCTCAGTTCATTTTAATGGAGTTTTCAACATTCATGAAGGCTGTAACTTCTGTTTGTTTTAAAAGATAAATTTGACTCACCACTCAAATTCTGAAAATGAAATTTATTTTGTACTCAGTGGCCTTCAGTCCATGACAGACATCAGGCTCTACCTAACAATTCAGAATCAAATCATGACAACAACAAGCATTCTGCATCCGTTGTCATTCCCCCACGTCACATCACATTGTGCCAGAGAATCTTCTCCAAGGAAGCCACTATTGAGCACACGGTACTATTTCATACTCCTGCCAGGCCAACAGAAGAGCTTTTGACAGTGTACTTATTTTTATTTAAATTTTAGCTGACTAAGATTGCACAAGATACACACCTCATTTCAGAGTAGTCCCACAGGGTCAACAGTCATGTAAATCTCACAGCCCACTATTTAAGGTCAAAACAAACTATATCATGCTGGATATGCTATCTAAACTGCCAACACTACAAAGCACTCCAGATATTGCAGGTTGTATGGTATTTGTGCTTCGTATTAATACATTCTCCATATAATTAATAAAAGTCCACTGTAATATAAAAGGTGATGCTCACTGTAAAGGAAGAAAGCAGTGCAGAGTTTAATTACTAAATAAAACTAGACACAATACCTGCCAAGATTATCACTTATACTGTATTAAGAGGGGCTGGAATTTAATGATCTGTAACCACACAGAGATAAGAGACAGTAGCAATGCTTGAGTAGGTACTAATAGGAGGGAAGGTGAAAAAGCTAAGGCAACATGATTTATAAACAGATGACACAGAAAACTGACAGCAGAATAAGCGCTATAAAAAGATATTCCAGATTTCACTGGTAGAGTATTAGTTTGAAAATGTATTTTAAAAGCTTTGAATTATTTACTTTATTATTTAAAAAGAGATACTCATGTGATGAAGTTTTGCAGCCAGTAAGTAGCAACATACAGACCTGGTCTGAGTTTGTACTGGGTTCGACCTTAATCCTGCAAGCTCCGTTACAGAATTCATTCCTAGGAGGCTGCATGGACGCAGATCACTCAGTTGGGCTCCAAACAATTACCCCTACAGAGCTGCAAGCGTCCATGGCACTTCACAGATAAATGTGAAACAAGGCTCAAGCTTTAGAAAGCTCACAGGCTATATTCAGATCAGTTGCTCCCTAGAATTATGAAAACGTTTTCATCTTGGACACAACCAGGTTATTTTATTGCTTCAAGTTTTATGATTCAAAAAGCTTGTGAGGTGAACATACAGAAACCATAAACATACAAAACCAGTCCTTTTGTCCTAAAACCACTCATAATTAAAGTTTTCCATTAAGTATTTTGAAGAATCTCAAAAGGTGAAGTTGTTCAACACCACCCTGCACAGTAATTTCATAGTACAGCTCAAATACTATATGAAACGGAACATGCTTAAGATTACCATAGATATTTCAGAATTATTCAGAGCAAGTCCTCAAGCATTTTTCTCTAGGACGAATGAAAAACTGAATAAAATATAACTGTTGACTCAAAGGTACAGGCATTTTACAAGTAGCAGTGGCAGTTTGTGTAAACTAAGTTTGTGAGCAGTAATATCTGTTAAGTAAAACATCACTCAACATAAAAACCTTCAAGACCAGAAATGTGCTTCTGTGACGAAGAAGGGTCATCAGAAGAAAAAGTACGACAGGTCTCCCAGCTCTGCATCCCACACTCACCCTCCCATGTTTCATTTGATAATTCAGAACCACTTCTCTCCCAAATCTAAATTTTCAAGCTAAAACAGAGGCTGAGAACATCCCCAAGGAAGTGGGAAGAAAGCTTACAGAAAACAAAGTCTGCTCAGAATACACATTGCTCTGCCAAGCTCATGTGACCAGCTCTCAGGAATGCTGGCAATGCTCAAGTCATTCAATGGAAATACACAAACAGACTAAAAACCCTACATAAACAAGAAAATACTATGGCACGCAAAGCAGTAATGCTTCTACTCCGAAGTATCCCGTACCTGTAAAATTTGCATTTCACTGTTTAAAAATGGAACAACATAATCAGTACACTTAAAGAGCCCACCAGTCACTGCAAAAATTCAAAGAGCAGCAGTCACAGACACTGAGCCGTCACTATCTAGGTTGGACGGGACTCTAGAAATGAAGTGCCCAGAAGCCCAGCAAAACCATCTCCACTTGCTAATCTAAGCTCCGCGATACAATTTCTCAGGTGACGAAGAGAAGAAATTCCTAAGCAAGAACACAAAATGGTATCAGCATTATATCAAGAATATCTAAAGATGACACACTTCCCTCTTCACAGAAACCAATTCTTATATGCTTTTGACTTGTAGAAGTTATTTTCTATTCTTAACTATGACTTTTCACATTTTATTAGGTCTTGTTTCCCATTCACATCTTCTAGACTTGGAGAGAACAACAGATTCTAAATTAAATGTTCTGACAGTAAGAACTAGAATTACAGATCAAGGGACGGAAAATTCAGAATAAGAATTTCATTTCAAATGAACTTAAGTAAATATGCTTCATTTGTTACCTAGCCACTTCGGTCTTCACATCAAATGATGGAGACAACTGCTGTTGAAGAATCATATAATAATAACAACAGAAGAGAAATACAAAGGAGTTTCATTAAGTGTATTCTTACTGACAATTTACTATAGACTTAAATTAAATTTTGTTAGAAGAGTTCCTTAAAGTACTTCCAATTATTTTTTATTAATTATGTTTAAAATGTCACAGTTAAACTGCTTTTGAGGAAAAAATTATCTTGCCATTTTGTAAAAATATAACATTGAAATAAAGCGTATGAAGAGGAAAAAAGTAATGTAGGTACAGTAAAATGTAATAGTCTTTAATGACTGGTCTACCAGGAAGTAAAAAAAAAAAAAAAAAAATCAGATAAAAATCACATATATGGATATTTTTTTCCTCTCTTAATAAAGTAATTTACCAGCATCCATCTACATGATTTTTACCTCTAGAGCACCCTGTTAAGCAAGGTACACATTGGGAGCGGAGGGGAGACCTGAGAGACCACAAGTGCAAAATCTTTTTTCAAAAAATTTGCTCATTTGTAGTCACCAATGATTTAAACACACATAACGTTCTCTATTGTCCAGAAAAATAAGAGTTAAGTGTACAAATGAGAAGATTTGCCTCTCTCGAAGAGCTAGATTCTGTTGGTCCAGGAAAATTAAATCACAGCGTCTCAGAGTACACAAGTTTTAGGAAAGGCTTTACCAGTACTGAGAGACAGCAGGAACAATCTATTTCCCCTGCAACAGCATGGGGCAGGCAAAGAAGCCTATTTCATTTCAGTTCTGTTAACAAACTGGAACTCAAGCTTATATGCTGGAAATCTGGAAGTAAACTGAACACATACTTTTAAAACATACAAACAAAAAGCATGAAACAAACACAAGTGAAGCAAAGGTGGGTTATCAGCAACCCTACTCCCCCTGCCACAAACCATTCCACCTCACAGTCCACCAGTGCCCACCTGAATTTAATCCTTATTCAGTTATGACAAAAAAAACAGAGGCAGCTTTTAACAGTGTTGAGATGCTTTTCTCTTTTCCTCTGTCTTACTCATCCAGAAAAGGACAACATGTACGTATCAAGAAACTGCTCTTCAACTCCATATCCCACTGCATTATGCTTCCTCTTTTCCTTCTCCCCCCACCACCCTTAAGAAAAGGAAAAAAGATATTTTAATTAATTTGTGGAACTGCCAGCTTATGAACATGGACAAAAACCCATTCCAACCACAAGCTTCACTGCTTATTCCCCTGCACCTGAAAGAGGCATACCATGAGCCACTGATGCCCAGACGACAAAGGAAAAGCCTGGAGATGGATTCTGAAAAGAATTTCTAAAAGTTCTAAAGGGGAAAAAACAGCTCTTATTTTCCACCATTTTCCCAAAAAAATCAGGTAAGATCATCATCAAAAACAATGCCAAGGCTATAAACCCCTCTCTAACACTGTCTTGCATGTTCTTGCATGGCAAGAAAAAAAAAATATCTGTTGAACTTGCTAGGCATCAGCCAAATTCAATAAACTAACACTATCTCTAACTGTAAATGCATCACTAAGACAAGCAAATGCATAATTGAAGAGTACTAATCACTGCTTAATGAAATGCTGAAATCACCAAGAAAGAATACAACCTTGGTGATTAGAGTTCAATTTTTTTTTTTTTAGTTGTTCAGAGCTAACAGAAGTAGGAAGAGAGATTACAACTCGGGCTTTTAAAATATTTTGCAATGATCATTACCACCTAGCAGCAATCCATATTTTCGAGAATATATTTAATTGTGGAAAACTAACTCGGCTATTTTGCTCACCTACTACAAAGCCATGTTTGCCACCTACGGGCTAGCGCCCGAGCATCCCGTATTTCAATCACGACTGTTAACCGTACAACTCTGCTTCTTACGACAAGTTCTCATAAATGTTCTTTCAGCTGAGCTGATCTTGGCTGCTTTTATTGCATCTATACTGTACGATGCTCCTGACCCCTAAATGAATTTTTTTTTTCTTTATGGAACATCATGCTCTTAGCATGCTTTTAGCAGAAAGACATTTGTCATTCACAGAACTCACTTCCACTTCTGAACAAACGGTGCATAAAGGTGAGCTTACAGAGACTGGGACAAAAGCACAAATCTTTCACAGAAAGCAGAGCAGCTTCCAAATAGAATAATATCCCCAAAATACATGCATTTTGATGATTTCACCCTGGTGTCCTGAAAATTTTCAGCATCCAGTAAAAACTGTGAATACAACTGCATTTGAGAAGCTATGAAGTTGCTATTTCTCCAACACAAAGTGAAAATGCCGCTGAAACATCATATGCTGTTAAAATAAATATTAGACAGCTTATCCTCAAATGTTCTTGTAACTATTTTGTTCCAACTGTTCTTATGCAAGCCCACATGTTACTACAAAAAGGTTTAAAACAGTATGCATAAGCTTGGAGAGTACACTGTCAACTAAGTTAAAACTCACATTAGTCAATTCTGGTTCTACCTGAGTCAATTATACACAAGAACACACACAAAAAAAAACCAACTCCATAAACCTGACATTACTTTATATGTGGTCTACAGTTTTCCTGGCTACTGTCTACCATTTCCTTATTGATCTTTAAAATTCAAAGGAAAAAGAAACAAGGACAGTAACCAAAGTATCTTTCAAACACTGCATCAATTTGACTACATTTCTAAAAAAAAATGTGTTCTTTTAAAATAAATTAAGTTTCTTAGTGCAGGTGAGTAAAGAAATAGACAGCAGGGCTTGTATTTAAAAAAAAACAAATTTATCTTCACATTTGATTTGTTTGGTTTTAAGTTAAAAAAAAAAAATAAACCCCACAAAAGCAGTGCTGGCTATTACTAGAATAATCAACTATTTCATACAGTAAATAAAGCTCCAAAACAAGAAAGAAAACACATTTAGGGACACATAATGAAAAAACACCCCCCCACACACACGATTTGTTAGTGGCTACAGTTCAGTAATGGAAACACATCTGGAGATAAACAATATAGAAAGACTGGATTTTCAGCCACTGGTTTTTAGAGTTTTTTAAGAGAATTTCGCTTCAGTTCAAAACCCTTTCCTTCCCTTAATCAAAAGAGTATTTTCTCCATGTTCAATTTAACCAAATATAATTTTTTTATATTGCCCCTTGATGCACTATACAGCACCACAGACAAGTGAATCTCTTCCCACAAGCAATTCCAGTTAAATAGCAATTTTAGACAAAAAAAAGCTAGCATTATTGGATATCATAACACACACCAGGGAGAGTAAAGGGAGACCTCAATTACAAACACATGGGTAAACATCACCAGCCAGCACAACTGTATCACAGCACTCAAAATAATGGGAGGATCTCAGTTGCTAGTCAGGTGAAAAGTCTACTCAGGGAAAGAGATACACACATCAGTTGGTCCCTACCAGAGGGTGAAAACCTATCATGCAGCCAGCAAACTGAAAGAACAAAACTATTTCCTTAAACAACTTCCTTAGGAATGCCCGACTTGTGACTTTTGAATGTATAACAATACTGTTATTCTGCCACACACAAGGACAAATATTATCAACAGTAATTTGAAGTTTTATTATGGATTTTATTTATACTGATATGAAACACTTGCATATAATTTTGGTGTAACAACTTGCTTTTCAGGCTTTAATTTTTAAAATAAGGCACATTATGTTATTTGAAGTTATAAAATTACCAGACAGCAGGCAAAGTTTCCATGTTATACGCCCTCAAGCTGGTCCCTCAGGTGAACAGCACTGCTGACACTTGTGATTTTTTTTGTTGTTTTACTTTGACACACTAAACTGAGTACTCCTTGTCTCGCTGAGATCAGGGAAAGATTCTGATGCTGAGTGCTTCAAAGAATGACAATGTTTTGGGGTTTCTTTAGTTTCTATATGCAGCCTAGACACTTAAATACTATTTGAACCCCTTCCTGATTCTCTGATGAGATGCCTCTTGGTTAGTTCTCCTGACCTCTTTAAAGGATAATTCAGAAGTTACAGTACAAAATCCAAAAATTTTGTACTTAACGCACAGCACATGATTTTTTTGATCAATATTCAATGTAGTTAGGGGTGAGTATTGTTTCAAAGTATTGAGCAGTATTTTGCATATGTATGCAAAAGTCAAATACCACAAAAAACTTATCTGAATGTTTCCATCACACACCAACACTGATGCACATGTATAGTCTGATTCTGCAGGACCAAGCAAGCTACCTCTATAAAGTTGCATGTAATTTTTTTTTGTATTCACATTCACAGGCACAGCTACGCTCAGCTCCTCCACAACCAGCGCTACCACACTGGTGCAGTCCTTCAAGATGCTGAACACCTCCCACAAATGCTGAAGCATGAGGGTTAACAGTAACACTGCCTGATAGGTCCCAAGCGCTTCGAAATTCGGAGGAGACACAAGTCCAGAGCTATTTAATGGCTGTGTTAGGTCAGGAGCTTACCCTGCAAAGACATCATTCACAGAAACCTACCTCGACCCACATTTACTACTCTTCCTTCTCTCCTTCTCCAAAACACAAGAGCTGCTACTGCTCCCCTGATGGAGCAGCAGCGATCGTCCAACAGCGGGTGACAGCCGAACGAGAGCAGCACCCACCCCACAGAGGACTGAGGCATGCCACTATTACTTTACACATAGACTCTAAGCCACACTTCAAATCATTTCACATACTAGAATGTCAGCGTGGATAACCACTGCCAGAACACGACACAGAATCCCCCAAAGTCAACCACAGGTTCAGGTAATCATGACCTCCCTTTTTACAACATAAATGCATAATTTCCGCACCACTCTTTGATGAAGGGACCACAGACTTAAAAAGAGGAAACAATTACAGTCATTAGAATTTCACCCAAGCATGAGATTTAATCTCAGGCCACGGTCTTGCCAATGGCTGTAGGGGTCTCAATGGAGACGAAATTGCTCTGTGGGAGAAAAAAAAATGCCTCGATGATGACATTAGTCAGCAAGAGAGACTGAGCTTTGTCTTCCATCCAACAGCACAATCAAATACAAGGGAACCATTTTCCCTCCCCCTCTTCTTGATCCCAAAACAGAAAACTGCAATAATTTTGTTTCTTTCTCCGAAATGCAGTTTTTGCATGCTTTGGAAACTTTCTTCTCCAAAGCAATACTGCTGGAAGGGAAGTCTTTAATATAAGAAAAGCAGACTTCAGCATGAATAAACATCTACAATAAAAGACATTTCCCCTTGCCTATCCTGGGTTAATGTAATTGGATAGTTCTAGCAATAATTCTCAAACAGTTCCATAGCTTTTCCTTACCCAACATGTTCTCAAAGACCATTTTGAATTTTATATATGCAGGAATCATCTCTAAAATAAGCTCACCTGCTCTACAAAACCTTTAATGGAAGTAAAAGGCAGGTGAAACTTTGTCAAACAAATCAAGGCAAAGTTCCACAATTAAAAGGAGCACCTGAGATCCAAGAGTACCAGCTACTCTTAAACACCAGCCATATGTTGCATCCCAAATAAGACACAAAACAAAGGAAAACTTTGGCACAGGAGACAAGAAAGTGTCTACAGGGGAAAGGATTAAATTCACGTTTCTGGCACTGCAGAAAAAGCAGATCTGCAGTGGACAAAACAACCTTCACGATTCCGCTACAGCATGAAGTAAAAGACAGTAAGAAGTTTTTAAAACAAATCTGTAAGCCCAAAACAATCATCTCTTCTCTGGAACCTGGATTCCTACCAGGTCAACTTCTCCTCTAAATTTCAAAATTCAGACTTTGATTTTTACTCCCCTTTATCATCCTTTACCCCCATGATGCTCCCAAATACAATTTATTTGGTTTTGTTTAAGATATCCTCTCTGTCACATTCCCTTTTCTTCCACTATTCACCATCTCATTCTGCTGTTACATTCAACATACATATATATTTGTTTGTCTGGTCACAACCACCCCTAGTAATGGTAATGCTGATAATTACAATCTAATGTAGCGTTAATCAGCTTAAGTTTGAAACAGAGATCGAAATTCAAATTGAAGCCAACACTAACCATTTCATGTTCACTTGAAGAGATTAGATAGGCTGTGCAAGAACATTTTGGTAGAATAACTGATAAGGAGATGGGAAATAAGAATTATTGGTATTTACTTAGCCTGCAATGCTTTTTGGAAGCACTTCAGAATGACTATTTAATCTGAATTTTACAGATAGCAGAGAGAATATTTTCTCACAGAATGCACGGTATCTTTACAATCACAGCTATCGTACGAGCTGTTCAAGTCTTTCTTTGCTGGAGCTCTCACTCAATTTTGCTCCGTTATGAGCTGTGACCCATAGAACATAATGCATTCAAGAATCCAGCTGGAAATTACCACTGCAGAACATCTGTCCTTGCTCTTGAGCTTGCCAGGCCAACCTTAGGGTTCCCAGACAGAAAACAACTAGCTGCCACACAGAGAAACAGCTTTTGTGCCACTTACTGGACTCCAGCAATGACAATGCGGGAGTTTGGTTTGCTCACTTAACTAGATGATCTGTCACACCTCTGCTCTACAATTATAACCTACATTTTTCCACCTGCATTTTGTTTTTCTAAGGGCTTTGATACACAGGACTTTACAACAGTCATCCAAGAATATACATTGTTACTTCTAGTACAAACAAACAAGAGAAACAGAGAAACATTTTAAAGAAGTTAAGTTCATGGCTCTATTAAGCTAATCTACCTATTAAAAGGCGGTTCTACACATAAGCAAGGTATCATTCAACTTACAGCTAGCATCTACTAATTGATGACGACTTCTAAATCAAGCTGAAGAACAAATACAGTAGAACTTTATTAAGCCAGTTTGTTGATTAGTAGACCGCTGAATTGCTAAATTGTACTACTCAGAAAGCAAACATATCCATCAGTAAAAATACTACTTTGAAAAACGTGCTTTAAATTTACTTTGACAAGGGTAACTTTAACTATAAACATGCTTCATATTTTACAGTAAGTTGTTCTAGATTTTATGTAGTTATTTACAAGACTTCACTACTACATTAGTTGATATTTAAAAACATCAAAAAATGGATTAATAAAGCTTGACAACTCTTCCAAACAGCTTACAAAATAATTTCAAGCAAGGAGAAACATGAAGCAAAAATGAAATGAAAGGGCATGTGGTTATTTGATGAATGCTTGCACACAGTATGATGGAACAAAGAAATTCTGTTTTTAAATCAATAGGAAGACTGATCAAACAGACTTGGTCAGCACCATTACAGCACTTGGTTATGATGTTTTCCTGAGAAGCTGTCAAGTTTTTGTGTCAAATACTGAAGTGTGAATTAGCACAATTTTGTTGTATACAAGCAAGTATGCACACACCCACTCAAAAGCTTTGTAGAAAAATTGTCCTATATTAGCAAGACACAATTTAACATCCCAACAAGGCTCAATAGAGCCACTCCTGTTTACAATTTACATTTAAGATTGAGAATTCTACTATAAATCATATCTTCAGAATATGATATGCATAATTTTTTTTTTTAAACTGCACACAGGTAACAGAACATTTCTGACAGGATTCTAACAAGAAGTAGCAGAGGATGTGATTATTCACTGTAACTTTGGAGATCAGAAGATGATGGGTGTCTTACTCCTTTTAAACTTTTCAACCCATAAAACAAAAGGAAGACTCTTCCTGCTTTGCTCTCTAATGTTACTTCAGAGTTAATGTATAATTTAGGAGCTTGTTGAACCTGTGTAACCTTAATAGGGAAATCAGCTTGAAATCAAAAAAGTGGAAGAGGGCATGGAATAGAAATTGTAGCAGCCAAGTAGACTAGTCTCGCTGTCGCATCACTCAAAAATTAATACACACAGAAATGAGAAGTGATGCACAACAAATGAAAAGCTAGAACCAGTAAAGTTATCATACAGATCGATAAAAATTCCACATGAAGACCACTACTTTAAAGTACCCTGGTAGACACACGCACAAAACCAAGTTTCATTCTACTCAGTCTCACACAATACATAACACAGAAGTGGTCCAGAACAGATTTAGTACAACTATCTTGCTTTTGTTCAGTTATTAAATGACATGGCGGAATAGAGCAAGAAAGAAAGAAAGAAAATAATTGTATACACTAAATTCCATGGTTCCCACATCGCCAATTGCTTTACAGGTTAAACTAGATAAACTTTCCATAAATGTAAAACAAGAAAGCCCCAGCCCTTTCCATGCAGACAAAGAGTCACACTGCTCACATGCAACTTCAGTGAAAACCAGTTGTTTCATTTCATCTGTGTTATTTACATCTCATGTAATGTGTAAGACAACGCTCCACACATTTTTGTTGCTTAAGGTATAAAAAGCACTATCCAAATGGTAGATGAAATAAGACTAACCTCCCTTAAAACAGAGAGGATATTTTCTTCAGGAATGGGAAAATTAAGCCACGATTATGTTCCAAATCCTCTGCTTAACTCTGTTTTGCTTCAAAGCCAGGTCACTCCAGCCCCGGTGACCTGTTACCCTGGGTACTCCTCGCTAGGACCCTGCACTGTAAGCAAATGCTGCCCTCTTGTGCACTGCAACAGCCAGCAGAACACGCTCCACTTTGGGGGCCGGGGAGGGGGGATTTTAAAGCAGCAGTATTTTTATACCAGCTGCCTTTTCCTTAGGCATAGCTCCTTAATTCAGAAAGTGGCTTTCATTTTAAAATGTCAATAAAAATACACCTTTAATTTGTCAGAAAAGTGGCAGGCACTAGCCAACTTAGTTAAAGTGAACTTAAAAAAACACTGTTTCAATTTCAAGAGTTTTCAATTTCAAGTGTTTTCATTTACAAAAATAAAGTTTATTTATTTTCATTCTTAATACAAAGCAACGTCAGCAATTTACAAGCACCATGAACCCAACAAGTTTAATAGGGTTTAGAAAACATTCCTGGTAGTGCTAGTTGAAGTCTCATGGCCCATGAGCACTTCCGTAACATCAACCACTACAAAGGCTCATGAATACGAATTACATTACATGGGAGTTGTATTTTAATATTTTTTACCAGAACAAGGTTCATTATCATGTTATTCTCACTTCAAGCTGGCAGTCAAAGTACTTAAGACTCTCCAGTGACCTCTCTCTGACCAGAACAGTATCCACTGAACAACACAAGAGAAGAACAGGTTTCCCTTCAACATATGCACTCAACAGCAAGGGGCCTCCACATAAATTTAAGTCATCCATATATAAACTCTAAAACTATAAAACTCTACTTGTTCACTCATCTGGAATGGAAAAAACAAGAACTGTCATATCTTCAAAGGTGTCTACAAGCAAAAGCTGACACTGATGGAAGTGTATTTTCATGACAGTAATGCAAAGGTAACATTGAGTTTACAAATCCTCTTAAAAGCTTACAACAAACTCAGAAAAAAACCCATCTGTGATAAAAATACTTTTTCACATGCTATGTTACTCTTACAAATAATCTGCATCTGACCAAATTTGGATGTTGGTAGCAAGACCACATATCCCTTGATCTCCCAAGTCTGTTTTCATTGTACTCATTTGCATCAGCAAGACACGCTTTTGCTATGCTCATTTCCCCGTCCTCAAGCTCTTGTGCAAGTTCAAAAGCCTTGGCCCCTCCAGTGTAATCAGGTATGAATTAATACCCTTCCTTAACAGAACACGGCAGCAAAGTGGAAACAGACACTTCCAAGGCAGTATTCTTTGAAAGGAACTGCAGGGACAAATGGTGACAATGAAGCTCTAGTTATAAAGTAAAAAGGTCAAAGGTTCAGACAGACATAAGGATTACAAAACTACAAGTTCATCAGAATTCCCTCTTGCCCCCAGGTTTAGACAACCAGGGTCAAGCAGTAGCTTTCCAATTAAAATCCTATAAGGCTACTCTGTCCTTTGAACTTAAGAGGGAAAAAAAAGACAACTTTCTTTTTTCGAAGTTCTTTTGAGAAGCCATCTCAAAATCAAACAGATAAAGGGCATCTGACAGCAGCTCACCTAAAACAAACACTGTGGTATCCCCTCACTGCATGTGTGGCGGGAAGCTAGGATGAGGTAATCATGTTCTTCTGTATTAGTGTGCTGACCCTTTGGAGGGCATGAAATTAACCATCAGCAAGTAAAAAAATCTGCTACTGGTTAAACTACTTTGCTACGCAAAGTGGTCTTAAAATGAAATATGAGGATTGAATTTCTTCTGGAAGATTAACTCATATAATGTCTCTGCAGGCATCCCTTACGGCTGAACTCATTTGAGAAACCATTCCAGACTCTACTGGACACACAGGTCTGCAGCAAACAAATGTAAAAGCAACTCTTCTTTTACTTTGATGATGTTAACATCAGCTTTTCAGAAGATCACCGAGCTGAAATTTAACAAAAGAACAGAAGCTTAAAAAAAACCCCACAGGACTGTGACAAAACTACCCTATCTGGGCATGAAATTTTAACAAAATACCACTCGAAATCTCTATATCAATAGAAGAAAGCAGCAACGATAAAAATAGCAGTATTGCATTTTGCAGTCACTCTTTCAATGCAGAAAGCAAGCATAAAGCTGATGTGGGTGCTTCTTAATACTTGTGACGAGCTGAAGAATTGACCCTTAAAATTCAGTTATTCAGGTTCATTTTCTCTGTTTAGCAAGTCAGCTACAAACGGCTATAAATACAGTTCTTGTGTTGCTTGATACACGATAGACAAGCTCCTGCTAGAGCACAGGAAAAGTCTTTAAATTGTTGTAAAATAAAGAGAGAGTTATGTTCTTGCTGTTCTGAAGAATAATACAAAAATAAACACATGACACAGTCCAAGCCATACAGCTAACCACACCAAGTTAATACCTTCCTGCCACATCAGTCACACAGAAGTCTGCTGTTGATGAATAAAGCATGGTTTAAATACAAGTGCAAGCCATGGTGTAGTAAGTCAAGTGCCTACCATTTATTCCATTCCAACCTTGACTATCACCTTCCAGTTAAAACTTTCAGGATGCACCTTGGGTGGAACTGTCTGTAACATTTCCCATTCCCAGCATGCAGGTAAAAAGAAAAATTTTTGATTTAACATTTGATATGTTTTGTTCTCAAGGACAAGCTCTGCAAGAAAAATGTAGCCAGAGTGAAATATGACTTCCATTTTCCATTCCATTTGGTTACTGCTCAAATATTCTGCATTCACTTAATCCTAAGGTATTGTCTCTAAATAAGCATCCTGTGGGTGACTGTGAAAAGTATTTGCAAGGTCAAGTGCTACCTGGCATACCATGACGAAAACGCAATACTAGATTCAGCCATGAAAAAAACCACCTCAATTAGGTAGATACAGAACTATGTTAAAGAACAGCAAACAGTATCATTTAAACTGTAAGCAGATTTATCAGCTTTATACAGCAAAGGAATTTAACCCTAAGAGCACTCTGAGAGCACAGAAAAGATGATGGTTAGAAAGGATGGAACTGGACTAGAAAACAGCCTGGGACACCAGTGATGGAAATGGCACCCTGGAAGAGAAGAGATGGGGGGGAGGAAAGAGACACACTACTGGCCTCCCTTGCAAAGCCAGTAAGGAGCTCCTCAGAAGGAACCCCATGAGCTAGCCACCTCGTGGAAGAACTGACTGAATAATGCTGGTGCTACCCAGCCACAGCAGACAGCGATTCCGTAAGATGGGGTCACTCAAGAGGGAGCCAACTAGTTTGCACCACTTTCAATGAAAAGAAAAGAAGAGAAAGCTTCAAACAATAAGAGCATGCAATAACATATTTTCACACCTGTAGCTTCTACTGCAAAAGCTGCATGCACATGACATACATATAAGAGCAGGCTGCTTCCGAGCCCTCTGTTACCAGTCTACCCCTTCCATTCCTCACATCCAGCTCCCTTTCCCACAGCCCTTCTGTCTCTAGTTCTTCTGTAGGTTAACCTACATATACAGCTACCTTAATTAAGGACTTAATTTCAGAAGAGCATTATTTAAAGAGGTGTGAGAAATCTGAGGTGCAGAACACAGGAAGATACTTTGCACTTATGTTTTATTTTAAAAATTCATATATAGAAAATCTGTAGTAACAGGGACATCATGGATTCCATCAAAAAGAAAAAAAGTAGTATCATTGCTGGTTGCAAAGAAAATGCTTTGAGTGGTAAACCCTGAACACTCATCAT
>Ga0181612_179916_pt1 | contig 15782 bp, 9 predicted proteins | sample HoacroProtozoa21_FD_119630 | JGI IMG/M metagenome (GOLD analysis project Ga0181612, IMG submission 119630) | Hoatzin crop microbial communities from Cojedes, Venezuel. Combined Assembly of Gp0051906, Gp0051904, Gp0051908
CTTCTGGTACTTCAGTCATCACAGCAAGGTATTACTTCAGCAACTTGGCTGAGACCATTTAAAACATATGTATTATTTAGTGTTTATTCTTATATTTTCAAAGAGTGCAGTTTTAAAAACGCTGTGTCCACTATACCAAGATAACAACCTTTCAGTCAGAGAGCTGTGAAAGTGAGAAGAAAATTGGTCTGTTTGTATTTGTTGTCTTCTTTTTACTTGCCCAGATACTGTAGTTTTACTTATTTCTATTGGCCTGTCTTTGTGATATCCAAACATCTTCCTTATGTGGTTAACTAAGGGTTTTTTATGAGAGCCTATAAAGTATTTATATTTTTCTGTCTTATGGCCCCGCATAGCACCTGATACCACAGGATTTATCATTCTGTGCATTGATTAGTCAGGAGAAAATGGGTTTTTTTGTTCTTTAGTAGTAGAGACTGAGAATTTGACAGTGAGAGAAGATGGAACAATTATTTTATTAATTTTGTAGTCTTAAATGTAATATTAAAATATCCTTTCTGAATTAGTATAAAGCTGACACCTTACTGGCAAATTTTGCATCCCCACTCCTCCAAAAAATGTCGTTTGTAAAGTGCTGTATTAATCTAAAACTCAAGAAAAAAGTGAAAGAAAAATATAAATAATCAAACTGCTTTTTTAAGAGGAATGACTACTGAAAGCATAATCATAGTCTGGTAGTCTGTTCTCTTTACTCCCTGCTATAGAGGGACATTTTCGTCCAAGGCCAATAAAGGCTGTTCCCATGTAATAAAGAATATTATCTCAACATCATAGAGAAAAAAGAAGACTGTCCCTTTCTAAGGCCTCCTTAGACTGGTTTGCGATGGTGGAGGGGAGATTTGGAGGTGGGGCGTGAGCAAGTGGCTCGGTGGGGGCTTAGCTGCTGTGGCATCAACCTACCACAGATGTGAAATGCATGAAGTTGGCAGTTCATGTGAAAAAGACTAGACCACAATCTAGACATGCAATATTTGATGTGCTTTAGATAGCAGGGCAAAAGAACTAATGCTAATGCCACAATGTGTCCTAGTTTCATATGTTACTTACCAAGGAGACACCTGATTATATGGTGTATTGAGGCTGAAAAATGGTGTTTTATGGTATATTCAAGACTTTAGTTCACTTAAGAAATATGAATTTGGCAAAGTAGAACTCACCTAATAATATGAACAGGAATGAAAACTCTGCAGAAAAAAAAGAAATCACTTTAGCAAAAGTCTATGAACTTATTATCAGTAAAAAGTGTCTGAGAAAATTGAAAATAAAATTATAAAACCTTGGAAGAGAATTCACTGATGAAATGTTATATGCACATACTTGACATTAGCTATAGTATGGCCAGTATCTGTGCTGGGAACTGTGAATACTGGTATTAATACTGTGGCAGTACATCTTTGTGTGCCGGTAGAACAAGGAGCTGTGTGCATAGTGAAGCTGGTGATCGTGAGAATCATTTTTGGTGATTGTGAGGGAATGGGATATATTGGTGCTAGCACTTGTTTCATCAGAGAAAGCATACAAACTGTTGCTGTTCCTCATCAAAACTTTTTGCTTACCATAGCTCAGCCTTCTCATTTGAATTGGTAAGTCACCCACTCACACAGACATCTATGCTTCCAGTCCCATTAAGCATGTTTGGGACTAATATTTGCACTACCTAGTTTTAAGGTTGCGTATTACCCTGAAACCCCTTTAACATTTGCAATGGGGAGAACAAGCTTGAGAAGAGCAAGGTTTGAAAATGGTAAAACACTTCTCTACAGAAAAATGTGAACTGAAGGTTCAGTAGGAAGATGATGGATACAGTTGCCAGGTAGTCTTTCTCCATCTTCCCAAACTGTAATTGGTGCACTGTAGATGATAAAAAAGTAAGCAAATTAATGAAAAACCTCAATATGCAAATTATTTTGGGTCTGAGCATGAGCAGAAGGTCGCAGCAGTATAGATAAAGGGCTTTAAAAGGACACTTAATGAAACAAAATAGATTGCGGAGGAAATGTCATTCCCTACAGGGCAAACAGAAGTCTGTCACAAACAAGCAAATGTCTCAGAAATTTGTACTGCAAAGAAGACCTGGGATCTTGGAAGAAGATGCCAAATTTAATATTTTTCAATATTGCTATATTAGTATAAGCAATTATTATAAGTCTTAAAAGTAACTTTTTGGCCTCCTGACTGAACACAAATCAGTTTGCGCTGCTTCATGACTCTGAGGAACATAACATAGGATGCCAGGTTGTCAGCTGTGACACTGATTCTGTGATTCAGTTATCAGTGTTGTGACGTGTTGAATAGAGAAACCTTTTCTGCTAGAAACATTAAGTACTCTTGGACCCCAAAACTAAGCTGAAAACTCTTGTTGTCTTAATGTTTGCTCTGCTGCTTGTACAATGTTGCTGACAGTCTCTGACAGTTACTCAGCAGAAAGCAGCTTTTCAAGGCCGAAACTGTTAAAGATAGATTTTTTTTTGTTCAACATTTTGCTCAGAATGTCCCAGGAACACCTGTCAGGAGTAGCCGTGCTAGAGAGTGTGTGAGAACAGATCGCTGGATCCCAGGCTGATAACGACTTCTTTGTAGCATTCAGAGGCTTGGGGGGTTTGTTTTTGTTTTTTTTTTTTTAAATATCCTGGAATGATGTAATTAGTTTTTTATATTATGCAGCTTTTTTCAACCACTAAGGTATGAAATAGGGCAGCCAGTCAGCTAGTTTTGTTTGGTTTTGGTGTTTGGGGTGGTTTTGGTTGTTTTGTTGTTTGTTTGTTTGGGTTTTTTTAATTTTTAGGTTTTTAAACCAAATTTGTTTTAATTCTGCTCTGTGGGGGTAGGAGGAAATGAGGGGTTACAGAGCAAGAAAAATACAATGGAACAGACATAAGGGAGTGCCTTGTTCCTGTAAATAGTTTTTGGTGCAGAAGAATGCAATGTTCAGAAAGATTTACAGAAGTTGTAAGATAAATAGAAATGGATTTGCAACAGCAGTAGGAGTTATTTGGATAGTTTACATGGAAAAGTTTGATTAGTTTGCCAAAGTGATCCTTGAAGTGTGGTCCTACATGTCAAGTTTATGTATAGGACCAGCTCTGGTTTTAATAGCATGTTTCGTCTGCAGACTGTGAACAACATTTATAAATTATATAAACCTTTTCCCTCTACAAGTCTGCACTAATAGTAGACTGGTTACTGAGAGGAATTGACCAGAATACCTAAAATGGCTGTAGATCTCCTTTGAGACTTAAAATTAAGGGACATTAGATGGGTAACTTTTTAAGATACAGAGGAGTCATAGACTTCACAGCTTTACTGTGAGGAGAAGGTCTGGCTTTCTCACTAAATGTATTAGGCATAATTTGTGTATTTTTGCAGGCACTGTTATAGCTTTTGCTTTTGATGGGTGTTCAGAGGTCTGTGGGATGTTTTGTAGAGTACATGGTATTTACATTTCAAGGTACCAGTCACTGACTTGATTCATGTTACAAAATTTGTTTTACTACTTGGGTTTCAAATTTGAAATACTTCAGAATTCAGAACAGCATTTGTAACACAGGTGATTAGGTGAGCCTCATCTTGATCTTTGCAGAAGGCATGCTCAGAAGAAGTAAAGATCAAATTGTCAACCAGCTGATCTCCGTAAACATCTGCTCTTCCTAGGGCTAGTATGGATAGCTTTGCCTTTCCATCACAAAGAAATGATATTTTGTACTCCAAATACATACTAAGGTGTGCATCCACATGAGAAGTCACAGACATCTTGACAAGCCACAACACCTACAAACTTGGAATAAAACATTTCTAAACAACCAGGTAGGGCTGAGCCCATGTGGACCTCACTTGGTACCAGCGGCAACCACTTTGTTGTGGACCAGAATGAGGAGGGTACACGCCACATGTTCTCAGGCCTATCAGAGGACCCTTGCTGGAAGCCTAGATGCTTTTCCACATGAACTGAGAAGGACAGAGCACAAGGGGAGGGAGCCGCAAGCTGAGCTGCCTAGAAGCTTACACTCTCCATAGCGTGGAAGTGCCCAGTGGTGCAGAACAGCTACTTGGGTTCCTTTATCTGAGTTTCGGATCCACAAATCACATTTTAGAATTCCAGAAGTTGTTATTGCTGCAGCTTAAACTTCCCAAAGCCATCCATCATGGATGCTTGGTAGGAGGTGAAAAAACCCACACAGCAGTTGTTAAATTCACCATATGGAAAAGATCCCTTTCACTACAGAAAACTGGCAGTAGTCCTAGTCCCTTAACATCAGAGGAAATCCTAGCTGAAGAGGGAGGATGAGGTTGGAGTAAGGCACTCATACTGGCTACCTTGCTCAGGAACTAAGCCTTTTGGCCTTAGCTGGTGTGGAGTGCAAGAATGGCCAAGACTCCTTAATTTCCAGTGACTACTGTGGTGGGTAGAAGGGAAGAGGCCTTGGAGTATGGAGCATATGACCACCTTCCATTTTTTTCTTCCTCCTTCACCACAAGGAAAAGAGAGGATGAAAAACAGTGCAGAAAGATGCTTCCTAGAAAAGAGAGAGAAGAGAGTTGACATGAAAGAAGAACAGACACATTAACAACGTACCTCTGTATTTTGCAGGGGAAGCTCTGCTCTCCCTCATCCTGAGGGTGTTCTCATTGTTTCTGACCTCTTCGTGAGCTAGAAGGACACATTTTCCTCTGTGTAGTCTAAGCAGAAATTCAGCAAGAGCTCTGATTTACACCAGAAGTGCCTGTCCATTTCTGTAGGCACAGCAGTTTCTATTTGCAAGAGTAAAACAGAGGCTAGTAACAGAAAAGTTGATGTATTGGGTCTTTGAGATCACAGTTTCTTGTAAGGAAGTAAGTTTTCTGTGAAAGGCTCTTCCACAAGGCATAAAAAATGCTCAAGCCTCATATGACCTGAATGTTAATAGAGATGGGACTGAGCTACAGAATACAGTACTGTAAATTTTCACTTCTTGAGGCTTAGGTGTTAGTAAAAAAATGAGAAAATACAGGGAAATTGTCATCTATCATCAGCATTTTTTGATAGTAGTGTTGGCTAAAGCAGATCTGCTTGAGGCTTGAAAAGTAGCAGAGAACTAGCACAACATCAATGTAATATCTCTTTTCTGGGAGAGATCAGGGGAACTACAGACCTAAAATCTTCTGTCCTTGTGTGCAAATTGGTAGAAGCTATTCTAAAAAATAAAATTAGTAAAAAGAAAAAAAAAAGAGTAAAGAAACCCCTTTTGTAGTATGCCAAGCCTTAAAAAAAGTTCTTTGAAGACATCAAAAAAAACTCAGCTGATAAAGTGAGTTTGGGTTTCCGAAAGCATTTGATAGGGTCCCTCACTGAAGGATTTGAAATAAATTAAGTTACTATAAGATTAGAGGGAAGAAACCCACAGGAATAAATAACTAGTTAAACATATGAAACAATGTTAAGGAATAAATACTCAATCTTCACAGTGGATAGACAGCTCCACTAAAATTCCCTAGGTATTTGTGCTGTGTTCTGTGCTATTTAAAATGTTTATTAACAGTCAGAAAAATAGAGAGAATTTCAAGAATGTAAACTTTGCTTGTAATAGTAAGTATTGTAAGGAGATAGAGATGAGAGCTGACTATAAAGCGTTGTGAAGGATCTTGCATTACTGAGTGACTGGCCAGTGGACTGCCACGTAAAATTAAATGAAGATAAATGTAGTATGCACGTGGGATAAAACAGTACTAAATTTATTTATACAGTGATTGATTGTAAGCTAACTATACTAGGTTACAGTAGAGAGCACTCTGAAAATCTCAGCTTAATGTTGAATAGCATTGAAATAAAACATGTCAAACAGAATTTCTGGGAAAGGAAGAGAGAACAAAGTAAAAACCATCAGTATGCCAGCATATTGATTTTTTTTTTTCACATTTTGAATACACTGTGCGGTTCACATTTTTCTGTCTCAGCAAGGGTGAAGCTGGATTGGAATCAGAAGGGTGATAGGTGGAAATGAGCAGTAGGAGACACTTCACGACATGCCACTGTGGCTATGGAGCTTATTCTCACAGGGCATTGCTGGTGCCAGAGGTATATATGGGTTGAGAAAGAACTGACTAGAAAAATTATTTGGAGAAGTCTGTGGAGTGCATCACCTCTGGATCATGGAACTCCTGTGGCACAGATTTCTTAAAAGCTATGAGAATTTTCTAGGGAAATGCTACTGCTGCTGGTCCATGTTGGAGAAGGGGTACTGAGCTACGTAACCCGTTCCTACAGGTTTATATTATTGATGCACAGAGAAGAGCTGTTAGGTTCGTACCCAGGATCAGAAACCCTCTCCTGCCTCCCAGTCCTGTCTCAATCTTTGGACCATTGTGCCCGTACTACATTTTGATAACCTGATTAGCATGTAACTACATTACTTGAACTCAAGCTGAGATGAAGATATATTTTGTACTAGTTTGAAATGATGTGCTAAGGGTTTTGTATTTCAAGTGCCATCTTCAGTTTACTAAGATTTGAAAGGCTGCACTTCCACAGGGTCACTGCAGATCATCCTACATATAGAAACACAAGCAAGTCTGCTAAATATTTACCCAGAGACAAGGTCTGTTCACGCATGTTCAAATAATCATGCAGTACATGTCACATTGATTGGACCCAACTGCCACTATATTCATTTCGGGGGTTATTATTTTTTTTTTAAGAATATGGTTATTAATCTGGCAAAGAGGTGAAAGCACATACTCTGGCCATCAATTTGAGGGAATTTTATTTTAAGAAAGCACATATCTTTTGCTGGAAACTGCAATTTGTAACTGAAAATACAACCACATGGTAAATTCAGTGAGTTTTTTACAATCAATCTATGATTCAGATGTACATGTTTGTGGTGACAAATTAGGACCTTGAGGACAAATGCGAGATCTTTTATGTTTTGCACTTAGAAACTACCACTTTCTTGAGAAACCTGTCCAACTAGTTTAGTGCAGAGCTGTACTTTCTTCCTATGCATATTATAAAGCCATGACTTATTTTGTTTGTTTTACTTTCACAGCTAAGGTTTGACAAATAGTAAGTGGTAAAGGCAGGAGACTGTACATACACTAAGAATATCCTTTTGAATTGAAGAGTGAGTTATTGATCCCTGCAAGAAAAGAACAATTTTCACAGTTTTGTGAGGACTATGAATGCATCTTTAAAACTTTAGCCTTAGGGTAAGAACTAGGAGAAAATTAAGGCAGTTTCTGAAATACTTCACCAGTCATCTCCTAGAAAATAACCCAATGAGCTTGAGTATTGGAAAAGACAAACTACTTAATGGCTAGCATCAACTGAATCGTGTTCAGGATGTGCTTTGGCTGTTGCTGCTAAAAATTCCTTTTTTGAAGAGATACGTGAATGGTCATTAAGCAGGAGTATCGACAAAGGAAATGCACTAAACATAAAGACAGTGTGATTATAAAGATATTTCTAGAGTGTAATTCTGCTGACAGTGACATGAAAAGTTGCAGTTTTTTGTTCATCTTATTAGGGTTCAAATTTCCTTTTATTTTTTGATGTAGACTATTATTTAGAGAGAAAAGAAACGCCCTTAAAATCCCCAACTGTTTTCTCAGTTTAGGAAGTTACTGTGCGCATACCAGAGTGCTGCGAAATGATCTGTGAAATCCAGCTGAGTATCAGGCGGAGCATTAATTCTTTCTAGAAATGTCCTCAGTAAACTGCAACAAAGGAAATGGCATCATGTGTTAAAAAAATCTGTACACTAAGATGTCCATTTCACCCTCCCCGATCTGTGCTTAAAATAGCAATAACAGCCTTGGTGCAGGGCATTTCCTGGCGATTAATAACCGGCCAGGGTTAATGGCCCTCAGCAGTGCCTCGGGCCATCAACTCCTCCCAGCCAGTCATTACTCCCTGGGAAATGCCCTTTTCTGGGTACTTATTGTTTTAATATTAGGATGTAGAAGTTGCCATTGGATGGGGAGAAAATGACCTTGTGGCAATGTTAAAAAATAAACCGCCAAATGACAAAATTTTAAAATTATTAATAGCCAATGATGTAGCAAAATTAATATCTAAAGTTTGTAAGAATGAAAAAATTCTGCTAGTCTTATTACTGGTGCAAAACATTTATCCCCCAAATGCTTCTCCCTAGTTTCCATTCCATGTTGGTCATAGGCGATTGGGTAAATTACAAAATTTGTTCTTTCAAAATGCACAGTACCTTTGACATTCATTTATACTGGCTGTGATACAATTTTAGTCTTTTATGAGGCACTGGGTGTATGTGATTTAGATAATTCTGCTTTTTTGCTTTTATGTAATGTATATTGCAATAATAACAAAAAGGCAAATTTATATCTGATAAAAGTAGTAAGTGTATGCTGTTCCTGTAGCCCATATTCTGCAGTTAGTTTCTGTGATGTGGTTTACATTTTAGGCATTCTGCTGGAGCCCTAATGAAGAGAAATATGAAGGCTAGGTCTATATTTAAAAGTCTTGCTCACATACTTATGTAGGCTAGGAATACTAAAAATAAAATTGCATCTAACTGCTGTCCTAGCAGAACCCTAGTGTAGATGCAGTTACACCATCAAACTGTTTATTTTTGTTCAAGAGCAAGTAAAGAATTTACTTTAGTGAGATGAACTCCGTCAATAGTAGGAGAGCTGGCTCTGTACAGACATGTTCTAGCTTAGACAGGAAAGGCAGAGGCACATGCTTGAATCTATCGCAGTTGGAGCCAGCTCTTCGGTCTGATTGACAGCAGCTGGACTATATCCCAGCCTCCTGCGCTTTCTGGGGAGTGGGGCTGTGGAAAGATCTCAAATTCAGAGCGAAATGTGGGAATAAGGGGTTCCAAGATGTTTTTTTTTTTCCTTATCCACTGAGAGGAACATGTAGATTAGTAGAATTCTTAGTGGGCTCATAATCTACACCCTCCACACTGCTGATAGCTTCTGAACTTTTTATGCACATTAAGTTCAAGGACTATGATCATAAACTTTTACATAGTCTTCTTCACCCAACTTCTTGTATCTGTCACATTTCCATATTCTAGATCTCAGTTCACCCTGGTTTATATTTAACTCCTTTTTTTCTGTTCTAGTTGAAACTAGTGAACTGAACTTGCTGTTAAGTAGCAACTGCTAAACATGCAAAATCGGGTGGCCAGCAAGACCCGAAAAGCAAAACTCTTTCTCTCTTCATATATTATGTCTGATATACTGTTATGTGAACACAGACATGCCAAAAAATTACCATGGGATAGCAAATTACTGTGTGTCAGTATGGTAACTACACGTGTGCCTGTTTGTAACTTGCAGCAAATACAAGCTAATTCAAATTAATATGAATTTCTTTAATTTTGGATATAGCAAACTGGACTTACCATGTATTCTGTGGGGTTTGAAAGAGTACTGAAGCAGTCCATTACTGCAAGTGTACTGATTGCTAGTAACCCATAAATGAGCAGTGACTTGTGCGTCTAAACCTTGTGTGCATATCTAGTGGAGATGGTATATTTTTTTATAATTGTTGAAGGAAAAATGTGACAGTGAGTACTTATTTTCTGAACCCAAATAAATATTTTAAAGGCTTCTTTCAAGGAAACCTAAATACATCCTTTATTATGAGCCATGTAAGTTAAATGTAAACTCTAAGAAAACAACAGAGTACTTTTCTGTCCTGTTTTCTGCTGCTGCACCTCTCAGTCTCACAACTCCCTGAAAGAATGCTTATTCGCTGGTTGATTTTCGTATCTTTCTCATATTTTTTAAGCTCAAAGTTCTTCACCTATTTGAAGTTTTATTTTCTTTTAGTTCTCTTTATGTTTAACATTTTTGTTGTAAGATTGTCGTTATGTTGATTGTTTCTGTCTACACATAACAGCTAGTTAAGGTCTTAGATTTGGAAAAAAATTATAATGAAGCTCTATTCCTAAATTTCATGGTAGCATTTCTAAAACACTGTGGCTCTTTTCTTGCAGTGTAAGAATCTGATAGACTTGCTCTTAGCCACACCATTCTTGGCCACCTAGCCATTTATGAGAGATATACCTCCATATTAAAATCTGAATACACTTGCAGAATGTTTCGTGTAAGTTAACTGCAGCTCAGGTGAGAGTATCTAGAGATTCTGTGAATTTTATCGGTACCCCAAATTCTTACCTGTGAGCAGTATGTGCATCTCAAGGTAAAGCGTGGGCATTAAACAAGGATGTAAGTCACATTTACATTCTCTTAATGTTCTAGTATCGGCACCCCTCTGGTTCCTAGAAGGACTTCTGCCTTTGATTCTGCCAGAGGCATCCACATGTCACCTGATTTATTTTCAGTTTATCTTTTTGGGAACACACATACTCACTGCTGGCTCATTTATAAAATCACTCCAACATTAGATGGCAGCTGGTCTTACAGTGCTTTCATGTGAATGAGACTATAATCCTATAGACTATTCAATGCATTTTAATTTTGAAATGTCCAATTGCATAGCAGTATGCTGAACAAGTTAGATAACAATTTGATTAAACATCCAAATATTTAGTGAAAACAGTAAGGCCTCTTTCAGTTTCTCAGGATTTTCAGATAAGCTTCCCTAAAAGATGAAGAGGTGGGTGGAACTGGCGGTTGAGGAGAAAAGATTAGTCAGAAGGTAGCTGCCAACTTCCAGCCTTTAATTTTATATCTTAGCTGCTGAAGTGTAGCCAAAAAACTACTTGGGTCATCAGACATAACAGCTAGCTACTTAAATAAATTATAATGTTTGCATATAAAAAAGATAAAGCTACCCACTCATGAGATTTTTCTGATTGTATCTCAGATGGGAGCACTGAAGACCTGTTATCATGAGGTTCAGTGTATAGTGGCACTGTTCGCTGAATTTTTGGCCCAGCTGGGAGATACCAGGGTATAATAGGAAGGATATATGAAGAGATGAAGTTCAAAAGAAAACATGGATTTTCATCTTCACTTCTTGAAAAGTTCTATGTCTGATAGAAAGTAGAGTTTTTTGATTTGCTAAGGGACTATTTTAATGTAATTTTCACTATGGAAGTATTTATATATGAAAATTTATTTCAAATGAAAATATTTATTTACTTTTAAAAGTTTTTGTATAGTCCACGAAGCATGTTTGTTGCTTGTCTCACCTTCTTATCTTCTCTCTTTTCCCTCTTAAAAATTCCTAAAATATGTTACTGGCAAGAAGCTACTGAGTGCTAATTTATTGCTAATCATTTGAAAAGCTCAAGCAGAATTAATTTTGTATAAGAAATGCTACAATTGATACAGGCTTATCATTAAATGAGCCTAGGGCTCACACTAGCATGGACCTAATGAGAACCAGTGGTCTTCCACTGGGTCAGGAGGGCTCCTCTTCGTTTGGAGCGGTGAAAGCTGGATAAGAATCAATGAATGTATGTGAGTGCATCTGGTATTTGGCTTTGCTGCAGTTTGAGGTTTGTGCATTGTATGTGAGGGAGGTGGATGGCATGTTGTAGTTGTGGAGATGTCCTTGCTGTTGGGCTGTGGGTCTGATCTGTCTCTCAATAACAACCAAGTCTTATTAAAAAGCAGAGCTGTACGAGCTCAGATAGTGGCAGAAAAAGCAGAACTGAAGGCTATATTTGCTTCAGTATGCGATGAAGGGGGATAACAAAATCTGAAGGTAGGTAACAATGAAGAAAAATAAACACACCGGTCCTGCAAGATCACAGGAAGAGGCAGAGGAGACAGCAATGAACCAGATCTCAAAAAGGATCAAGGATGATAACTTGAAGATTGCATGAGAGAACAGAAGGCAAAATATAGCAATGAAAGACAGGTTTGAACAAATACCAGACTGCAGCAGGTTCCTGTACCTGGGGAAGGCTTGATAGGCTTAATGTCAGAATTGCTAGATAGGTGGCCCTTTGCTCAGCACAAGGGTATGGAGAGATCATGAAGTGAATGAGGCAAGAATACTTGTTGATCATGTGTATTTTTGCAGGAAGGGTTCACAGGAAGATTCAGGTTGGCAGGAACCTCAGGAAGTGAGGTGAGCTAGTCCAGCCTTCTGCTCAAAGTAAATTGCTTATGAAATCAGACCATTCAGAGAAAATTATATGGATTTGGAGAGAATGCCTAAAGAAGTGGAAACAAGTGTTCTTCAAATGAATCATTCTCATGTCTGGAGGAGGAAGGCAAAGGTATCACAAGAAAATGAAGATCAATAGATGGAACAGTTATTATTATGTTGCTGTGTGCATTGTAACTTTCTACTATCCTTTCATCCATGCTTTCCAACCCAGAAAATAACCCAGAAAAACATTTTGTAAGTGATCTTCAGTGAAGATCTGGTGGGGATGGATCCTGCTGGTCGCACTCTGGCCATTGAAAAGATCCCATGTTGCCAGGCCTGTGAACATTTCCAGATTGTCTCCTTTCATGAGGCGAACCCGTCCCTTTAATCAGGCAGGCTTTGGAGTGTGAGGAAGCTCTCCTCTTTGTGAAGTCTGATACCTAGACCAGACAGGAGAGAATAGCGTAAGGGACTGATGGGTCTCCCCAGTACAGCTGGCATGTAAAGGCCTCAGATAATTTCCTGAAGAAAGGACAAGCCTTATGGCCTGTTCCCACACACCTTCTTAATAACCATACCCTCATCTATGAGAACAGTCTAACCTCTGAGCTGTTTGTGCAAAATCAGGTAAATTATCAGTGCTTTTCAGTATATCACTATGAGGATAATGGTGCACAGAGAGAGAGTGGGTGAGTTATGGAGGATGCAACCATGCTGACAAAATCACTCACTCCAAGCATTGCTTTGGCACCAACGATGTCACATGATTAAGCAGATCACAGAGCTCTAAAGTGTAAAAGGGAGGGTTTTTTCGCCCTCCTTTCTGAGCTACATTTTTCTCCTCTACCGGCACCAATACTGCTAGTTTTCTTGAGCCTTCAAATCCAAGGAAGTGAATTAAAAGAAGCCCGGGGTTGGTGGAACAAGGGAAGAGATAGAATGGACTTCTCGGGGATGCAGAGAGACTCGTTTGACCTGGGGAATTGCAGATTCGTGTTGGCTTTTGCCAGCCTTGTTTTCCATATGTGGTCTTGAGAATCAATAATGTGTCAGGACCCTGGTGTAAAGCTTTTGCTACAGGTCATAGCATGTGTCTGAAATATGGTAGAATTAGATATATCCTTTTTCTGTTAGCTTCTCCAATATTGTATTGGCCTCCTCTGCTTTCTGTTTATATAAAGTCAGCATGGACAGTACAGAAATACAGCAGCGGCATGGCAGATCCACAAGGGCTTGCAGTGTTGTTTTCTGTGGATACTGCTGAAAATGAGTATCTGTCTTCACTCTTCTCTTGGATTCAGCCTTTGCTAATTTTCAGTAACGCAAATTTCCGCTCACCCATGTATTCGTTCTCACTCATTACCAAAGAGACTAAAGGTTGAACTAGGCTAGGTTTCCCATGCAAAATAAAATCCCAGAGATTCTATCAAGTTTCCAGGGAAGTCTTCAGCCACAGTTGTAATTTTCAATGGAATTTGAAGAGTTTACCTGAAGCACTGAGATTTTCAACAGTCTATCTTAAAATGGACATGCTTTTTCTCATGATGTAAAATATTTTCCCTGAAGTGTTTTGTACAAGTGCTGTATTTTCTTCCATTAAACATCTGTTTTGGGGAACTCAAATTCCATAGTCTCTTTTTCACTTTTCAGGAATTACCATGTCTTAATTAAAGAGTGCCCTGAAGCGTGGGAGGTACAGGTGCATCAGAAGGTCTCTTTTTTTTCGGTCCATTTATGCTTTCAGTGGTATTCCAAGTTCGTAGGACTGTCATTAAATGCTTTAAGGGAAAGTTAGCTTTTCCTTCATCCACGCTCTCCATTTCCATGATCTGTGCCTACACATTTGTGCATACAAGCAGTGCCAAGGGCACAGTAGCTCACGTCCTGCCCTGATAGTGCTGATACAGTGCTGAGTCTCAGGTGGCAGAGGATCAGTTACAACACCAAGCTGCTCCCTTGTTTTCCTGAAGGTGCAGCCAGTCCTAAAGAGCAATCTGTTTAGCTTTGTGCTCCCGTCAAAGCCACAGCATTCTGTTATTTTAAAAAGAAATGGGTTTGTTTATAACCCTTGGTTTTTATGTGTCTGAGGAGGTTAGATCCTAACAACTCTAAGCCCTAATTTGAAGCTATAGCCCAGTGTACTCACTGACATCCATGAAATAATCTCATTAAATAGATGGAATCTCATTGATAGAAGTAGAGTCATCATCCGAAAATAACTGCCTTTGAAAATAAGCATCTCTGTTTAGCCTGAGAAGGGAATCTTTGTTGTTTTCTGCTTGTGCTGATTTTGTGTGTATGGTATAGGGTGAGCAAATGGTAATATTTTCGAACTCCTGTCATCATCTTCTCTGGACTTATTTGCGTGCTGATAATGTTTGGCCTGTTTTTGTGTCGTTCTGTTGTATCTCACTTCCACTTCACTTTGAAAAACAAACTGGAGATCTCAATATAAAGTAACAAGGTAAAGACAGGGTTTTATGTGGAAGGTTTGCTACAGAAAAACAGCTAAATAATAAACATATTAGTATCCCCTACTTGTCTTATTTTTGTTTACTCAAATTATCTTAAATGTATTTTAAGTGCAAGTCAAGGATGAAAACAATGGATGGTTAGAGATTTTCAAATTATTTACTCTCCACTCCCTGAAAAATGAAGAGAAGAGAAGCAGAATTATAGGTCAGCAATGTCACGACATTCTGCATCGCTTGTCTTTATCAACATGCAGAATCTTTTTATTAAGGCAGCATAGAAAGAGTAGATTTATGGACTGAAGGTACAATGTTTAATATGTCCATATCCATCGAGATTGGCAGTTCCTAAGAACATGAATTTCCCAGGAGAGACAGTGTTACTGGTGTCAGTGGATGGCATCATTTACTTCAGTGTTCCATTATTAAATTGATAACAAGATAATTCCTCTTCTTCTCAGAGACATGACAGGGTTTACAATTGTTAACTTTCTTATTGCATGGGTTTTGATATTCTAGGTAGTTTTTAATAAGCTTATTTTCATTTCAGTTCTGCAACAAATCGAAAATTACAACAAGGAAGTACGCAAAAAGAGAAACCTGGTTGGGTCTACAAGGCATCAAAATCAGGCTGGCTTCTAGAGGGTAATTTTTACAACAGTGAGTCTTTGTGCTCACCTCTTTTTTCAGCACTGCACATTGAAGCATGTTTGTGCAATACAGAATATTTGCTGCAGTTGTACTCTTATCTTGTGAGGTGGGTGTTAGAAATGTTCTGTACATTGGTAATTCCAGCTGGATGATTTTGAATATGATCATTTCAGCAGCCAGCGGCCATTTGGAAAAGCAGAGGAGTGGTGCAAATGGCACTCAGTGGCAGTAAGCCTCCAGGAATCTTTCTCCTGGAAGGATGTGGCATAGCTGTGACTTGTCCTGAACTTGAAATTGTGTGAGAACCAGGGTTACGGTGGCAGGCTAGTGGTGCAAGTCTCAATAAGGTGGAAAGTTTGCACCAACCCAAAAAGTCCTGTGATGCTATTGTTTATTCCCTTGCTGCTCACTCTTTGCTACTGAGACTGCATCCAAGAGCTATTGGGTAGGGCAGAATCTGCCCTAGGTCTGTAGGTTTCCTTCTTTCATGTGTGAAAAAACTATGAGAAGTCTGTATGTAGCATGTGTGTTTTTCAGTTAGTTATTTACAGGGTTGTTTGTCATGTCATTGACATAGCTGATGAGTGTTCAGTAAACTGTTCTTTATA
>Ga0181612_113695_pt1 | contig 15778 bp, 14 predicted proteins | sample HoacroProtozoa21_FD_119630 | JGI IMG/M metagenome (GOLD analysis project Ga0181612, IMG submission 119630) | Hoatzin crop microbial communities from Cojedes, Venezuel. Combined Assembly of Gp0051906, Gp0051904, Gp0051908
CACTGCACGGCTTGCCGTGCCACCTCTCACTTCGCGAGCTTGCTCGCGATTAGAACAGGAAACCGAGGAGCCAGAGGGGCAGCTGGTTATCGTGCCCCACCTCGGTGCCGTATCTGGCATAGACGATGTCGGGGTTCACGCGAGTTTTCGACATTTTGTCTGCCTGACATATTTTATAAGGTGTCTTCGAGTCGATGAGATACATCCCCTCTTTGTCAGCCACGTTCACCTTATGGTCTTTCCACATCGCATTCACGAAGAAGGTCTCCATGAGGCTCTGCCTCTCCACGTTGATGGGGTAGATGGCATACATCAGGTTGGGGTTGTGCATCATCACTTTCGCCGGCTTCTTCGGGAATTGCTGCCCGTCGTGGTAGATGAGGTTTATGAGCCTTGCGTCGTGGAGGTATTTCAGATAGTTCATCACCGTGGCGCGGCTCGTCTCCACCTCTTGCGAGAGCATACTCACATTCGGGGCCTTGGGACCCTCGACGGCGAGGAGGTAGAAGAGCTTCTTGATCTTCGTGAGATATTTCAGCTCTATCTGCTTTATCAGCAGTATGTCAACCTCGGTCATCATATTCATAGTCTTGAGCAGGTTCTCCGAAAAGTTGCGGTGCTCCAAGTGAAAAGGATAGAAGCCATGGTGGATATAGTTCTGGAAATGGTCCACAGGTCTCACGTATGGCAGTATCTCCTTTATAATATGAGTATGGTCGTGTAATATTTCGTCGAGAGTGTAGGGCTTGAAGTTTGTGCCGGTGTGCAGGTTCAGATACTCCCTGAAGGAGAACCCCCTGACATTGTATGTCTTCACGATGTCCTTTATCTCCGGATAGTCCTCGTCGGGCGTGAGCACACTGCTTCCCGAGAACACTATTTTCAGACGCGGGTAGAGGTCGTAGCATTTCTTGAGCTCCTTGCTCCATCCGTCTTTCTTAAACACCTGGTCGATGAGCAGCGTGCGGCCTCCCCTGTAGTAGAACTCACCGGCGAAATCGACGATGCTCCGGCCCTGGAAATAGAAGTTGTTGATATTCACATACAAACAGCTGCGGTCGCCGGGCTCAAAATGCTCCTTGGCGTATTGGAGGAGGAAGGTGGTCTTGCCCACACCACGGGTGCCCCGTATTCCTATCATACGGCAGCTCCAATCAATCTCGTCCATCAACAAACGCCGCACCGGGGCATTGGTATGCTCCACAAGATAGGCGTGAGTGCGGAAAAAGGCTTCCATCTCCATCTACAGCTCTTCTAAATATTCGCGTATAACAACGCACCGCCCGACTGCCCGACGCCCCCGAAAGGGCAAGCATAAAGGCGACGCATTCAAATCACGTTGCAAAGTTAATACAAAATTCTCAAATTGCAAAGTAGAAATTACAAAAAATCCCATTTTTTTATTATTTTAGCACTATAAAGGGCTTTTTAAAGCATAAAATTAGCTTTTTACCCTATTTTTTTGTAATTTTGCACCGAAATTACAAATGTATTGACTTTTGAGCAACAACAGATGAGGCTGTTTATCTTTAATCCGGAGCATGAAATCTCTCTCGCCTACGACAGGGACCGCATCACTATGCCACATATAGTGAGGCAGTTCCGGCACGACTTGGCATACCTGCCGGCACTATGGGCTGCCGACGGCGACGCCGTGCTCGTGGACGATATCGTCTCTGCAAGGAAAATGGCGCAGAAATGGATTGGAGACAGAGCAGACAACATCGTCTTCGTTACTCTCGAGGAGGTGGGAATACTGCAATTCGACATGGTCATCCCCTGGGGGTGGGACAAGTCGCTCTGCCGACAGCTCCTCGACGCCGGCTTCGACGACCTCTCATTGCCCGACGACCTCACGCTGAGCAGAATCAGGGACATGTCGAACAGACTGCAGACAATACTGATGATGAGCGAGCTGAGATACGGACTCGAAGACCAGACGGTGGGAGAGCCCCACTACTGCACGACGATGGAGGAACTGCGGGCGCAACTCTTCTCATATCAGGAGTGCGTGATAAAAGCGCCGTGGAGCAGCAGCGGAAGAGGGGTGAAATATGTCAAGGCACCCATCGACCTGCCTATCGTCGGGTGGTGCCGCAACACGCTTGAACGACAAGGGGGCATCGTCGTGGAGCCTTATTATAAAAAGGTGAAAGACTTCGCCATGGAATTCTATTCCGACGGACACGGAAGGGTGGAATACCGAGGGCTCTCGATTTTCAACACCTCCGGAAGCGCTTACTCATCGAATATGCTCGCCACAGAGGCCGTGAAAGAGAAACTGCTTACAAAATATGTGAGCCGCGAACTCCTCCAAGAGATACGGCAAAGGATATGCAACGTGATGGGAATGGAGCTCGAAAACGTGTATGCCGGACCTTTTGGAGTGGATATGATGATTGTGAAAGGAGGGCTCCTGAATCCCTGCGTGGAGATAAACCTCAGAATGACGATGGGACATCTCGCTCTCTGCCTGAGCCCCGATGACGACGAGGTGAAAGAGAGCATGATGATAACAAGGCAGCGCAACGGCTTCAAACTCGTAAGACGGCTGCGCACCAAACACAGTTATATCGCAGGACAAATGCACCGCTGCGCGAGCGACATCAGTTTGCCTACCGACAACAAAGAATAATAAGACGAAGCGTATCGCCTTTCAGAAATATCAGGCGGCGCACACGTCTTTCAGATAAATCAGACAGCTATGATTAATTACGACTTGAAGAAAATAAAAGCAGTGATCTTCGATATCGACGGAGTGCTGAGCGCGGCCACGATAGGCATGGACGCCGAAGGGCAGCCGATGCGCACGCTGAATATTAAAGACGGATACGCCATACAGCTCGCGGTGAAGACAGGTCTGCGGATAGTTATCCTCACTGGAGGCAGACAGGAGGCGGTGAGGAAAAGATACGATTACCTCGGAGTGAAAGACATCTATATGGGATGCGCACAGAAGATACAAACCTACGATGAGTTCTTGAAGAAATACTCGCTCACCGACGAGGAGGTGATGTATATGGGCGACGACATCCCCGACTACGAGATAATGAGCAGGGTGGGGTGCCCGGTATGCCCGCGCGACGCCTGCCCGGAAATACAACAGCTGAGCATTTATGTGAGCAACCGCGACGGAGGACAAGGATGCGGGCGCGACGTGCTCGAGCAGGTGCTCAGGGCACAGGGGAAATGGATGAGCGACAAAACAGCTTTTGGATGGTAACAAAAAATGGAATATATGTCAGATAATTTGGTGTATGTCATCGCCATCGCGGTAATCATCGTGGCAGTGGCGCTGATAAAAAAATTCGTGGGATGCGCTCTCCGCATCGTAATACTCATAGTAGCACTCGCGGCATTGGCTGCGCTATACTATTACAATTACATGCAGTAGCGTTTCGCCCCCAAGCCTGTTTCTAAGCATCAGGACTAACCCGGCCCAGCCGGGACTGCTCCTTGCGGAGGGCTTCGTAAATGGAGAAATAATTTTTCATTATTCGTTTTTCATTAATATGGCTCAGTACAACGAACAGCGATACGACCGTATGGAGGTGATGGAACCGATGCCATTACTTCAGTACCTCCTTGCTTATATGCCCGGCAGCAAGTCAAAAATCAAGGCGACGCTGAAAGGGCACGGCATAAAAGTGAATGGCAAGGTGATAACGAAATACGACTATCCTCTTCGCCAAGGTATGGTGATAGAGATTAGCAAGACGAAGAAAAACGACCAGTTTCACAGCCGTTACGTCAAGATTGTGTATGAGGACCAGTATATTATCGTTATCGACAAAAACGTGGGCATCCTCTCGATGGCAGCAGGGCATAAGTCGCTGAACGTCAAGGCTGTGCTCGATGATTATTTCTTGCAGACACATCAGAAATGCACAGCTCACGTGGTGCACCGGTTGGACCGCGACACGAGCGGACTGATGATTTATGCCAAAGACAAACAGACGGAGCAGTTGTTGGAGCAAGACTGGCACGGCACCGTTTACGACCGCCGCTATATGGCATTGCTCAGCGGTTGCGTGGAGCAAGACGGAGGCACGATGTCGAGCTGGCTGAAAGACAACAGCGCATATATCACCTATTCCTCACAGGAGGACAACGGCGGAAAATTCGCTGTTACTCATTTCCACGTGTTGCGCCGCAACGCAAACTATTCCTTAGTGGAGTTCAAACTGGAGACGGGACGCAAAAATCAGATTAGGGTGCATTGCGCTGACATGGGGCATCCGGTGTGCGGCGATATAAAATACGGCAACGGCGACGACCCTTGCGGACGCCTCTGCCTGCACGCATATATGTTGTGCTTCACACACCCCATAACCAAAGAGCCAATGGAATTTGAAAGCCCCGTGCCGGGATGCTTTATGCATGTTATTAAAAATTGAGCTTATATAGCGGGGATTTTTTTCAGTTCGTGGAATATTTTTTGCACGGGGAGTCCCATGACATTGAAGTAGCTGCCTTTTATTCCGCTCACTCCCACGCATCCTATCCACTCCTGTATTCCGTAGGAGCCGGCTTTGTCTAAAGGACGGTATTTTTCAACGTAATAATCTATCTCATCTTCGGTGAGAGGCGAGAATTCCACTTCGGTCATCACGGAAAAGCGATTGCTGTAGTTTTTGGTAGTAAGGCATACTCCTGTTATCACTTTATGTGTTTTTCCGCTGAGTGTCCTCAGCATTTCCTTTGCCCCTTGGATGTCCTTGGGCTTTCCTAACACTTGTGAGCCGATAACCACGATGGTGTCGGCAGTGATTATCAACTCGTCGTCGGCGATGCTTTTTGTTGCGGCGTCAGCTTTCTTGCCCGCGATAAACAAAGCGATATCATCTGTAGGCAGATTTTTCGGATAACTCTCGTCCGCATTCTCCACCGGCCTCACGATAAAGTCGAGGTCTAAATCACCAAGCAACTCCTTCCTCCTCGGAGAGCCGCTGGCAAGGATTATCTTATAATTTCGTAAATTCTCAAGCATAAATTTTAATGAATAATGGATAATGGAAAATGGATAATTGCGGCTTCGCCGCCATCGCCGTAAGGCGATACGCGCCGGAACGGCGCTTAATTGTCAATTGTCAATTATCAATTGTCAATTGGAATAAATTGCGAGCAGCAGCGAGCAAATTATTCCTGCTGCCGTGAGCAGTCCATAGATGAATATGTTGCGTGCCGTCTCGCCTAAGATTTTGTTCAGGGCCTTGCCTCTTTTTATTTTTACCAATTTCCTCCACGTCAGGAAGTGGGGGATGAGGTAGAGTAGGGGGAAGAGGAAGGCGAGGAGACGGCCGTCGCGTGTCCACATCAGGATATTGAGCATACAGGCGAGAGGTCCGAGCCACAGGTAAATCTTTGCCGAGCGGCTGAGGCCGGCGCGTGCCACAAGGGTTATCTTGCCACTGGCACGGTCGTTTTGTATGTCGCGGAAATTATTCACTATCAATAGGTTGTCTATAACCAGTCCGCAGGCGAGCGATGCCCAGAAGAGCGGCCAGGTGAGGGTATGCAGTTGCACATAGTAGGTGATGCACACGGGTATTATTCCGAAGAACACCACCACGAGCAGGTCGCCGAGTCCGATATACGAGAGGTGGGTGGTATAAAGGAAACAGAACACCACGCACAACACTCCCACGGCAATCATCTCCAGTCCTCCGTAGATAATCAGCGGCAGTCCCACGGCGCAGGCGGTTACTGTGGTGAGTGCGATGCCTTTCTTCATCGCGTCTAAGGAAATCCACCCTTGTGCGCAGGCGCGCTTAGGCCCGAGCCTTGTCTCGTCGTCGTTGCCGCGTGCATAGTCGTAAAAGTCATTGATAAAGTTGGCGTCTATCTGCATTATCAAGGCGAAAAGCAGACATAGCAGCGCCGGTTTCCACGAAAACACATTATATGTGTATAGTTGTGCGTCGGCGTAACAGAAGGCGATGCCGATAAGCACCGGCACGGCAGCTCCCGACAAGGTCTTGGGGCGTGCCGCCAACAGCCACGCCCGGAATGAGTTTTGCCTCACACCATCTTCATTCAACAGTTCAGACATAAAACTTAAATTAATCCGTGCCTATAGGCATAAAGCAGTTTTTGCAGGTCTTTTATTTGTAATCTCAATTCCTCACCGAGGTCGGTGTCTGCCACGAGCATTCTGTGCTGACTCATTTCCACGATCATCGTGGTGCTCTTCACGTCGGTTCCTTTCTCAATTGCCTCCCTTTGCGTGGTGAAGAGGTCGTGCTGCACGAGTTGGAAGCCTCTGCTGTGGTATATCAGCGTGTATCCCGAGATGCCTGTCTCGTGGTGGTATGCCTTTGAGAATCCTCCGTCGATGACCATTAGTTTTCCGTCGGCGCGTATCGGCGACTCTCCCGACGACACATGCACTGGCACGTGTCCGTTGATGATATGTCTGTTATCGCCTTTCACTCCGAAGCTGTCGAGTATGAAGTCGCACACCTTGGGGTCGTTGCGCAGGGTGTAGTATGCCCCTTTCGCCTCCGCGTGTGTCTCTTTGTCGCTGAGGAAATACCTCTCGAAGGTAGCCATTTTCGACTTGTCGAAGAGAGGGCTGTCGGGACCGCACCAGAGGTATAGGAAATAGTCTATCGCATATTCTTTCTCCTCCGGGTCGGTATCGTCCTGGAATGCGCTTTTCACGAGGAGCGCAATCTGGTGGAGCAGTTCCTGACCGCTGTATTTCTGCTTCCAGGTGAGCACCTCCTTAAGACTACCGTCGGCATTCAGGGGTATCGAGGCGTGGAAGAGCAGGTTGCCGTTGCGCACGTTATACATACTTCCGTGTGTGAGCAGCATCTGAATATGTTTAAAGAGTTTCTCGCTCACGTCGAAAGAGCGGCGCAGACGTTTCAGCAGCAACTCTTCCTCTTCGGTGAGCTTGTTGGGGTCGGCGGGGTCGATGGTGGGGAAGTTGCAGGTTTTCATCTGATATTCCTTTCCGTCGATGGTGCATACCCCACGCTCGTAGTCGATATGGTTGAAGAGCATCCTGTCTCGCATTCCCCATTCGGGATGCTTGTCGAAGAGCTGGTTCTCTATCTTGAACTGCAGTATCGTTATCGCCTTGTGCATCTTGGCGGTGAGCTCGATGGTTTTCTTGTCCATGTCCTCTCCCTCCTCGCATTTCGGCAGGAAGGCGGTGCAGGGGTCGTCGCCATAAACGTCCATGGCGAAGGTTGCCAACGGCACCATATTGATGCCGTATCCCTCCTCGAGTGTGGCGAGGTTGCCGTAGCGCAATGACAGGCGTATCACGTCGCACATACAAGCGTCGTTGCCTGCTTGCGCGCCCATCCACAGTATGTCGTGGTTGCCCCATTGTATGTCCCAGCCTTTGTAACCTGCCAGGGTGTCTAAGATGATGTGCGCTCCGGGTCCGCGGTCGTAGATGTCGCCGAGGATATGCAGCTGGTCGATGATGAGCCTCTGTATCACGTTGGCGAGTGCGATGATGAATGCCGATGCCCTTCCTGTGGATATTATCGTCTCGGCGATGGTGTCAACGTATGCCGCCTTGTCGAAGTCGTCCTTGCTCTCGTGGAGGAGCTCCTCGATGATATACGAGAAACTTTGCGGCAGTGCCTTTCTCACCTTGCTTCGGGTGTATTTGCTCGACACGTTGCGGCACACCTTCACTAAGCGGTGGAGGGTGATGAGATACCAGTCGTGCATGTCCGGCTCGCTCTCTTGCACGAGTTCCAGTTTCTGCTCGGGGTAGTAGATAAGTGTGCAGAGTTCTCTCTTCTCGCTCTCGCGGAGGTCGTTGCCGAAGAGGTCGTTAACTTTTCTCTTTATGTCTCCGGAGGCGTTTCTGAGCACGTGCTGGAATGCCTCGTGCTCTCCGTGGAGGTCGGCGAGGTAGTGCTCGGTGCCTTTGGGCAGTGCGAGTATCGCCTGCAGGTTTATGATCTCCGTGCTTGCTGCAGCCACGCTGGGAAAACTCTTTCCCAACAGTCTTAAATAGTGTAATTCCTCATTGTTAATAGTCATATTCGTATTCCCCTTTATTGTTGTTTTTTACAGGCAGGAACCCCTCTTCGAGTCCGAAATGCTCTTGTAGGATGTCCTGTATCTTTAAAGTGAATTTTTTGAGTCCTTTTGCCCTCAGCTCATCCTCTGTCGCCTTCTCGTCGAAATCGTTGTCTCTGACGGTCTTAAACAGTTGTATGAGCAGTGGCAGGGAGCCTTCCACTCCTTTGTATTCTTTTTTCAGTCTTTGTAGCATTTGACAGAGCTCGTCAGTGGTCTTTGGCTCTGCCTTGTCTTGCTCTCCCCTTGGGAATTCCGTGCCTTTGGTGTCGATGCTCAGTGCATAGATGCCCTCTGCCACGATGTCGGTAATCCCTCTCTTGTCGCTGTAGAGCTTGAGGTTGCGCCAGTCGGTGTCGCTAAGCAGTTGCAGGTTTTTCACCTCCTCCTGTGTCGGTATTCCGCTGTTGGGCCTCAGTCCTTGCGAGTCTTTGCACATTGCCGTTCTCAGCAGTGTGAAGAGAGCTTGCCATGTACTCACGGTGATATTGCGCTCCAGGTGTTTGTCGATGATTTTCTGCCACACCTGTTGTGCCGCGTCTGCCGCTCCCTCTTCCGCCTCTTTGTTCAGCAGTGTGTGCGGCAACACGCTCACCCTTTTGTTGGCGAGCCTCATGAGCAGGTTTCCTTTCTTCTCTTCCTCGCTGCCAGTGATAACGCGCTCGCAACGGCGCAAGGGGAGGAAGCGGCGGATGGCGTGCGGCTCGTTGTTTACCGACACCACGACCCTGAAGCCTCTTCTCTGTGAGCTTTTTATGACGCTGCTGCTGGTGCCGCTCCACTGGCAGTGAACGTGTACGATGTCGGGCATCTCGTCGTATAGCAGTGTCAGCCATTCCCTGCGGCTCTTCACCTTGCAGACTTTCACTCCCTGTGGCATCTCTCCCGGCTCGCCGCTCCTGTAGGCGATAACGACGTCGGCAAACTCGCTGTCTGTCGTTGCCCTTTCCACTGCCGCGGTGGCCGAAAACAGTCGTGTCGGCTCCAAGCGGTCGATATAGTGCAGCGTCCTCATATATCAGTTCAGTTTTCTTCTAAACTCCGTCTCGTCATGACGGCTGTATTTCCTTAGCATCCTCCATCTCCTCAGAGCCAAGCGCAACTCGTAGAGATACAGTTTCCACGCGGGTATCTCCGCCTTGAAGGCTTTCACCGCCTTCCGTGCCGCTTTCGTTCTGATGATGATGGTGGCGATGAGTGTCAGAGCTGCCACACCTCCGGCAATCCAGTATCCTAAGGCCTGGTGCTGCTGCATTGCGAGGAGTCCCATTATCGTTCCCGCCCCGATGCAGAAGAGGCAGAGCAGGAGGTTGAGCACCAAGAGCAGTGTGTCGGTATTTGCCGAGAGCCTCCACTTGCGGCTGCGCTGCAGTCGGGTGCGGTTGTACATATAGTGGAATTCCTCCGTCTTGTATTCTTTTTTCGCCGGGTCCACCTCCATGAGCCATGCCTTGTGGCTGTTTTCCACCACGGTGTTGCCCTCCTTTGCCATCTCGTTTACGAGGTAGTCATATACTCCTCTCTCTGCTATGAGGTTGTGCAAGAAGCCCCTTTGCTCCATAAACACGCTCTTTCTGAATGCGAGGTTATGACAGTCTGTGCGGTATGCTATTCCCGTTTGTGCCGCCCTCTCGCAGTAGCACACGTTCACGAGGCGCCGGAAGCGGATGAAGTCGCTTGACTCCTCGGGGTCGAAATTGCTGTATCCCATCACGAGGTCGATGCCGTCGCGGCATTGCGCCGCCATTGTCGCCACCCATTCCTCGCTCTGTGGGATGCAATAGGGGTCGGTGAGTATTATCCACTCATTCTTCGATGCTTTCACGCCCAAGGTAATCATCAGCTTTTTGATGCTCATGTTGCGGCTCTTCGTAGGCACGAAGGTGATGTATATCTCGGGATATTCCGATTTCAGCAGTTCCAGCACGTCCTCGGTGTCGTCGTCGCTGCATGCGGCGGCGATGATAAGGTCGAAGCCTCCGTCGTAACGCTGCTTCATTATCTCTGGCACGCAACGGCGAAGCTGGTCGCCGCAGTCCTTGCCGGTGATAATTACCGAAACACGGGGGAGGTCAGCGGGAGCCTCGATTTGAGAGGTTTTCTTGCCGGACCCGTCTCCAACCTCAGCCTCCTCATACTCCTCTTCCTCGAAGTCCTCGATTTCGGGCATTCTTCTGAAGGGGTCTCTGTATGCCGATGCCGCTGCCACGGCGATAAGCACTGCTATGACTATGCTGGTTGCTATTATACTCATTTCCTCTTATTTACCGATGCTAATCCGTAAGTTTGAGTTGTTGATCACTTTTTATATCTCGTTGGAGAGATACCCTGTGGGCAGTGGCCTGCAGTTGTATCCCGATGCCATGATTTCTCCGTATGCCCCTGCGCTCCTTATTGCGAGGAGGTCGCCGCGTCGGCACTCGTTGAGGCTGCATTCCTTTGCGAAGACGTCGCTTGACTCGCAAATGGGTCCTACCACGTCATATACCTGCTCCTCTCCGTCGTTGGTGATGTTCTCTATCTTATGGTGTGCCTGATAAAGGGCCGGGCGGATGAGGTCGGTCATGCCGGCGTCAACGATGGCAAACTGCTTATGGGTGCCTTGTTTCACATATAATACTTGTGTGATGAGCGTTCCCATCTGTCCCACCACGGCTCTTCCGAGCTCGAAGTGCAGCTGCTGTCCCGGGCGCAATTGGAGGTGCCGGGCGTAGGTGTCGAAATAGTCCTTGAAATCGGGTATCGGTGCTCCGTTGGGGTGGTCGTAGCTGATGCCGAGGCCTCCTCCCACGTTGATGCTCTTCACTGTGATGCCATGGTCTTCGAGCTGTTTTTGCAACTCGTTCACACGGTTACACAAAGCCTTGAAGTCATCCATTTCAAGTATCTGACTTCCAATATGAAAGTGCAGTCCGAGAAAATTGACGTTTGACATCTCCTGTGCCTTGCCGATAACCATTTCCATATCCTCCATGGCGATGCCGAATTTGTTCTCTGCCAGTCCCGTGGTGATATTGGCGTGCGTGTGTGCCCCCACGTTGGGGTTGATGCGGAACACCACGTTGGCGGTCTTTCCCATCTCTTGTGCGAGGGAGTTGATGATATCGAGCTCCGGCACGCTCTCCACATTGAAGCAGCAGATGCCTTTCTCTATTCCAAGGCGTATCTCCCAGTCGCTTTTTCCCACTCCGGCATACACGATTTTGTCGGCGGGGAATCCGTTTTGAAGAGCCCTTTCTATCTCCCAGCCGCTCACGCAGTCGGCCCCCAGTCCGCTTTTGGCTATGATGTCGAGCACTTTAGGGTTGGCATTCGCCTTTACGGCATAATGCACAGTGTATCCCTCGTGCTTCCCTGCCTCTTCCTTGATTGCGGTGAGAGTGTCGCGGAGCAGGTTGGTGTCGTAATAATAAAACGGAGTCCTTATCTGTTTGAATTTCTCCGTAGGAAACGTCCCTTTCATATATGTGTCTTATTTGTTGTAAAACAGCACGTTGCTGAGGTTTTGCAGAGCTCTGGCCTTGTCTTCCTCTTTCACGAGGAACGAGATGTTGTAGTTGCTTCCTCCGTAGCTGATCATTCTCACGGGAATGTCTTTCATCGCATCGGTGGCAAGGGTCTCGAAGCCTACGTTGTCCCAGGTGAGGTCGCCCACGACACAGATGATGCACATGTTCTTGTCTATCGTAACAGTGCCGTATTTCTGGAGTTCCACAACAATCTGGTCGAGGTTTTTGTCGTTGTCGATACTCATAGACACTCCCACCTCTGATGTGCAGATCATGTCGATACTTGTCTTATAAGTTTCGAAGATCTCGAAGATTTTCCTCAAGAAGCCTGTGGCGAGGAGCATTCTGCTGCTCTTGATTTTTATTGCCGTGATATTGTCTTTGGCAGCCACGGCCTTGATCTTATGCGGCTCGCTGTCGTTGCTTATCACTGTTCCCTCCGCCGTGGGGTCCATGGTGTTGAGGATTCTCACGGGTATTCCGAAGAATTTCGCCGGCTGTACGCAGGTGGGGTGCAGTATTTTCGCTCCGAAGTATGCCAGCTCCGCAGCCTCCTCGAAATTGAGGTGATGCACGGGTTCTGTCTTGTCCACCACTCTCGGGTCGTTATTGTGCATTCCGTCGATGTCGGTCCATATCTGTATCTCCTCGGCAGCAATGGCGGCTCCGATGATAGATGCGGAGTAGTCGCTTCCGCCTCTCTGGAGGTTGTCGATTTCCCCGTATGCGTTGCGGCAGATATAGCCCTGTGTGATATACACCTGTTTTCCGGGGTTCTGCTCAAGGAGTGCTGTGATTTTCTCCTTGATATATGCCCCGTCGGGCTCTGCGTTCTTGTCGGTGCGCATGAAGTCGAGAGCTGAGAGGAGCACGGCGTCGATGCCTTGCTCTTTCATATAGTTGAGCATCATGTTGGTGCTGATGATTTCTCCTTGTGCGAGGATTTTCTTCTCCTCGAAGCTGGTGAAGAGCTCTTTGGTAAATGAGCGGAGGTATTTGAATATCTCTTTGAGTTTCAGCGCTGTTGCCTCGCGCATCTCCTCGGTATTGTAAAGCTCTTTGATATGCTGTTTGTATTTTCGCTCCAATGTGTTGATAACGTCGTTGGCCCCCTCGGGGTTTTTCTTGTAGAGGTAACTGGCGATATTCACGAGTGAGTTGGTTGTTCCCGACATTGCAGACAAAACGAGGAAAACTGGTTCCCCGGATGCCGTTACTAATTTCGACACATTTTTCATCCTCTCTGCGGATCCTACGGATGTGCCTCCGAATTTCATTACTTTCATAGCCGTTGTATTTTATGTTGTTAATATCTTGTGTTACTCGTCGTCATCGCTGAAGTCTTCGAGGTTGTCGTCGCCGGCGCTGTCGAGCAGTTCCTCGTTTGTCTCGCCCGGAAGCAGTTCCATAGGCTCGTCGTCGTAGTCGAGGATATACTGGTTGTAGTTCTCCGTGATGTCGTTGAGTTGGTGGTCTTTAAACTGATACACTATCCCCGGGAAACGGTCGAGCATGGGGAGGTTGTGTGTTGACATTATCACCGCCGTCCCTGTCTGCGTGATGTCTTTGAGCAGCTCGATGATGTTGGTGGCCGTCTCGGGGTCGAGGTTTCCTGTCGGCTCGTCGGCGAGGATGAGCTTGGGTTTGTTGAGCAGTGCCCTGGCGATGGCAATTCTCTGCTGTTCTCCTCCGGAGAGCTCAAAGGGGTATTTGTCCTTTGCGTCGAGCATGTCAACCTCCGTGAGCACCTCCTCGATGCGTGAGTTGATGTTGTCGCGCCCCTTCCAGCCTGTTGCCTTGAGCACGAAGCGGAGGTTGCGCTCCACGGTGCGGTCGGTGAGGAGTTGGAAGTTTTGGAACACGATGCCCATTTGTATTCTCAAAGCCGGTATTTCCTTTCTTCTTATTTTCAGCAGGTCATATCCGAGCACTGTGGCCTCTTCTGCCTCGTAGATGTCGAGCTCCTGGTAGATGGCCTCCATGAGTGAGCTTTTGCCGCTTCCCACCTTTCCGATGAGGTATATGAATTCCCCCTCCTCGGCGTGGAAGTTGGCATGTTCTATCACCACGTTGTCGCCGTGTGAGATATTCACGTTTTTGAAGTCTATGAGCATTGACATGTCGTATCTTTTAATGTTTGTGCCACTGTGGTTTATGTCTCTCCTGGAGCTCTGCGGCGAGGTCCTCGATTCTCAGTCCTTTGCTCGTGAGGAGCACGATGAGGTGGTAGAGGAGGTCGGAGCCCTCATAGATGAGCCGGTCGTTGGTGCCGTTGACAGCCTCGATGACGGCCTCTAAGGCTTCTTCTCCCACTTTCTGTGCCATGCGGTTTATGCCGTCCTTGAAGAGGCTTGTGGTGTAGCTTCCCTCCGGCATTTCCTCTTTGCGCTTCTCGATGAAGTCTTGGAGCTCTGTGAGGAAGAGTAGGGGGTTGCTCTCGTTTTTCTCGTTCCAGCAGGTGTCTGCCCCTGTGTGGCAGGTGGGCCCTTCGGGGTGTGCTTTCACGAGCAGTGTGTCGTGGTCGCAGTCGCTGCTGATGCTCACTAAGTTGAGGAAGTTGCCCGATGTCTCTCCCTTTGTCCACAGGCATTGCCTGGAGCGGCTGTAGAATGTCACCTTGCCGCTGCTCACTGTCTTCTCGTATGCCTCACGGTTCATATAACCGAGCATAAGAACCGTCTTTGTCGTCGCGTCTTGAATAATGGCGGGAACGAGGCCGCCGCTTTTCTCAAAGTCAATTTCCATATTGTCAATTATCTTACGTTTATTCCTTCTGCCTTCAAGTATTCCTTGAGCTCCGGTATTTTTATCTCTCCGAAGTGGAACACGCTTGCCGCGAGTGCCGCGTCGGCTTTTCCTATTTTGAATGCGTCGCGGAAATGCTCTTTCGCTCCCGCCCCTCCGCTGGCTATCACCGGTATTGAGAGGTTGTCGGCGAGCATTGCCAGGGCCTCGTTGGCGAAGCCTGTCTTCACGCCGTCGTGGTTCATGCTGGTGAAGAGTATTTCTCCTGCCCCGCGGTCTTGCGCCTCCTTGGCCCATTCGAGGAGCTGTTTGTCTGTGCGCTCCCGTCCTCCTTTCACGTAGCAATGCCACCCGTCGTCGTCGAGGCGTGCGTCGATGGCGCACACGCATACCTGTGAGCCGAAGGCGGCGGCGATTTCATTTATGAGTTGCGGACGGCGCAGCGCGGCGCTGTTCACCGACACCTTGTCAGCCCCTGCATAGAGGAGTCTTTTCACGTCGTCGAGCTCATTCACTCCGCCTCCCACGGTGAAAGGTATGTTGATCTCTTCCGCCACGCGGCTCACCATCTCCGTGAATGTCTTCCTCCCCTCGAAGGAGGCGGTGATGTCGAGAAACACCAGCTCGTCGGCCCCGGCGTCGCTGTATGCCTTGCCGAGTTCCACAGGGTCGCCGGCCTGGCGCAGGTTCACGAAATTCGTGCCCTTCACCGTCTGTCCGTCTTTCACGTCCAAGCAGGGCACAATTCTTTTCGCCAGTCCTTGTCTTCCGTCGAGGAGTGCTTGGGTGTCGATGCGTCCCTCGTAGTATGCCTTTCCGAAGACCACTGCTGGGATGCCTGCCTTCTCGAGCTCTTCGATGTCTTTGTTCGACGACACCCCTCCGCTGGCGATGAGGTTGAGCTCGGGGTATTCCGCCATCACCTGCTTATAGAGCTCTATCGCCGGCCCTTGCAGTGTGCCGTCTTTCGATATGTCGGTGCATAGCACATTCCTTACACCTTTATTAATATAGTGGCGCAGGAATGGTATGAGCTCCTCTGTGGAGTCTTCCTTCCAGCCGTTGATGCTTATCCTTCCGTTTCTCACGTCGGCTCCGAGGATGATGCGGTCGGCCCCGTATTTCTCCACCCACGAGAGGAAGAGGTCGGGGTTGGTGACTGCCACGCTGCCCACTGTAACCTGTGAGGCCCCGGCGTTGAAGGCTTTTTCGATGTCCTCTCCGGTCTTGATGCCGCCTCCGAAGTCCACCCTCAGCGATGTCGCCTCGGTGATGGCTCTCAGGCAGGCGTCGTTGACGATATGCTTGGCTTTCGCCCCATCGAGGTCCACGACGTGCAGTCTTCTGAAGCCCATCCTCTCGAAGTCGCGTGCCATTTCCGTGGGACTGTCTCCATAGACCGTTTTCTGGTCATAGTCTCCTTTGACAAGTCTTACGCACTTGCCGTCGATGATGTCTATGGCCGGTATGAG
>Ga0181612_138110_pt1 | contig 15778 bp, 10 predicted proteins | sample HoacroProtozoa21_FD_119630 | JGI IMG/M metagenome (GOLD analysis project Ga0181612, IMG submission 119630) | Hoatzin crop microbial communities from Cojedes, Venezuel. Combined Assembly of Gp0051906, Gp0051904, Gp0051908
CCAGTTCCCCCCCCCCCCCCAAATTTTAGTGATGGCTGGACTAATATGCTGTTTAAGACTTTTGGTCATGTGTTAATTGTCTCATGAAGATGACCAAATAATTGTAAATGAAGATTGGATTTTTTTAGGGGGAAACTGTCTAATAAGTAAATTAGCTGACAGATTTAGCTGGATATAAGCAGATACAACTAGAAGCATTCTGGTAATGTTTTCTTATTCTAAGGAAAACACTTCAGAAAACATTGTAGCAAATAAAACTTGAAAGTATTCAGCTATAACATAGAATTTGTAAATACTTTTGGGTTATGTTGGTATTACAGGTTAGATAGAACAACAATTGAAAAACTGAATCTGAAAGCTTAGACATTATGTATGGTGATCTCTTGATGTAAAATGTCCTGATTATGATCACACTGGTACTCACTTTTACATATGCTGAATATATATTATATATTAAAATACTTCTATGTTTGTTTTATTATTTAACGTGAGCATTCTACTTTTTTTTTTGTTCTGTAATGCTTTCAGTTTCTCTGAAAATAGACCAGATGTTATGAAAATAGATTGTTGGAATAGCGTGCTGTCTGGTTCTGGCTTAAACAAGTGTAGGCAACCAGTGGCACTCCCAAGGTTCTGCATGCAAATGAAGGGCCACTTTTTTTCTTTTCTTAACATTTATTGTCTGTATACGGGCAGCATCTGGAAAGGTCAGTGCTGCTCTATTGGAAAACTGCTTGAAGAAAGTTTTAAGTTTTTTATTTCTGAAATCATTCCCTCTTGCCCTTAAGTAAGAATGTTATCTAGACAATTCATCTCAAGATTTTGTTTTGTTGTTGTTAGTCTTCAGCAGCAAGATGTAAGGTCTCTGGCTTCCTGTATTTTTCAGCTCTCAATACTTCACTGATGGAAATTGTCGATATGAAGCACTGGTTTCTACAGTTTCTGTAGCTGAGTTATTTGCAACCCTGAGCTTTCAAACCAGAAGAGAAATGCAGGAAAAGGGAATTGCTCTTCTGTTGTTTTACTAGTTTTACTGTTATTCTTATTACATTTACATGCCTCATATTAAATGAGGTAAAATGTTCTCCATTTTTGATCGGGAAGAGGGAAATGAAGAAGTAACACTTAATCCAATTAATGTATTTTTGTGCTGTGATTCATTGTGATGACTTTGAGCATCTGGTAGTAACTGAGCATGAGCTGCTTAAAGTCATGGAAACCCAACTCCCATTATTTCTGCTCATTGAAGGGAATAAATGAATTACCAGACACTAATCTTTGGATAATTGCTTGCTGAGCAGGAGATCTTAGCTCTTAAAGAAATTAGTTTTGTAAGTTTATAGAACTGTCAGAACTAGTGAACTATTTAAAAAGGTTAACCATAAATGAACAGAAGCTGAGCTTTCAGGTTTTTATTCATAACAATTGCAGTTGAACCTTACAGTATACATAGTATGTGGAGATAAACATTATCTTTCCCTTTATGAGTTTTAGTATAACATATCAATCAAAGTTTAAGCTGAAGACTGAAATTTGTGTCAATGTTTCTGGCAGTACAGAGTTAGGATGTACGTGGAATAAGATATGGTATGTATTGCTGTTTTGAATGACCAAACCATTTTGTGTTTGAAGTAACTCTTGCTCATTTTGGGTTGGTCTTCTAATGTGGACATAGAGAAAGGTATGTGCTTTTTAGCTCTAGACAGTCTATCCTGTGACAGTACATCATGCGTGTAATTTTCCTGGTTCTCTTTATTTGACATAACTTAGGCAGGTTAGCTTTCAAAATCCTTTTTGTTCTTTGATAACTGGGTGGACCTGTGATTTATGTCTTTAGGGTATTGGTATTTGAAAGTCATGCTCCTTGTCACTGGTCATCATCACTCCTTTGCCTGTGGAGAGCAGTCTGAAGGAGGGTGTTAAGAGTCCTCACTCATAGCTCCTACTCAGTAGCCTTAGGCCACCCTTACTGCTTTGACCTCACTGGAATGTTTTACTTTGTCTGGGAGCAGACTTCCTCCCCTACACATACATCTGGAAACATTCAGGGCCCCAAAATAATTAGATAAGCAAGCCTCAAAGTCACCTAAAAGTTTACTCTGTCAGAATGCAATGCCTGTTAACTTATTTCAACATCTTGTAGTTGCAGGAGAACTTAGGAGTAATTTAAGTGGTTCATGGATCTTTCTGACCTGCTGGGTACTTTCTGTCTCTCTAGATCGTTGCTATGGGCAGTTCATGCGTTTTTTTTAGTCTATGAAAATCTGTATTTGCCTCTGTCAAATTCCTATTCTGCATCTGGTCTTTACAAATAACAGGATATATTCCTTCTGATTCTCTTACACTGTATATTAGAGCGCTTATTACATTACATCTTTGATCCACAGAATTCCGCAGGGATTCTGGCACAGGGGTAAAAATACCCTGGTTAATTCGGATTAGATATTCTGATTGGAAGTAATTGTTCTGTGTAGTATGTTTCTGCCTGTCAATGAGAACTGGACTTCTTTCCTGTAGACAGTCTTTTCATTATGGAGTCTCTGCTTGAAATTTCCTCAGTTTAAAGAAGCAGGCTTCGTTTAATCTCCTTCCATTTAAACTAATGTCAAAATATCAGGATATAGCAGACTTTCCATATAAAGATACTATTTTATTAATATTCTTTAAAGACAAAGTGAACTCGGTAAGTCATGCTTGACTTGTATTTACAGTTGTCACAGAATCTCACGTTAATGCTGCTGTAAATTTGTTTTCAGAGTGCCATTTTAAATAATAGGGAAAAAACATACAGAATCTTCACAGACTTCATCTGGTTAAATTTGTTTGTGCATCAAGAAGTCAAATGCTTCTGTACACCTGAGGACTAAAGCGATATCCTCCACAATCTTAAATACATTCTAGTTACAAATATACCGTTAGTGCTCGAGGTAGGTCTAGCTGTGCTTTCAAAACCACTTTTCCTTAGACCTAGCAATGATCAGACACTCAGTTGAGTCGATTTGTTTTATAGCTGTTCTTAGCACACTAAGAGATGTGTGTCTGCGTATTTTCCTCTTCAGAGGCTGGTTATAGCAGGCACTTGTACTCCCCCCCACTCTGAGAAGAAGGGTTTCTAACGGTGCTGTGTAACTCAGAGAATGCTTGCAGTGAGCAGGGGGAGAGTGGGCGTGGAGACTTCCAAGCACTCAACAGTCAATGTTTGGACACCCATGGGCTGATAACAGTAGAAGTGTAAAAGGTATGTAGTGTCACAGATGCGTGCTGCATATACCTAATGTTTTATTCTTAACATGCAAACAGAAAACAGCATTTCTTTTTGCACACAGGAACATCTGTTTCTGAATCCACATGAATACACGTTTTTAGCAAAGTGTAAAAGCGGGATCAAACACAGCCTGCTGTTTTCAGATTTGTTTCTGCCATGACACAGCTCCGGTGTTTTTTTCATAAAATCTGTACACAGTGGAAATATATTTATTAAAGAAAAGAGGTCAGTATTACTGTATGTATTTGTCATGACAGATCTGAATTTCCATATTAATATTGATTAGAGTGATAAAAGCTAGATTTATTCAAAACTTATTTGAATAGGCTGATGCAAAATGTATGTGGTTTCAAATTTATGGATCTCCTGTACCATACACATGCAGTTATGTGCAAACCAGAAAATGACTTATTCTTGGCATTTTTTGGTAGTTAGGGGTATTGCACTGTGCACAGCTTATCATAAGCAGAGCAAATGGAACCACATTACTTTTTTCCTAGTGTTGTTCTTGAGTTTGTAAGTACTCTAATTAGTGTTTTGCTTTCCTGGTCTACTGCTAATAGAGACTTACTGGATTTGATATGTTGGTTTATAACTTTCTTGAGCATTTGAAGGTTGGATCTAAACCCAGATGGTTCAACTTCTGGATTTTACGAAGAAGCTAGTGTATGCAAAAGAATCTATACATATATAATAGCATTTGGCATGTTTTAGTTCAATAAAACAAAATGCTTGTGTGGTAGACTAGAGCATTTGTTCAGCACCATAGTATAAATGTAGGTCCTGAAATTGCAAATTTTGATATAAACCAGCTACTGAAATTGTTAGATTGCACAGAGGTTTCCAAATGAAACTGTAAACATGATGTGCAGTATAAATGACTGTTATTCTTGCTGATGCTTGGCTTGACTTTCCAAGTTCTTTTCCTAACTAGTAAGATAAAGTTTTAGTTGGTCCACATACTCTTTGATGAACCATTTACTTTGGTTCATCTTTACCATGCTTTTCTTAACTTTCCAGTGGGGTATCTGGTGAATGTTTTGACTTGACTATTAACATGTCCTAGATTTTTTTCTGCATAACTTAAGGGATAAGGAATTCTATTAAATTTAAAAATCCAGAACTTAGCTGTTAATGCTATTAATAAATCAATGTTAATTCCATAACTGTTTTGGATTACTGTGTAAGACCAGAAGTCAGATTTCTTAGAACTTCCATCCATGCTCTCAGGCTTCTAAGTCCTTAGGTGTTAAAATACTTGAGTCAAAATTTGTTCTCATCCAGAGTTTAACTTTTGAATGCAGACTGAGAACATGGCATCATAAGAAGCAGTGGTATCTTTAATTTTGGACACAAATGGTTTCATATGTCCCTCATGATGTGATTTACTGCTTTTTTAAATGGAATTTACATTGTTGTGACTAATGAGTGGCTAAATTGTGTCAGTGTGCTCAGTGGCATGACTATAGTTGAGAAAATAAACAATCTTGGTGTTAAACCTGATCATAAAGCTTCTTGAATAATTGCATTAAGCTTTTGTCTTTTTAAGCAGCATCTTCAGTGGCATGATAACTCTTCCAAAGAGAATCAGGAGCTGCTGACAAATATATAAATCGACTCTAATTTTCTGGCAGAAATTTGATTAAAATTGATGTTTTATTTGCAAATAGCAGATTGGGCCACTTGGGAGCAAACCTCTAGGGTAAACTAAGGAAAGTTTCATGTATCAAAAAATATGGTTATTGTTGTTGTTTCAGTTGTATCTTATTTGTATTTGGTAGCTATGGGGAAGAGAATGTCATTGCATAAAAACATTCCAAAACCTCAGTTTATAATGCTGTGCTTGCATGGACCTTCCTATTAATTGCAAGAAAGATCTATGACCTTCCTTTTCAAGTGACCTGGCAGTAGATCTTGGGGGGAAAAAGCCCTGCTTGCGAAATTCTTGTCTGTATTCACAGAATCATAGAATAATGAAGGCTGGATAGGATCTCTGGAGACCGTCGTCTTCAACTCTGTTCAAAGCAAGTTCAGTCAGATCAGATTATGCAAGGCCTCGTCCAGTTGAGTTCAGAGTCTACTATTGCTCTGGGTAACACATTCCAATGTTTCACCACCCTCATGGTGAAAAGTCCCATGTTCTATCATGTCTTCTGCCTCTTGTGCTGTGTCTGTGTACCTGTTTTCTGTCTTTTAGGTGGTTGTAGACAGCAATAAGATCTGCACTGCTCTTGCCTCCTGCACCTTTTCTTAAGGCTGAACAAACCCAATTCTTCCAGTCTTTCCCCCTATATTAGATGCCCCAGCCCTCAATCATCTTGGCCTTCTCCTGCACTCGCAGACATATGTCAATGTCTGTCTCTTGTTCTGGGGAACAGAAAACTCAGTGCAACTCCAGATACAGCCTTAGAAAAGTGGAATGTCCACGTACCTCAGCCTGCTGGTGATGCTCCTGCTAATGCAACCTGGAACGTGGTCAGGTTTTGTTGCTGAAGGGCACAGTGCTGACCCAGATTCAGATTGTGTCCATGAGGTCACCCATATCCCTTTCTATATATCTGCTTTCTAAGCAATCAACTTGCAGCCTGTACTGGCTCCTGTTGTTTTTCATCCCAGGTGTCAGACTTTACGTCTGCCTTTGGTTCCTGCTGGCCCATTTCTCAGCATGTTGAGATCCCTGCACGTAGCAGCCCTGTCCTTCAGCATATCAGTCACTCCTTCCAATGTGGTATTATCAAGACTTCGTGCACGTGAAGTCTTTCTTCCATATTATCTCTTGTAAAACAGGCTATACGGCTTTACTGCTTAGTAAAAGAGACTATAAGACTATATATTGCATGACTGTGGATCATGCACAAACAAATAGAATTACAGAAAACTAATAGGTCACACTTCAAATTTATCTGAGCCAGTGTTCCATATCCAATACTAGTAACTGATGCTTACAAAGCTTAGAAACTAGTCCTTCCTGCTATATACCTTCTTTCCTTTGGCCAGTCAGTGGTTTTTGGACTTGGAGAGACAAGAGAAGCCTACCCAGTATCAATTGCTTTTTTCAAAGTCGCTTAATACCTGTGGACTTCAGAACATTCAGTTATAGAGGATGCACAGCTGGATTTATGGTCTTAACATAATTCACATTTCCTTGTGTTCTAAATGTTCTTTTTGATAACTTTGGGAGTCCCATCAGGTTTTTTTTCACGAGAAAAAAAAAAAAAATCACCCTCTTACATCATCCATATATATTCTCTCTCTAAAAACAAACCAAGAAACCATAGAAAACCCCCTCAAAACTAAACCCATCCTCAAAAAACCCCAACCAAACAGAAACCCCCCACCCTTCAGCTGCAGTCAGCTGAGTTCATTTTTAAGAAGAATTTTGTCCCTTTAGCCCTTTTCCCTTTTCTAGGTGATTTGTTGATATTGCACAGCAGCAAGGGGACTCAACATGGATACTTTCTGGATGTTGCTGGTAACTGCCCTCTGTGCTAATTTGATCTCTTCTTGTTTCGTTTAGCCAGTTTATTCGTAGCTCTGAGGGCTTTTCTTCTCATCCAATGGAAACTTTGTTTTTCTAAGAATCTTTTGTGATGGATGAACCCTTTGTTAAAAGCTTTAAGAAGTTCTAAGCAATTAACTTTACACTTATTTTGAATGGCATGTTACTTTAGCATATCCAGGTAATTCTTAACTAGTGATTATATCTAAACACTGAGTTTTTTAAAAGATCTTTTTATTCAGGAGTTGTTTAATCACATGATTCATGATTGCTTGATGAATAAGTATTTAAAGCTGCTTTTAAATGTGCTTATGATATTCAACCTCTTGAAAAGGGCTTGCATCAGAGACGGTGACCTCCTCATTAAGGTGAAGAAATACTTCTGTTTTAGTTTAGTGCATTCTAGAATAAAGTTTAGATGAGGGAGTCTAGAAAAAGATTTAGATGAGGGAGAAGAGAATCCTCCTTAAAGGAAAGAAAATAAACCTTGTAAAAGAATAATATAACTTTATCTTGTAAGTTTTATTATAGTTGCTTAACAAAATGCAGAAAAATACTTAATATAATTCCTCAAATCATTTACTGAAGTGCTTTTGTTCTTCTAGAGGATTAGTTTTTAAAAAAATACCTAGATGTATCTGTGCCATGTGGAAATGCTGGTGTTTTTTCCTCAAACAAGAATAAAAAGTTTTTTCCTATCCCCATCTTCTGGGTTTTTTAATAATACTTTCATTGTATCTGGCTATATTAAAGCTGTGAAAATGATAAGTATTCTTCATGAAGCTCCTACCAGCCTGCACCTAGAGGGTGTTTAGTTTTCTGATTGTAAGGAAAACTATTTCTGGTTGAAGTGTGTGACATCTGTTTGCCCTGGTAGGTTTATGTGAATAAATTTGACTGGAGGTGAGGGGCAAGGGAAAAAGATATTCTCATATCTTCTTCCTTGAAGGCTTTTTCAGAGCAGGAATGATCCTGTTTGACAGTAGCCATCTTGAGTATAAGAAACTCTAGTGAATTTGTCCTCTGTCGTCTTAGGGGCTGTCCCTAGTTGCATTTACCAAAGGAAGATAAATACTCGTAAACGTTGCTGGTTTGAGTCTTTTAGTTTTCAAGCTTCTGTAGTTTGTCGTATGAAGTCTGTAATATTCTTAAGAGTAAGCTGGTTATAGAACTAGTAGAATACTTCATTTTCATTATTGGGTATGTTAGTAGGCTGTTTTTAAAGTGAGTCACTTCAGAGCTCCTGAAAGTGAAAGCATTGCCTCAAGCTAAGCATGGTGTTGGCAGGAGCTATGCAAACTTCTTTGTGTAGTTTTTGCCAAAGAACCTCGTTCTTGACCTGAAATATCTCTGCTGTTTCCAGCTGTGAGCTTCATGAACAAACACTGTGAATTTTGACAAGCTGATCATTATTCATGCAGAAAAATTTATTAGATCAAATTCCTGTCCTAATTGGTTTCCCTTTGTTTTTTAACAAGCTTTATTTGTTTTTGTTTTCACTTGTTTTCTTAACAAGTCTTAGTTTTTGCCAATTTCATTGGGTTGAGTAGGTAATCCTAAGAAATGACTGAAGGATGCAGGTGACATTTAATGTTGCATTGTGTAGTGTAAGTAGAAGGCACCACATGTAGGTTAATTTCTAAGAATGTATTAAAATGCAACATCATTGTACTGGTGTATGGAATTGTCTGAATCGGTCTTTAAATTGTGAGGTTCATAAGCCAGGAATACCCAGGGAGAGAATTAATTACATTGGAGCTTTATAAGATTGTTGAATTTGGAGTGGTTTGGCATTAAAATTGCTGTATCAGATTTTTCACAGTAAACTAGTGTTATATGCTATTTAGGAAAGCAGGAATTTCTCCTTCAACCACATCTTTCCCCCAGTCAAATAGTGGGAAATGTTGAGTCAGACATAAAATGATGTCTGCTAAGGCTAGTATGTGGTTCCTTCATGCCTGGTTATGTGGATGGATGTTATGGACTGTTTCCTTTGTTGCTATAGTACCATTTTTTCCTCTTGCCAGTCCCATTCATCCCCTTCCATTTGAGTGATGAATAACATTGTAGCAAAGCTCATTGTGAGGCTTCAAAGGATGGGGAGGTGATTTTTCATTAAAACATACCAAACCAAAAATTTGTACAAAACCCAATCAAACACCCCACCCCCTCACCCGCACGCTTTCACACATTCAGTCATACTCACATACTCATGAGCATCGAGATGCATATATCAAAGTAGCCTGTCGAGCAACCAGACCACACAGATGAATGTGTCAAAGTGGTTTTGCTAGAAATCCTCCCAATGAAATGAGCGATGAGAGGTTCCCGCTATAAAATCCTCATGTCTTCTGGGTGGTTCTTAGGTCAGCAGCTGCGTGCTGAATTTGGATGTGACTTTTGTACCCTGTAAGAGCTGAAGAGTGGTGAGGATTCCTTCATCCTGTTCTACCTCTGAGCCATTAAGATTTACTCAGTCTTTTGTCTCCTTATCGTGGCTAATTTACAGCTTCAGTCCTGTTACTTATCTTCCCACTATTATGTCTTCATGACTTAAGTCTATAGTTTGTCCCTTGTTTTAGTGTAAATGCCATCCTTGTTTTACTGACTTCTTCTGTATTTTCAGGAGCTGATACATAGTTTTACTCTGATCTTCGCTCTGTTTATCTGGGTGTTGTCAACACATGGTGTTCTTAAAGGCCTTTCTTCTGCTGTTCTTTCTGGTGTTTCCACACCCAGGCATTTCCATTCATATCAGTCTTAACATTTCCATTACAAAATGTCTCTACATTTGTACAAAAAGGGCGAGGACACCTGCCTCTGTTTCACACTATCAGCTCTTAATCTGTTATTACCCCTTAAACTACCAAAATATACTTATCAGACCTATTGTCTGAATTGTTAATAAAATTACTCACTTTGTTTATTAACATAACTTCAGCCACTCATTCTTGTATGGAGCTCTATTTTGTTTGCTAGAATTTTTTTGTTCCTGTCCTGTCATCCAAGAAGTCTCCCTAGTCTTCCTTCTCCCCCTTTTCTTGCTTTTCTACCTTGCTGGTGCCAGAGGAAATACAGGACTCTGCTGTCACACCAGCTTTATAGCTGTTGGGGCTTGTCAGCTTAATCCTTTTGTTGTTCTTGGTATTGCAGGCTCCTGTCTTGTTCATACACGCAGATTTACCCATCCTCATATCCTCTTAACCTGCTCAATACTTAGCAATTTCTGCATCTGAGGCCTCTGATCCATTTCCTCTCATGGGCTGAGTATGTACTCCTTTTACAGTAAACCTTCTTTTTTTTTTTTTTCTCAAAAATACTCTGTGAAGAGCAACCACCTTCTCAAGATGGATTCCTAGATGACTGGTGGGATAGTTGTCACCAGGTTTGAACTGCCAAGGGCTCCTCACATTACTGCTGATTTCCTTCTTTGACACGCAGTGCTTTTTACTAAAAGCACAAGCAACAGAGCTCTCTGCACTCCAGTCTACAAGGTGAATTGAAAGCGAGCAGGCTTTGTTGATTCTTTGTTTTCTGTGGGCTGGCTAGAGGATGCTGACTGTTAACAATTTTTCTCTGAAGCACTTCAGCTAAAGGAATGCTCACAGTATGCTTTAGTTTTTAATAATTTCAGAACAATTGAAAAATAGATACTATTCTTTTGCTGTTGGCACTCCCAATAGTTCATTGCTTGTGCAGTCTAACGGAGTGAAATTTTTATTTGCAGTCTTACTTGAAAGTTCTGACAAACTGTACTCACAGGCAGGCATACTAGTAATTAATGGGTTTTGATTTTACTTTTTAATTGCACCTGCTGGTATCTTTCTTTTGAGAATCTTTCCAGTAACTTTTGCCTAATGCTGGTTTACAACATGTTATGCCTTCAAGGTGAAGTTACGTGCACCAAAGTTCCATATTTCTGATTAGGAATAAGTACATGGAAGTCTGTTATTTATTCCATAAAGATACTGGCACTTTGCTATCTTGTTTCTTGGCTGCTTTGGCTGGTGTACTTCAGAGCAGCTGCAAAGTTGCCAACTTTGTATTCCAGCTGCTGCAAGGAGTATCCTGTCCAGCAACTCTTCTTACACTGGGAAAGTCCTTGGGAGGAAGAGCAGAGCTTCCCAGAGGTTTTCTTTATGTTAAAGCAATACCAGTAAGTATTCTTTTTATCAATATCAAAGCTGCCTGTGAATTTAACTGACAGAAATAATTGCTCTTGTGCGACAAGTGCAACTTCCTGGAAATACAAGCTTGGACCAGAAGGGAAGGACTACTGTATTTTGAGTAGGACTATCACTTTTTCATTTTTTTCTTCTTTTAGTTCTTAAGTGTTTGGGGAAAACAATCAGGCCAGATCAGATAGCGTGAGAGAAGTGAGGCTGCTGCAGCTTTGTGCCCCCAGTCTAATCAGTAGTGAGGCTGAAAACGTGTTTGCGGTGGGCACGCTCACACGGAGTGCGCATGTACACACCACATATACATATGTATACATGGCTAGCCACACAGATGAACTGACAGATGCTGACATAACCCTCACGTGAACGTCATGCTAATGGCCTCTTCCTGATCCCCCTCTAGCTGACCAGAATGGAGGTCCACTAACTAGTGAGAGTGTGTCTGTGTATATGTATCTGTATCTATCTATAATGTATGCATACATATTTGCAGTGTGGATCCCTTGAGGTGCTGAGCTCAGGCACTCAGATATGCACACAGATGGAGAGTCCCCTGCCCAGGAAAAGGTTAGAAAGGAATCTAGCAAGCAGACAGGACAGGCTGCACTGATCGGGTGCGATGGCCAGACAAGTGTACTGACCAGCAAACTGTTTACATGTGACCAACCCTCCTCATTCTGTTATTCCTCTTATTTTCCCACACTTGCTCCTCCTCAAATCATCTAAATGCCTCCCAAGTTTCTCCCCTAAACATCCCATAGTAAGCCCTGTACCATCCTGAAATGCTTTTGCCCCCGGCATCCCCCAGTGTGTCCCATGCCCCAAGGCAATAACCCCCCTCAGTCCTGACAGGGCCCCTAGCATTGACCCATCCTGATGGGTGTCACGCTGGCTGAGGCTCTCCCGGGACAGCCCCGGGGAGGACCAGACAGGGTGTCCCCTCTGAGCCTGCAGCTTGGGTTCCCACCTGCCTGCTCCTCTGGGTGCCCAGAGAGGGGCTGGCACTGTTGGGGCTGATGGCTCCTGCTGGAGACATGGGGTCAGCCTGGGCAGGATATTATTTAGGATCCTCCTCCTGCCGTTCCCTCTCTGCGCCCCTTCGCGGGTCCACAGGCATTATTCTGTTGCATAACCTAACACTGTGCAAATGGAGCTTGGTGGAAGACACAGTCCGATACCTGTCAAGATCAGTAGTGATGCCTACAGCAGACATTTGACCAAGCTCAACAGTTATGTTACATGAGCAGGAGAACTCAAAGACTCTGTTCACGATCTTGTATATAATATGTGTGAAAACAATTTTCTTTGTGGTGTTTTTTTTGTTTGTTTGTTTTTTTTTCTGAGAGAAGAAAATGCTTTTTCTGCCTTCTTTTTTTTTCTCTTGGAAGCAATGATTTTTTTTTTTGTCAGGGGAAATAGCCTTATGTCTTCAGCTTCTTAGGTCATTATAAGAGCTAGAAGCTTTCTTCTATGTATTCTAGAAGCCCAGAAATCCCTGTGTATGTAGTACGGCTGTTTTCTGTGAAGTGTGGATTATTATTATTTTTATTAAGAATATTATTATTATTCACACATTACCTAGTGACAGTTATTGTTTATGATATAATAGCATTTTTGTTAGGGTTAATATTATTTTTAGTCCTTGTCTTCCTTCCTCTGATAATAAGAAATAGGGAATAATTGTTTACTTATTCATTTGGAGTTAAGATCTGACTGTGAAGATGGCAGATTGTTGTAATCCCTTAACTGATACAGCGGGGTTACTGTTCTGGGAACAGCATTAAAGCAGACATGGTTGTAGAAATGCTAGCAGCCAAGCTATTTGATGCTTAGATTGCAAGCTGATAAAATAAACATACATTTAAAATGATCAGACTCCTCTAAGAAACTAGAGTGCAGTGTTAATGGATGGAGATTGATCCTTCAGCAGAAAGACTTCAGTGCTTTTCTTTTTTGGTAACAACTGGTACACTATTCTATAATGAGCTATTATGCAATATAACTGGGAGGAAAAAAAAAAATCTCTGTACTGACTATACAGCTGTTCTTGCCATTGATACAACAAAAATGGCTAAGAGACTGCAAGAAAGCATTACAGATTTGTGCAGCTTAAGCAAGACCATTGCAATTGCTAGGCAGAGTGGTGAATTTGGGCTTCTTTTCAACAGACAGAGATAAAGATTTTCTTGTGAACGATTAAGGAGTAAGGCATTGAAACTCCCTAAGGCCTTCCAACCCTCATCAGGTATTTGAAGGAGACAATGGATTCCAGCAGTTTCCTTGACTATATTAACAGCTTCTTAAAAGGAGAAAAAACTTTAATACCCGTAGGAAGTAATAAACAATGTTTTAATCTGGGACTTCAGAGAAGAAAATACTAGACAGCGTGTGCCTGTGTCTTTTTGCTCAGGGTGGGTACAAAGAGTCCTTTTAATGCAGCCACCCAGAAGACTGAAGAACTGTAGGTATTGGTGAAAAATGGGGAAGGAAATGAACCTGCAATATGACTGGCTCAGTTTTGTGCAGTTGTATGCACTTATTTTATAAATAAGAGCTTTGAAGTACTGATATTTTTCAGGATACAGCAAAATATTCAGTAAAACCATTGATTTTCTTTTTAAGATCGTGGGATCTTTAACAAGCAAACCTATTCTTTCTTTAAAAGAATCTTCAGAAAGTTGCATCTGCTAACTGGACTTCGATGCTTGAGTTTTTTTGGGAGCAGGTATCGTACCTTTTGGTAAAGGAGCACTAATAGGTGGATCCAAAGTAAAAGAATAAGTAATGTAGTAGGAATATTATTGGAGTAGAAAGACATGTTTCTTGAGTTAAAGTTATTCCAGATATCATTGTTTATATATGCTTTTTATTTTCTATATATGACATATATGCTTTACTACTCCTTTATTTTTTTTTGACCCAATATTACCTATATAAAGCGTAAAAAAGCTTAAAGAAATATTTGCTTTAGAAATATACTCAGTATTTTGAGAACTGATTGGATGTCTGAAGCCTAATAAAAGAATTTTTGCTGAGAGTCATACAGTATGGTAAAGGAGACCACCTGTAATGCTAAGGAGTACCTATATGTGTGACATGTTGCAGAACGAAACTCATGTCCTATCTCAAGTAAATAGAATTTTAGCTCAAAAGAAATATTGTAGTTTTAAGACTATAAAACAATGTTCAAGTAGCCCAATTACTTGCCCATTTATTTGTATTTTAAAATGAAATTGCTGTGTTTTGCTGTGGAAGTACCTGGTGCTGAGCATGAAAGATAGTTGTGTTAAAATGGCTATGAAAAACTGAGTTTAAAATAGTTTTTTTGGATAAACTCAGTAAGTTAACGTTCTCAGCTGTAGAATATGAACTTAAGATAAATAAAGGGATCCTTTGAAATAGTTTTGAGGAAGTGTTTTATTTCATGTTTGACTCAGTACTGTTTCCTAAGAAAAAAAAACCCCAAACATTTTAATGGTTGGGAGAGGGGGCCTGTGACTCAGCAGCTGAACAGGAAGCTTTTTGTTGAAAATTTTTTTCGTACTTTGCTAACTGTAAGTATCATCTAATTTATAACTGTTACCAGTGGTAACCATTTGCAGTGTCTGGAGGCTCTAGTCAAAATCTTGTTGGTGTTATGAATAAATAAAAACATGTATAACCTAATGCTTTTGATTTTTCACAAACTGGATATTAAACTAGATAGGACAGAAATGAACTCCAAATCTGCTAGGAAGTACTTCAATAAGCTGCAGTTTGTATGTCCTATATACGTCACACTGATTTATCTCAGTTGCATATGTGAAATATTACATATGCAGCAAGTCACATTATCAGCTGTATATCTAAGGTAAAATTACTCTGTGTGCAAAGTAGCAATTTGTTCAGGTTTTCTAGATGTATGGCAACCTGGGCATTTGAATTGCTGGAAATCAGGTAGATAACTGCCTGAGTAGTTGGGCACTAAATTAATGAGAAATAGTTTATTGTCCCAGTAAGTGATATTGGCAGACTTCAGAATTTCAGATGAAGATGAGGTAGAAAAACAAGATCAAGAGTTACGATGGTTGGTTGATTTGGTTGCGAGGGTTACAGAGTGCACAAGCTGAGTCATGTGTGTGTGACTAATATAAAGGGCACATGCTGACATAGAGAATTACGCTGTCATATATGCTTTTTCTTGTATTTACTCTTATCAGCTTTCCATGCAAATGATTCTGACTTCCTATTAATCTTCTGAAATGGACAACGCTTTAATCCATTTGTTTGCTATGCAAAACTTTATGATACCTCTGTTTATTTTACTGAGCCTTCAGTATTTGAAGGGGAGAGAAGAGGAGATATGGGTGAAAGAAAATGTGGTGCATGTAAATCCCCTTTTTTCTGAGCCTGTGAAAACAACATTTAATTCTTCATGTCACTGAAAAATAGTTTGTTTCCATTTGGCAGTGTATTTGATGAGACTGAGAAATGTATATGTAAATACTGGGGGGAAAAAAGCATTCACTATGGAAGATAGGCGTACTGAACTTCTCATTTGTCACCTCACTTTACCTGAAGATTGCTTCTTTTAAAGTCAAACATAGCTTTCCAAATAACTTATAGCACAAAACAATGATACAATTGCGAAGATGGAATTTTACTGTATAGTTCAATGTTTGTACATGTAATACTAAAGGCAGGCATATGCCTCTGAACACTTGTCTGTGTTTGGATTGAGATGTTTCAAAATAGACACTTTTGGTGGTTTGTAACATCAGGATATCATTTAGGTAGCAATTTGACTCTTGAAGATACGGATTTAAGACATAAATTAAGTTTGATTATTCTATAGGG
>Ga0181612_168406_pt1 | contig 15778 bp, 10 predicted proteins | sample HoacroProtozoa21_FD_119630 | JGI IMG/M metagenome (GOLD analysis project Ga0181612, IMG submission 119630) | Hoatzin crop microbial communities from Cojedes, Venezuel. Combined Assembly of Gp0051906, Gp0051904, Gp0051908
CCCCCTCTCGTTGTTTCTGTTTTTTCTCTTCTGTTGCTTTGTTCTCCCCTTCTTCTCCCCCGTCCTCCCCCCCCCCCCCCCCCCCCCCCGCGACTCTCTCAAGACCCGAAGGGACCACGTAGAATGCCTTCCCATGCGTTTTCTCCTTGCTGTTCCCAGGGATTACATCCTCCCGCACGCTCACTTTTCCCTCACTCTGGGAACAAGCCACCACCCTCCTTCCACAGCCTTCATTGAACCCTGCACACAGCAGGCAGGACAAGGCAAAGAGGCAGCTGCCGCCTCCCCTGCCGCCCTACCACAGGCGAGAGAGCAAACAAAGGAATTGTATAACTATGTAGCCCATGATACTTTAATAGAGACTTATTCCTTTACCAGCAAATGATTTAACTAAGACTAGAGGACTTTGTGTTAATAGAGTTAATATATTGTCCTGACACTCGCTGCCAGTCTTTAAAGGTCCCCCTTTACTACCAATTTGCAGTTCCCCCCCCCACGCATACAGCCTCCCAGACAGCTCACAAAGCCCGAGTTAAGCAGGCAGCCAAGCCAAGTCATTTGCATTTGTTCTTTTGTCAAATTTTACAGGGTAGTTAAATCTAGAAAAGATTACCAAGCTTACAATACACGCTGTGTTAGATGTCTGTTGGGTATTTCCAAAGCACACACCAACAGAAAAAAAAAAAAAAAAGATTTTAAAATGGTAGAATCCAAGTGACAGAAAAATACCACAGAGACAAACAGTTCTCCAGCAGCAGAAAACCAGGCACAGGCTATTCTCACAGATTTAAAGCCTACATTTGTGCTGGCAATCTGCAGGAGCATGCATCAGGTGGGAGGAAGGGGTGGATGGCTGAGCAGCAGCCCTCTCCCATCAGCGAGGGACACCACCTGGTAACTCTTCACTGTTAGTCCACTACGTAAACAGCAACACACTGTAGGATTTGACCCTGGGAGCATCCATAATCCCATACCCAAAATAAGCAATGAAGTCCCATGCAAACTCAGTTCCATATGTGATACCTGTTCTTTTTTCCCCCCCCTATCCTTTTCCATGTCCTAGGTAAAACACAAATAACACATGAACCACCATATTTCAACATACATTTAATATGCCTATTTCCATATTTGCTTTCACTGGATTCTTGTCTCTATTTTAATTTTTTTCCCCCCCTCTCTTTTCCTTCAAAGAGGTTCTTGCTTTACCTCTGCATAGCAAAGCAGATCTGGTTCAGCTGCTTGGCAGGTTCACAGGGTAGATCTTCACATAGATTCAAACTACCCCTTGTAAAAAGGAAGAGTAGCATATTAGAGACCTAAATTTCTCTACAAAAAGCCACAAGCATCTCAATAGTCTGATCTTGCCCAGTATCTCCAAAGCTCCCTGCCTAAAATTTAAATTTGCAGGAAATAAGGACATGGATAGTAGCCAGTTGATGTATATTGTTACTGTTCTGTGCTAAAATCTGGATTCAATTTCCAGGTCTGATACTAGTTTCCTCTGTGATTTTCCACAAGCCCCCATTTCTATCATCAGGTTTGATATCAGTATTCCCCTGCATCCTGCACAGATTCCAGATAAACTTTCTGAAGGGCTATACTAGGACAGACACAGGAATTATATAAAAAAGGAAATCTATGAAAAAAGTCCAAAACAAAATTTACCATGAACAAAGAGCAGGTTTCTTAAAGTTGTTGATAATACTAAAACTGTAGGAGAAGTCTGCAAGAAAAGAAAAACAACAACAAAAATTATCCGAATCAAAGTATCTGAAGTCATCAGAAAGTGTTTGATGATATCCTTATCTTCGGATCTCAAGCTTCGACTCTTCATACACAAAATTGGGCGTGGTCAACTCTGGGCAGGAGCAAACTCTTAAAGAAATTTAACATGCAGCAGTAAACTTCACATTTGAAGATTCAGTCTTAATTGATTTAAAAATTTGGTCTCAATCTTTTTAACAGCAGCACATAGGCAAGTTAGAAAGTTCAAAGTCACTTTCAAGTGCAAAGTCACCTTAAAGTGCACCTGTAAATCAAAACTTAAGAGAGACAGAGGTAACAACACAACTCCAGATCTCTACAAAGCACAACACATTCCTATTAGTTAATAAAACAAAATAATCTTTGCATATGAATGACAGCCAGGCTTTCTCTTTGATTGCTCTGTTTTCTTTGAGAACATGAAGGATATTACCATTTCCCCCTTCTTTTTAGAGAACAGTACCATTGTCTTTAACTAGAAGTGGTAAGGCTAACAATATCTAATGACAGAGTACTGGACTTAAGTGGTGCTAAATATTCATTGTTTTGCTGATGCCTTGAAATCTAAGATCATTCTTAAGAAATTACTTCCACCATCTGCACAGGATAAAACTAATCTTACCCCACAATTATATTTAAATTTTAAAATATGAAACCAAATTCATAGAGAAATAGGAAAGCATGAAACTACTAAACTGAGATTTAAACTCATAACAGCAAAAAAATAACATCTCTACAAGAGTCCAGTGCATACACTTCACACTTTTCTTCAAGCTTAATTCTAAAGTAACTTCGTTACACTTAACTTTTTTTTTCTTTGACACCAGAGTTATGAACCTTGCCAATGATTTTGGCACTGTTATCACTGTCAGTTCATTTGAAGTCAGATTTGCACCTGGCTTCTAATTGCTAACACCCATTTAGAAGTTTAAATCAATAAGACCTATTAGCATGTTTTCTGTGATGAACTTTAATTTTTATAGTAATGTATTATTAATGTAATCAACTCAAGAAGCCTTATACCATATAAAAAAGAAAAACTTGGGAGGATTCAAGCTACAGAAATTTAATAAGCTAAGAAGTTATTGTACTCTATATTACTTTAATATTAAAAGGTAATTTGGTGAGTGTTCACGATAACTTACACCACTGACTCTCTGTAGGAGAAATGTGAGTAAAGCTGACAGAATAAGTAAAGAAAGCAACTAACAAAATCCAAACACAATGCAATTTATGTAAATAGATTACGCAAACAGATCATCAGATTTTATTGTTATGGGATTTCTGTGCTGAAACAGAAGTAGTCCTGCTCCAAAGCCAAGCACATACAGTGCATCTATAAATACTAGAGTTGTCTTACGTTACCTGTATTTAACAACGGGTAATTACTTTTTTCAGAAAAAGGTAAGGTTGGTTGCTGATGATATGCCCTTAATGGACTCATTGCCTAATTAATAATTACTTCCTTGTTTTTGCTTCAAAAGAAGATTTTGCAATAAGCAGCGAACCAAGTACTGAGTGTCACTCAAACCACAGTGATGGAATCCCACAAATCAGTATTTGGAAATTTGTTCAGTGCTAAGGATTTGGTCTAAGGTTTGGTGTCTTGAAAAGTAAGCTCACAGCAATAATTTCTTTGCCAGAATTTGAGACAATCTCCTGTTTCTTCTTAGCCTATTAAAATATATTTCTGTTAAAATTCGCCAACCGAAAACCAGATTTTATCACTTCTTATTTGCTTATGTGTGCATCTTCCAACTATTACAGACCCTCAGTTCTTCCCATCACACTGAAGAGATGTTTTTCTAGCTATATGCCTTATACAGCCTGTGTTCAGCTAATGATTACCTTTAAGTAATCTCATTATTAATGAAGGTTAAAATTTGATGTTCTCTACGGTAAGCAGGGCTGCAGAAAATGAAACTAAAGCATGCAATATATTAATGCTCCTCCAGACACCAAATCATTCTTAAGCTGGGTTTTCACCATTACAATTAATTAGCTTTAGAGTTTTATATGCCATTGCTGGTTAAACTTTGTGTTAATTGGCTTCAGTTCAATAAGCAGGAGCTCTTTGGAAATGCCAATTTATGAAATATAGTTGTTTACCACACCGCTGGAGCAAGAAGAAGGGCACCCCATCTGATACCTGCAGCACAGAAAGCAAATGCTATTTCATGCTTCACAGCATCAACTAATCATAGCAGAGGCAGTGACAGATCCACGCAGGGGCTGCATCGCATCCCTGGACCAGTACATTGCAGGAGACATTACCCTCACTCCAGGTCAGTGCCACAGCACACACTCCTGGCAATTTACTCAGTCGCTTAGAGGTGACAGTTGTGCTCAACTCAGCTGAAGCCTGTCCACGACAACTCTGTAACAGGACTCAAATGGGATTGTTGAGGGCCCAGGGCAGCAATCCTGATGGATCCCATGCTACAGACCAGCTCACAATCCCTTCGCTCTTAAGCAAGGCTGAAGAGCTCCAGTTTGGCACGTTGGGGCCAACAGGAAAAGATCTGCCACTCCAAAGAGTCTGAGGACCCTCACCTTTCTTCAGAGGCACTAGGAAACAAGCATTATCAATATCAGGCAATACAGTGCTTACAGAGAAGCCAACGTTCAAAAAAATACACCTTTGTCTCAAACAAGCATAGCTACACCCAAAATTATAGAACGCTCACCTCACAGCAGCTCTGAATACAAAATTCCCCCTGTGAAGAGGAGCAAGCACGTTGTGATCAACACAAGCACACACTGTTTTCTGTCAGCTTGAAAGGCAGGCTGAGGCACGTAAGACATCATCTTGTACAACCTCTAGCTCATGCTATCCAGCACTGCCATGGAAGAAGAAATACCGTGTTTTTAGAAAACCAAACATATAAGTGTTTATATTTTTTGAAAGACAGACTCACCATCCTACTGCATACTGCTCAGCCAGTGCTGCCAAACCTATGTTTTTTCCTAAATCCTGTGATCTGTGATGATTTTAGCCAATCTTATAGATACTCAGAAAACTACAGGTATGGAAGTGAACGCTCCTACATCATCCTGAGCCTATAAACACAGGTTTGTCAATACATGTTAATCGCCATAAATGCCACATGCAGAAGCTGAAGAGGAGTTCATCAAAATTCACAGTCTGCATTGTCTGAGGGGCACAATCCAATAGCAGATGCTCATGGAATCGAGATCAGTGCAAGTACAAGGCAATCCAACATGCCCTGCCAGCTTCAAGCAGCGTTCAACTTCACAAGACCTCTGAGACTAGGGCTACATTTGAATCAGTATATCAGTATCTATTATAAGCTTCTGTTAGTATGTCTAAACCCCCTTGGAGGCATTTATGCTTCTGATCTGCTTACTGTTCTGGGTGTCAACCAATTACACAAGTAGTGGTGCCTAAAAGTTCAGAATAAAAATCACAGATTTTGGTTCAGCAACCGAGCTTTGAGTCTCATGTGATTTTCAGATCCTTGCAACAGATAATGCTAAATAGACAGACAGATTTAGACCATGCAAATAGACAGACTAAAATATAATCACATAAAAAGGAAAAAAATAAAAGAAAATAATTACCTCTCCTTCCACACTCACTGAATTGCAAGGTCAATAAATCAGTCTTTAAGAAGACACGTATACAGCTAAGTACAACTCAAAGTCACAAGCACGCAAAATATATTGTATGCACATGGAACATCTGAAAGTCTGGCTTATTCACAGTAGCTCACGGGGCTAGGAAAAAAAACCTGAAACTAATCACGGATCCAGTATTCCCTCAGTAGACAACAACAGGATATTTTCCCCCCTCTTTTGTGTAATACCTATCCAACCTCACTCTCTTCTAACCGTTTTTCCTTTGTTTTGATTTATTCAAGAATATATTACCAGAGGAGGCCAGAAAGGTTAGACATTATTTCACAGTAGGAGGTGGAAAAAAAGATTCCAATATTATCCCCTTCAACCCTCCAATCCTCAATACATACCTGATTTTCTGTTTGAATCAGAATGTTCACAGGAATATTATTAGCCATCCTTGTTGCCCAGTGCAACTTTATGTGCATGCACAAGACACCTGCTACTAGAAAGACGGAGAGGACTGGTGCCCGAGGGTTCATAATCAGCACTGAGAAAATTGAATTTTTTTCCTCTCAGATGCCTGTGGAAGCCTATTTGAAAGTTGTAACTGCAGGGAAGAAAGGCAAAATAAAAAAGTTCACAGAGAGGGGACAGGGAATATTTGATTTAGGGGGAAGAGATGAACATCTTGACAAGCAGAGAGAAGACAGAAAGGAGGAGGAAGAACATGGACATTTTAAAAGGTATGAGAAAATAAAGAAGTGATTAAGAAGGGATTGAAGGGAAAAGAAGGATTAAAAGTAATTGGGGACTGTGAAAGGAGAATGCAATGCAGAATACATTTTTTTAAATAAAAAAAAAAACAGCAATGAAGAAGAACTGAAGGGAAATAAAGAGAATTAATGTGAAAATACCAAGCACTGAAATATCGAAGAAAGGACAAGGTGAGAAAAAGTATAGTGTGAGATTAAGCGGAAACTGTCACGAAAATTCACAACTGGTCCATGCCAGCCGAGGAGAGACGCAAGGACACAAAATATAGAATTAGAAGAGTAAAAGTTTATTCATGCGCATGAGTTGGCCCAGCCAAATTGAAGCAACCCAAATGTGGTTTTACACAGGGTTCTTATATCCTTCAAATGTTCTGGTATAACTTGATTTGACTAATCATGAGCACCCACACTACCAATTACTAATCGTAGTAAAACTTTGCAAAGCAACCATATTTCTGCAACATTCTTGATGCTTGGCTGTTGATCCAGACGTCCCTGGAGTCAGCCTTGTTATAGTTACTTATCTATGATGCCAGACAATGCTGGGAAGGTTTCAAAGATATGTTAGAGAGGCTAGGATGCTGCCGTTATCTTGGTTGTCCAGGGGTATCCTTTATCCTTCACAGACAGCTCTAAGCTTCTACAAAGCAAAGTCCTTATTTCCAGGGCAGGGCTGTCTTCCTAGTTTGTTTTACTTAAGCATGAACAATACCAGAGTCTCCAGTAAAATTTTACTACCTCATTACATTACAGTGTAGAATGTGAACTAATATATACATTAACAAAGTTAATACACTTTACTATAAAAACTATTATCATAGGGAAGGGAATTTTCATAACATAAAAATAAATAATGTTTATCTATTACATTTTTTACAAAACAAACACAAAGCATCCACTTCTGATTTGTGATAAACCTTCTAACTGGCCCTGAAGGGCAAATATCTAAGAGTTCAAAGAAGGAAAACCCCTCCTTTTCTACACGGTTTCCTGACAATTCTCTGATCCCATCAGCCATTTACCAATCAGTGAATCAGTCAGAAGGTATTTCCCAGGTGAACTGTTATTGTCTGTGTATTCTGGGCACAACATGCATTTTCTATTTTTATTATTCCTTTAGATTTATAGGAGATGTCAGCCATTCCAGAGGGGCCTTTTCTGAGCTCTAGAATCCTTTGCAACAGCCAATTTCACAATCTTATCAATATCATCTCAGTAAACAGAGAATTGCTCAGTGCTTACTAAACACTTGATTTTATAACGGTCTACAGATCAAATAAAACACTAGAGGAACATAAGCACTCCCACACCCTCTATTTCCCCACACAGAAATTCCAGTGATTTTAGAGAGACTTTCACAAAAATACCTCAATATCTGCCTGCTGGTGTTCACCATTATAAAAAGTACTCCCATCTTTGCTAAGGCTATCAGAAAAAGACTAGACGCTGTCCCTCTTAACCAAATCCCAAATAATTTATAGCTCTCAAATTGTAAAAACAACAAGGATCTTGCTCAAACATGCAGATTGCCAGCACAGTTCCCCCAGGGTGCTGCTGTTGGCAGACGTTGCTCGAGACCTGAGAAAATGCTGCCCTAACCGAACACATCAGCTCGGTGTGGCTGCGAGGCGGCAGACATGCCTGCAGGACCAGAGCAAGGTCAACCTGCTGAACAGACAACCCCATTGAATTTACCAAGTTAAGGCAGGTGAAAGATGCACAGTCCGTGTTGTGGTGGTTATCCATAAAGCTGCCAACCCAAAAATGAAAATGAAAATGAGGATTCTAACAGCAGGTTTGTTGCAGGTTTCCTTAATGTACACCAAAGTTGTTTAAATTTCACACCCATTCAGAATACTGACCTGTCCCTCTTTGGAAATTGATAATACTGCATCGCATCTCCACATTTGCATAGCTCCATCAGGTTTATGACTGTGCTGTGCACATGGAGTCCTGATTTGTGGATAGCCAAAGTCTTTCCTCACTGCACTGACATTTAGGGATTTGAATTCATATTTTATTATTGCTTTAAGCCATTTAAGTACCTCCCTTTTTATCTATACATGTTGAGAAAGTGCTGCACAGGGCTTTTTTAGGTTTAAATCTCTTGCATGTTCACTTATAGCAGCTTTGATGTTCAGCTATTTGGTCTTTTGCGTGTTTTACCTCATTAACACAGAATGCAGACCCCCTAGTGAATAATTAGCTGGGGTAGGATCCCTGACTCCCACAGATGCATTCTTAATTTGACATTTAAATTAACATCAGATTACGGTAGCTTCACTCAAAAGTCACACAAAAAAGCAGTGGCAACCTACACAAGAATACATCCACTGGAAAAAAAAAGTCTGCTAGATATGCTATACAAAAGTGCTATGTTATTTATGGAATTAATTCTACTGCACTGTTCAAGGAGAAACAGATTGAGGCTGTGCCCAAAAATAAATCAAGAGGAGGGAATCCTGTCACAAGGCAGCAAACAACTGTTATTCAAATATTTTTCTAAATGTGGATAGCAATGGGTGTCCACTTTGCATGAAGAGCAGCTCTGGAGAAGATATCCCAAGCTGACTCAAGAAGCATTAAGGCGATTATGTCACTTGAATGAAGAATCCTTTAGCAAATTCACTTATGTACTTGCAACGAACCACTTCCTACCTTACCAGTACAGCTACAAGGCTTGTTACCTTTCTCAGGCTACTGCAATCTGCTTACCATAGTCAAATAAGCAAATAGTGTTTATCAGATATCTTTTTGCAGTAATAACTCAGGGAAGTCACGGACATCTTTGATCTTATGTAGCATCCACAACTTCAACACTGTTTTTTCTGATTTCTGCTGAGGAACCCCAGATCCAGATAAAAAGACAAGGCTGAAGCTGTTTGCACAGCTGTGTCTTTGGTACTTCTTTTTAGAATTACATTTCTACAGATGAAGTTGACAGAGTACAAAAATTCTGGATTATTAGCATGAAAGAATAATTGCAACAGTTAATGAAACCTACTATCTTAACGACGGATGCAGTGCGCACTAGATGAAGACTATCCAACTTCTTAGCCTACCAAAAAATTGAGTTGCAAAGGTATGAAGAACACTGGCTCAGCCTGCAAGTTTAAGCTGCCTATTTTCTGTCATGACTTTTCCCAAACTTTGAATTGACAGGGTTGAAAATCCAACTTTAATGCCTGGACACAAACCACAGGGATGACATGACACAAATCACTGTTCTGATCTAAGCTCAAACAATTCTGACAGTTCAGCTTGTACAGCTGCTTTACACTAGATAAGGTATCACCTTATCTATAATACTGTAACTTTATCAGGTACTGTATCTGGCATAAAAACCATGAAGCTAGAATAAACCTCAGTCACATTTTTCCATCTAATACTACAGGAATGTGACTGCTTGAATACAATTGCCACTGAAAGGTTTGAGATACAAGCAGATGGGCATAATACCTTGTCTTGCAGACTTCCCGATTTTCTTCCTATCACCATAGCATCCCTTTCCTCATAGCTATTTATTAGCTCTTCTTCTGTATACAGACAGTGATTTACTCTGCTGGGCTGATTGTTGACTGGGGAAGCCTTGAAAATGCAAGAAGCCTGACAAAGCAGAAGCTCTCTGGTTACAAAACATAAAGAACTTCCCTTTTGACCACAAGAATTGTATATTTGTACAAAACCTAGCAATAGACTGCTCCACCGAACACCACTGCTAGTGTTCTATTTACTCAGCTCAAGTACCTGCTCTGGTGATCCAAGCACTCAAAGGCACAGCGTGCCATAGGGTCTTTCTCTCTCTCTCAGCTATGCAGAAGTGTTAGCCATGCCTTCATACCTCCTCACAGATTTTTAAAATACTCTTAAAATATGAATGAGTATTATTGATACTATCTAGAAGCTCAGGTAAGGCTGAAAACAGGAGGGGGAGCTCTCACTGCACCATGTTGGAGGAGAAACTGGTCACGAGCGGTGCTTTTGCTAGTCAGGAGAGCTCAGGCAACTCCTACTCTACCTTCCAATGCCATGCTTTGGCACGCCTGGTGCTGGTGGGAAGGTGTAGTGCATTACTCTTCCAGCTAGCTCCTTATCTTTAAAGCATTTCCCATTTGCTATAATGACAATTTTTAATTTATGGGTTTTAATCTAATCTTTCAATTTATTTCCACTCCCAGGAGCAAGAAAATAATTGTATTCTGCCATGCGAAGGTCTGCTCCTCTCCTCCTACCCTATGCTTTTGTCTGACAGCTGAGGTAGAAGACCTGCACACATTTTTTTTTCATCTGTTAGGGTTATATGTTCTGATTTTCTGTTATTTGTCTTTAGTGACTCTTATGATCATGACAAAAAAGTGAATATTAAAACAAAAGTAAAACCCTCCATCATCTCTGGTACTCTCCACAGGATTTGCATCTAAAAACCCCCACAACTTTGGTTCCCACAGTAACTCAGCTACGCTGCATGTATATATTAACACATCAGAGCTTAGCAGTACTGAGAAGCATACAGCAGTACTGGAGTACAAATGGGAAGAATCATAGTTGCTTTGGCAACCATCACTTTGAATTTCCTGACTTTTTTTTTTTTCTCTCCTTGCATTTAAATTCTCAGCCATAATTCTACATTAACTCAGGTATATGCATCGATATCATAAGATTTAAATAAAGTATAGTTTCCCCAAATTACAGCCTGAGAATGGAAATGTTCTTGTTTTAAGCATATTCCCATATATATTTAAAATTATTCCAATCCAGGGCTTTTGCTGAGCTCAGACAAAACTGAATGTAAAGATAGCTTCCGCTCTGATGGTGTGACTAGGCAGGTGTACACATAAGTAAAAACCAGCCACCATTCCAGAGCTGCTTTAACGTTCTCTTATCATTTCCCTCACACACCAGATACGGACATGGCACAGTGAGCACCTAGGGTGCTGCCTCCTAAGGGTTCTCCATGTCAAGTCCAAAGACCAGCGGTTATCACCCATGCTACAACCAGCTTTATACTACTGATTCTTCCAATCTGCATTAGAAGTTTTGCCGATACAATAAAAGCAGTGTCTACCACCTTTAAAGGAATGCAGAGTCTTTTTGTTTTACAGATGATTTATATGTTCAATTTTAATTATTTAATTATTACCGATTTGACTGGCTTATGAAAAAAAAATCTGCATTGTATGAAATCAATCAAGGATTCTTTTTACCAATATTTCCTTTCTCTGTGCAACATCAGTATTCCACTGCTGAAAAAGTTATTTCAACATTCAGAGCAATAAAAGCTACCACAAAGAACAAAGATAGCAAACCCGAGGCAAAGGCATTTATAGACTCAGCACGGAAATACTTTTTATAGCAGATCTTGACTAAGGAGAATAACGGCAAACTAACTGTTTACAGAAATTTCTGCCTCCAACAGAGATTTCATAGGAATGGATAACATTGGACAGTCATTCTAGAATACAGTATGTAATTTGTATTAAACAGGAAAACTGATCTTCTCTTAAAAGAAGTCTTAAGAGCCTGGACTTAGTCAGGGGGGGAAGGAGCAAGTCACAGTTTTCCACAGTTGCTCAAGACCATTTATTCCCCTAGTGAAAAATGGTTGAGATAGAGTTTGCATACTGCCTAAGCCGTGTCTGTCTCTTTGAGGGCTTTTAGAGGGCTTAACTAGTGAGGAACAAAACTCACAACCTGCAAGGACCCAGGATTACTGGCATGATGATAAGAGCAGGAGAAAAGCAGGGGGCAAGGCAGAACTGGGTCAGAGGAGCCCTCCAGCTTGCCACTGGTACTGTAACTGGAAATACAAGGAGATGCCAGCCTGCTCCAGATATGCCTCCCTGCTGAACCAGCAGCTCCGAGGCACAAACATACCATGAGCAAACCAAGCTCCGTGTCTTCTACTGTCACTCTACAGGATGCGCTAACCTTTAAAAACCAGGTGCAGCTACTTTGGATTTGCAGAAAGTACAGCTTGAGTTTGTGAACAAGATGGAAGAAAACTGATACCCTGTGATATTTACAATACGTAGACATTAATCCTTTCCCCCACAAGCATATGCATCAGATAGCACGTAGAGCCCATTTGAATGGAATGTACTCCACTTTCTCCATCAGTTCAAGCCACCCACAAAATGACCAAAAGAAATCACCTTAAACCTCAACTCCATCTGCTCCTCAAGTACAGCAAAGCTGGTTTCCTGGGATAGGTGGCATTCTTCCTTGTGAAAAGACTAAGTGGAAGTCCATATCCCGTACTGGGGCCCTTCCCAGGCAGCACTGCAAGCAGTCTGAGGAGGGGAAACTTGGACCTTCACAGCCCACCCACAGGATCTACCTTGTTCATGAAAAGATAAAACCTGAAAACGAAACCTGAATCACCTACATGCATTAAAGCAGATTCTCTCAAACCTGCTTACAAAACTGTAAGGTTTATACTGTCTCTGAAACAGTGCAACTACTAAGCAAACTCAATACCCAAGTCCTACCCTTAAGAAGGAATTTATTTTTAAACCCTCCCCATTTTACATTTCTTCTTATAAATAAAAAAGAAACCTCCTGACAAGTGGAACCAAATGTTCAAATGTTCATGGTTCAAGTCTTGCTTTTACTGCCTTGCTATTACAATAAGACATATCAAAACAGATTAAGAAAGCTAATGCTGAATTATGCAGAATTCAGTATTACAGAACTACAGTGGGAAAACCAAGTACTTTGTCAAACTGTTTTAGAGAACTTGGAAGTATCTGGGGCATTTGCCAGATAATAACCACTGAGCATTTCTTTCTACAGAACCATCTATCATCCTAATTGTTTTTAGGATCTAGGAAGTCACTTATATAGATAGAATGTTTCCACAGAAATTTTCATTCAGTGAAAAATAACATTAAGAAGGTCAAAACTATTCACAAATTCAAACTGAATGTGAGGAATAATTTTGGATGAACAAAGAACTGAACATTTAAAAGGATGCCAAAACAATTCATCTGACACTTTACTTTTCCGGGTTGGTTTCCCAGCGGCCATCTGCAGAACTGGAAAAGGAGGTACAGCTCTGTCTTATATTTTAGAGTCTACAGTAACAGGATGCACAGGTTCAAATATAACACTTGATCAGCTCTATCTGAAGCATCTGGGGAGTTCTTTGCCTCCTCTTCTCCATACTAAAAACCAAAATGCAAAAAGCTTAGGGCCAGATTACAGAAAACGTGTGGAGCCAAAAGTAGCAGCTATAGGCCAAGCAGCATAAATTCCATTTCTCCGATTTCAAGGACTGCAGCTCTAGTTCCTGGGAGAGCTCTGGACAAGGAAAGCCAAGGAAAACAACGCCAAAGCCCCCTTTGTGCCCCTGGCTGGACCCTTTCTGCCTCCATCCCGTAGCTCCCACTGCAGGCACCACTGTGCCTGTCACCTCCTGGCTCCAGCCAAACCACACTTGCTTTCCTCTAACACAACTCCTGTCCTTACTTACAAATCAACTACCAGAGGCTTCTGTTTGAATCGCATTTTGCACGCGGATGCATTTTGCCTGACACTATGCCCACAGTGTTTACTGTGCCCAGTCAGGTTGTGCCTTAGAGACTGCATTAGATTTCTGTAACAAAATCGCATATCAGCATTCTTAGGGAGTTTTATCAGAACTGTTCCCCAGACGCCTAGATACATCAAGCTTGATGAATAGGAACAATTCCTATAGCTGCATGATACAGGGTAGCTCCACAGGTAGCTCAAGAGCAGGAATGAATCTAGTCCACCATGTCTTCCTTAGATAGTCCAAACAAAGTCAAGTTCCTACTGAATTCCTTTGCTGATGTGGTGTAGGAGCATAGCTGCTGTTTAAATTAGCAAGTTAAGTAACTCAATTGAAGCCAACTTGAATATTCAGTCTCGGTATGGCATTCCAGCACGCGCATCCAAAAACATAAGGTAGCTGTCTTAATGATTTGGTAAAGCTGCTGTTTTAATAACTAAGCAATCTAATTTTTGGAATAAAAATAGGAATGATGTATAACCAAACTTTCTTCGCACTAGTATAGATGCTTTAGGTAACAGTTGTTGTCTTCCTGGAAACAGTGCATGCTATCATTTAGTTCCAGAGAATGAAAGTATTCCCTTTCCTGTATTAACATAAAACAGGGCTACCAAACCAAGTTCATTAATTACCTGTCAAATAACAGTAACCTTGAGAAACCTACCCTCTGAATCCCAAATGATTTCTTCCTGCCCACCTCTCTGCAAGCTGTTGGCAGAAGCTGAATTTAATAAATCTAGTACTTTTCCTGGCTCCCGAACTAACTCAGAGACAATGCACCCACTGCAAACCACAGAAAGGCTCTCCCCACAGGCAGGGCTGGTCAGACACAGGAACCTCCCTGCTGCAGCTGTGCCAGGGCCACCTCAGCCTCTGAGCATCAGCATCTCTCACCTGCCAAGAGCAGAAAAGCAGGCCTAGAATTAACGCAGTCTCAAAAAATTTCACATTGGCAGCTACTGTAGAGCGTCAAAAGGCAAATACAGACCTGAAACAGAACTCTGCTAGTTAAAGAAAAGACAAAGGAGTATTTTGGGCTATAAATCACAGCCCTGCAATTCCACAAAACATGTTTCAGTTATTTTTAAGTTAATGGAAATAACTGAGAACAAGTTTTGTCCCCGATTACTCCCCCAATGCTTAACCCTGTTACTGAAGCATTTTTTCCAGCATTCATCCATTAGGCACTGACATAGTGAAGCTAATCTCTGCATACCAAGGTATTAACTTCTTGCTTTGGATACAAAACTAATGTCTAGATGTAAGTATCTGAATCGGATTTTGTCACGGAAAAAAAAAAATGTATTAATTAACCAACCATTCTATTCTGTATAGTTGTATAAGTTACATTGTCACATGGACATATGACGTGAGACAAAATAAACTGATCATGCCTGTTAACTATATACACACTCATGAATTATCTTTAGACTAAAGTTTCCCTTCTGCAGGCCAATAAAAGGAAATAACATCAACAACTTCATTTCTCCATGTTAGATGTTCCCTATCCAGCGTAAGAATACCACAGAAGAAATCAGTAAGATCTTTTTGTAAATTTTTTACTCAGATGACACTTACAAGATAAAGAAAAGAAATATCAAATTTAAGGTCTGCCCTTTTTCCATAATTCAAAGACCAATAAGGAACAGATGAAACATTTCCCACTACTCCATTTCAGAGGGGCCTTTGAATGTTTCAAGCCAGGTAACAGAAGTTTTGTCTCCTGAACAGATGAAAGCAAGGGTGGTGCCGAGTTTCAGCAACCATGCAGGGACAGGAACGACTCTCACACATTGATACAATGCACAGTAGATTTCATTTATTGGTCTGCTTGCGTGGTTATATACATTTTTCATATCTGCACACGCGATCATGTTTATTCGGATAGGCTACAGACATAAATCACATGCTGTTCACGCACCCCATATTCCCTTATGATTGGTAACTATGCGCTAACGCCAATAGCAACAGACCGACTGCACGTCCTTGAACACATCTTGTTTTTGCTAACCCACACCATGTGCACTATCAGAACTTTCTCAATTGTTATTCTTAGCTGCCCTTTCCAATGGCCTGTCCAGCTATGCTGTTTCACTCAAGCGGCCCAGTCATGCTAACTCTCAAGCTA